>Ga0247727_10013040_pt1 | contig 14107 bp, 10 predicted proteins | sample WisWelCaveWW1625_FD_202498 | JGI IMG/M metagenome (GOLD analysis project Ga0247727, IMG submission 202498) | Biofilm microbial communities from Wishing Well Cave, Virginia, United States - WW16-25 | ecosystem: Environmental > Aquatic > Deep subsurface > Groundwater > Cave microbial mat | place... | reverse complement strand
CTTTGCTACAACTGTCATCTTCATCGTGCTTGCTGTGTCGCCGATTACATTGGCGCAGCAGGCGGGCAAGCCCTTGCCTCCAAACCCCGATGCCATCTCCATCAAGACCGACCTGATTTCGCTGACCGTCACCGTCACCGGCGAGCGCGGACGTTTCGTTTCCGGCTTGAGCAAAGACCACTTCGAGGTTTTTGAAGATCAGGTGAAGCAGCAGATCAGCCACTTCAGCAGCGCCGACGCGCCACTATCGGTCGCAGTGATCTTCGATCTTTCAGGCTCGATGAGCGAGAAGAAGATGGAGCAGGCGCGCCAGGCGCTCGCGCGATTCATTCAAACCAGCCACCAGCAGGACGAGTATTCGCTGGTCGGTTTCAACGAACAGCCTCAGCTTCTGCTCGACCGGACGCGCGACGGCGAAGCGATGTTGCAGCGTTTGAGTGGAGCCAGAGCCGGTGGTCGCACTGCGCTTTACGATGCGGTCGCCTTCGGGTTGGAGCGGGTCTCGAAAGGGTTCTATCCGCGGCGGGCGCTCGTCATCATCAGCGACGGCGAAGACAACCGTTCGCGCGTCTCGTTCGATCAATTGCGGCGGATGCTGTGGGAATCGGACGCGCTCATCTACGCCGTGGGGATTGGCGGTTATGCGCTGCCGCATCAAATGGGCGAGGCGAATTTGAAGCAGTTGGCCGAAGCGTCGGGTGGGCGCGCCTTTTTCCCCGTCGGTTCGGAAGAAATGTGCGAAGCGTTCGAGCAGATCGCGCTTGAGTTGCGAAGCCAATATTCAATCGGCTACGCGCCGTCGAATTTCATCGCCGACGGCAAATGGCGGCGCGTCAAAGTGCGCGTGACCGTGACCGGCGACGCAGGCCGCTTGAAGGTCCGCAGCCGCGCCGGTTATTACGCCGCGCCGGGACGCGCAAGCCTGGCCAAAGCAATTCCCGAATAATTTCACTCGCCTGAAAGCTGCACAACCACTTCGCGTCGTCGCGGGCGATTATCGAAATCAATCAGCCGCAAGCCAGTTAAAACAACTCACGTAAACTCACACTGACCGGTCTGGTTGAGTCAGCCGATTTCAAAAACGAAACCAGGTCGAGCAGTTGTTTGAGCGAATACTTCGAGCCGTAATCGCCGGGCATCGCCGACGTGTCGAGCTTCTCGGTCTTCGCCACTTCCGATTTCGCAAAAGCGCGCGAGACGGGCGGCAGCGACGATGTGTCATAGAGCCTGATCGTCGTTTCATCTTCATCGCGTTTGACGCCGGTGAAGCGCGCGCCGTCTTTTGTCGTCAGAGCAATCGTCGAATATTTCCCGTCAATCGCGGCGTGCGGCGCGACGATGCTCTGCAAAATCTCGCGTGGCGATTTGCCGGCGAGGCCGGTCAGATCGGGGCCGACTTTGCCGCCGCGACCTTGCACGGTGTGACAGACGCGGCAGTTCTGCGTCTGCGCGGAATTGAAGAAGAGCAGACGGCCTGCCTCCGCCTCTCCGCGCAGATCGGACGAATCGTTGATCACGACATTTGATTTTGCCGGTTCGTTTGCCGGTTTTGGCGCAGGCTCGGTCTTCGGCGCCGGATTGTTGAAATGCGGATCATCGGCTTGAGCCGGTTGATCGCTCTTCGATTTCGCCCCGCTTTTGTTCGGCGAAAGCGACAGGAGGTAGGCGACGAGTTGGGCGATCTGCGGTTTGCTCAGATTGTCTTTGAACCCAGGCATGATGGTGCCGGGAACGCCGTCTGAAATCAGGTGCGTCAAATATTCCGGGCTGAATTCGCGGTCGCGCAGTTTCGGCCCGCCCCCGCCTGCGCCTTCGCTTCCGTGGCAGTAACTCATCCCGCAGGACCCGGAATAGAGGCGCTTGCCGGCTGCGATGCGTGCGCTCTCGCTCGGTTGCGCTGCCTGCGATTCCGCGCGGAAATCAAAGGGCAAAAGAAGCAAACAACCCGGCAAAAGTATGGCGGCGCAGCAGCGGCCAATGATGGTTGCGAGTCTCGACCTATTTTCCATTGCCTGCCGCTCCCCCCTTGATCTTGTTGATTGAAGTTTCAGGCAAAGCGAAAACGACCAATGTTGATGCGCGTTCGGGAATCTTGTTCGCCGATTCGGGCCACAGAATCGGGACGAGTCCTGCCAGAAGCGATCCCATTCCGGTCGGAACGGCGACGTATTGGCGTCCGTTGACCGAGTAGGTGATCGGCGAGCCGCTCATGCCTGCTCCGGCGTTGTACGACCACAGCTTCTGGCCCGTCCTGGCGTCGAGCGCGAACGCATTGCCCAGCACGTCGCCGCTGAAGATCAGATCACCGCCGGTGGCCAGCAACGACGCGAGGTTGAGGTAGGTCGTGTTGTATCGCCATTTGCGCTCGCCGGTCAGCGGATCGAAGGCGTTGATGTGACCGTAGGCGGGTTTGTCCTTAGGCAGCTTGAAATCCATGCTGCCGCCGAACAGGGGCTGGCCTTCTTTGATCTCCAGCTTTTCGGGTTTGATGGTGTTGCACATCTCCCATCCGATGTTGTACCACCAGCGGGTGCGCGGGCTGTAGGCCGAATGATCGTAATTGCGTCCGCCCGCCGCGCTCGGACAGACAAACGTCTCTTTGTCGGGCGGCACGGGTTGCATATCAACCGGACGTCCGTTTTTATCAACGCCTTTGAGCCAGGTCAGGATGTCAACGTGCGGCCAGGCGTTGAGGTATTTGCCGGTCGCACGATCCAACACCCAGGTCATCCCGCCTTTGTTCGCGTGGACCAGCAGCTTCTGCTTCTTCCCGTCACGCTCGTAATCAATCAGTACGCACTCGAAGGCCGAGTCGAAGTCGTACATATCGTGCGGCACTTCCTGGTAGTGCCACTTCAATTTGCCGGTGTCGGGATCGAGCGCGATGATCGAATTGGAGTAGAGGTTATCGCCGGGACGGAACTCGTCGTAAAAATCCGACGACGGATTGCCCACGCCCCAGTAGAGCAGATTCAACTCGGCGTCGTACGAGCCGACCAGCCAGGTGGGCGCGCCGCCGTATTTCCACATCTTCTCGCCCCAGGTTTCGTAACCCGGCTCGCCGGGACCAGGGATCGTGTAAAAGCGCCAGAGATGTTTGCCGGTCGTTGCGTCGTAAGCGTTGAGGTAGCCGCGATGCGCGTTTTCACCGCCCGTGCCTCCGACTATGACCTTGTCCTTCACAATCAATGGAGCTGACGTGATGTTGCAACCGCATTGACGCACGTCTTCGACCTCGACCTCCCAGATTTCGTGGCCCGTCTTGGCGTCGAGCGCGACGACGTGGTTATCGAGCGTGCCGAAATAAACTCTGCCGTAAGCGACGGCCAGCCCGCGCGAGCCTGGAGTGTAGGGAATTGACATCTTCGGCAGCTTGTAGAAATAGCTCCAGATTTTTTCGCCGGTCGCGGCGTTGATCGCAAAGATGCGGTTCATCGGCCCCATCAGGTACATCACGCCGTCAACGACGATCGGCGTCGCGTTCAATCCGCCCTGCAATTCGCCGGTGTGAAACGTCCAGACGGGGGTCAGGCTTTTGATGTTTTCGCGCGTGATTTGATCGAGCGCGCTGAAGCGGTGCGCGCTGTAATTGCCGCCATAACTCATCCAGTTCTGCGGCTCTTGGTCGGAATTGATCAGGCGCGGCCACGAAGGCTCCTGCGCAAACGCTGCCGCCGCCAACGCCGCGATCAGGACGGGAGAGAGAGCAGTGTGAAGCCGTAAATGAAGCCGTGTGAGTCGCCGCATCATCGCTGAATCCTTTCGTTTGTTTGTGGTTGTGATGTTGATCGAGAGTTGATCGTTATTCGAGAGACGCCGCTTACTTTACCTTTGCGGCGCGGGTTTGACAATGAAGAGAGCGGGAGAGCGGGAGAGCGGGAGAGCGGGAGAGCGGGAGAGCGGGAGAGCGGGAGACAAGGGGGACAAGGATTTCTTCTCCCACTCTCCCGCTCTCCCGCTCTCTTGTTTACGCCTGTCATCATTCGTGGACAGCGATAATCGAAGCTCATCATCAGTTGATTACACCTTGTCATTCCAATCCACAGCGTAAATCTTTCAATTCGCGGAATATCCTCTGCTATTCTGTGACTTAGCGATGATCGCGCCTGCCTCGATACGCGCTGGCACGGACGTTGCTCTACTCTCAGGCGTCGAAAGCGGCAAAGAATGCTCCCCGAAGTTGTTCACCTCATCGGAATAAGGACCGGGGCTTTTATGTTGAACAATTTTCTGCGAGATGAAAGAGGACAAAGCGTCGTTGAGTATACGCTGTTGCTGACGCTGATCGGCGCGACGACGGTTTTTATGCTGACGCTGATGGGATTGAGCGTCAGTCAGATGCTCGGAATCCAAGTGACCTGGGATCGCTACACCGAGTGGGCTTACGAAAAGTTCAGCAGGAAGTAGAGACTGCCTGCCTCGTTGATTTGCAAAAGCTTCTGGCTGGGAAATAGATATTTGAAATTGACTTCGCGGCCTGAGCGGGAAACCGCAACGCATCACATTGCATCAAAGGCCGCGCTACGACGAGATCGAGAACAACCCACCACGTTCTCAAATTACTCTCGCGCTGCACATTGAGGACCGCCTATTGATACGTTATTGACCGCAACCTCCTTGACCTGTCCTTCCTTTGAATTCTCCTCTTTCAGTCATTCCACAACATCAACATCTCAATGTGCAGCCGAGGGAACCAAACACAGACACCATTCGATCATCCCGGCAGTCCTGCCGGTTGACATTCACTCGCCCCCCTTCGCCAGCCATCTCTCTCATCAGAACGGAGACATTTTCATCATAAAATCGAGCGCGCTATCAAGCCCGGGCAGCCTGGGTGATTGTTTGATCTGAATCCCCAGTTCCGCGGCCAGCGGCGAAAGCAGGCCCGCCGTCGTCTCGGTGCGGACGGCGATTGTGCGCGGAACGCTTCCGAACCCTGAGATAATCTCAGCCAGTTTGACCGGAAGCCCGGCTCTCATCGCTGCCAGAGACGGCTCCGGCTGCATCATCTCAGTGGCGAGAACCATTCGGCTCCCGGCATCAACAATCAGCAGGATGTAGGGGAAGAACGGCCGTCCTTTGCTCTCCTGCACCGGCATCGGCAGCATCGTCAATTCCATCTCGATCTCACGATTCGATCGAGGCAGTTTTTTGAGCGCCTCGAGCTGCCGCGCATCCACCGGCGCAGGCTTGATGGTCTTCTTCGGCGGTTGCGGGACGCACACGGTCTTGTCTTCCCATTCGCTTTCGCCGTTCTCCTGGCGTTGCGTTCTCACCAGAAAATCTTCATCGTCTTCGCCGAGCAGGATCGAATCGTCGTCGCGCAGCCGCGGCGCGACATCGAGCAACTGTTCGAGCGCGCAGGCCAGAAAACGAGCTTCGGCGGCGTTCAGGAACCAGGGAAACATTCCCGGCGCGTAAGTGCGAAACAACGGCCAGTTGTTCGATCCGCGAAATTTCAGATTGAGCTTCTTGATGATCTCGCGGTCTTCTTTCTGCAACTGCTCGCGGTCTTCGAACGAAGCCTGCAATTGCGGGATTTCGAGCACACGCTCAGGCGCGACATCGCCCGTCAAGCCGGCCTGCGCAGCGTCTTCCAATTCCAGGAAGCCATAGAGCGCATCGGCGCCCGGATAGAGCGCAACCGCGAAGTGCTCGCCCGCCGCGCCCATCACGCTGACGAATCCGATTTCACCATCTTCGGGATTCTGCACGCCGAAGACCTCGTCTTCCATCATCCATTCCCAGGGCGCAAGCTCCTTCACTCGCGCTGTGATCGCATAAAGTCTTTTCCATTCGTCAAAGGCCGGTTTTTTTTCGGACATTGATTCTCCTCGGCAAAGTTGTTTTGACAGTTCTGTTATTTCAAAGCGGCGTTTTGCGTCCGCGTATTTTGCAGCAGCTTTTTCATTTCAGTTGCGAGCTTCGCATATTTCGGATCGTTCGCAAGGTTACGCATCTCGCGCGGATCGTTCGCTTCGTCGTAAAGCTCGACGCCTTTCCTGCCTTCGTCCCATTCGGTGTAGCGCCAGCGTTCGTTGCGCACGCTGTAACCCATAAACGCATTGTCGCCGCCGCCGCGACGGACTTGCGTGATCGCAGGCTTGTCCCACCTGGCATTGGGATTTTTGAGCAATGGCCGCAGGCTGCGTCCGGCAAGGTTTTCCGGCGTCTCGGCCAATCCGCACAGCTCGGCCAGCGTCGGATAGATGTCCAGCAGCTCGACCGTGCGGCCCGTCGCTTTGCCTTTTGCCACACCGGGGCCGGCGATGATCAGCGGGTTGCGAGCCGAGCCTTCGAACAAAGTCTGCTTCATCCATTGCCCGTGCTGGCCGAGCAGATAACCGTGATCGCTCCAGAAGACGATGATCGTGTTGTCAGTCAACTGGAATCTGTCCAGTGCATCGAGCAGTTTGCCGACGTTGGCATCGAGAAAACTGATCGAAGCGTAGTAAGCCTGAATTGATTCGCGCTGAGCCTGTTCATTGACCCCGAAATGCGGCGGATTCATCCAGAGCGCCGCCGGAGGGAGGTTGGCAAGCTCGCCCGGCGAAAACCGGGGCGCGGCGATCTTTTCAATCGGATAGAGGTCGAAATATTTCTTCGGCGCGATGAACGGGCAGTGCGGGCGGTAAAATCCGGCGGCGATGAAGAACGGCTGGCTCTTGCTCTGCTCGATCAGTTTGATCGTTTCTGCGGCGACTTTGCCGTCGGTGTGCTGCTCGTCGGGCGCGGGCGAAGCGTAGAGCGAAAGCGAGCTGCCCAGTCCGCGCGCCGGCGTGTGGTTGGTCAGGACTTTCTCTTCGTCCTTGTCCACGCCTTTCGGATTGACGGTCAGATTCCACGATTTCGGATCATCGAGTCCGGCAGTGCCGATCTGACCGGGGTTGCCGTAGTGATAAAGCTTGCCCACCCGAGCGGTGGAATAACCGTTGCGCTGAAACAGTTGAGGCAATGTCACGACATCGGGCAACACCGAACGAAAATGCTTTTGCAGGTCGTAGACCTGAGTCGTGTCTGGACGCAGCCCCGTCATCAACGAGCTGCGGCTGGGGCTGCAAAGCGGGAATTGATTGTAGGCGCGATCGAACCGCACGCCGCGCGCCGCCAGCCGGTCAATATTGGGCGATTTGACCATCGAGTGCCCGTAACATCCCAGATCGTTGTTCAGGTCGTCGGCAGCGATAAACAGCACGTTGGGTTTGCGCCCGGACTGATTGGATTGATTGCGCGCAGATGGTTGTGAATGAACGCCCGGTTCGTCAATGAACAACGCCGGGCAGATCAGCAGAACGGCGGACAGAACTCTCGTGTACGTCTTCATCATCCTTCACGCTCCTCATTTCGGACTTTAATATTATTGTGTTTGACATGGCGGCGCGAAGCAAATATTCTGCGGCCCGCTTACGTTGTTGATCAAACGAATGCCCCGCAAGACAACGCCCATTTTCTCACCTCACGTATTTCCCCCAAGACCTGCAAGCCCCGAATCCAAGCATTGGTGCCGCAATTTGTGTTTGAACGGGCAATGAGCGTCGAAAGCGCCTGTTGCGTAACCGTGTCTTCCCCCAGGTTCGCGGCGCAGCTTGAAGCTACCCGTCTGCGACAAATCCATTTGAAAATCCGGTTGTAGATCGAAGTGGTGATACGGATCGGTCGTATTCATCTTTGTAAGCGAAGCTCTACCTTGAGCGAGGTGCACCCGATTTCGGAAGACCCGATTTCGGAAGAGTGGAGGAGAGGGAAGGGCCGGCGAGCGTAAGAGTGGTAACAGGGCGAATAGGCGGCGGCGATAATGGGGAGCGCGGCGTCGCCCGCTCGTTCAGATATCCGCGCGGTTCGCTCGTCCGGCTTTCCCTCTCCTGCACTCTTTTGGGTTCCCAGCGCCAGGTTACCTGGTAAAAGGCTTCGATTTTTTGCGCCAGCCGCGCTGAGCCAAATCCTGCAAGTGTTGCGTCGAATAACGCTCGCGTTTGCCGCCGATCTCTTTCGCTTTCAGTTTCACCAGGCCGAGCGCAAGCGGAATGATGAAGTAATGGAGCTTGCCGCCCGCAGCTTCGAAAAGATGCGAAAGCAGCATCACCAGAATCTGCGCAGGCATTGCCGCAGCGAAGTATTGCGCGCCGGATAAGACTCCGATGTATCGCGCGCCCATCGCGTGCAGCGGCTCGTAGTTGAGAAAGGCGAAAAGCAGTATCCCGGCATAGTAGTTGGCGAGGCCCGCAAGCTCCTCTTTGCGCCACGAAATCCAAAGCGAGGCGAAGATGACGGTCGTCACGGAGAAGATCGAAATCGGCGCGAACATCGGGCGAGCCGATGAGATCGGACTGTTCCGGGCCACCGATCCGGCAGTGAAGCTCAAACCGGCGATGACAATGCCCAGACAGATCAACGGCAGCCATCGTTTCAATCCGGCTTGCGACGAACGCAGATCGGCAAACCAGAACGCGAACATAGCGAGCGAGCCGCCTTCGGTGAAGCCTTGAATGATCGGCCCGACGAGAGGCGACACCAGCCCGCCGAAGATCGAGATGCTGTGAACGCTGCTGCGCAATCCGCCGAATTGCAGCACGTATTCGATGAACGTCTGAAGGATCGCGCCGCTGGCGAACATCAACAGGAATCGCCGGTCGCGTTTGTAATAGACGAAGTAACAGGCGATAAGCAGATTTATCGCCATCAGGATCAAACGGGTTTCGTAATACCCCCCGTGATCGAAAGTTCTGATCATCCAAAAGTCCATAGCAAAAACCTGTCAGGCCGCTGGCTGTGAGCAATTTCCTATCGGGGCAAGCATTCGGCGTTTGAAGTTCCAACCCACGGCCGCGATTCTACTCTGATTGCGCGCTGCGGCAAACCCCTTCTGCGGCGGCAAGCGATTTGCCGGAAACCCGTCAGCTTTGCGCCTCGACTTTTATCGCCCCGCGCGACGATTGCGAAACGAGCGCCGTCAAAGTCGCCAGCGCGCCGATCAAATTGAACAACACAACCCAGGCCATCACCTGCGGCCCGTGCGATTTGAAGAACTGCCCGATCATCCACGGCCAGAACATTCCGCCCGCCGCAGAGCCGACGAGGAAATAGCCCGTCACTTTGCCCGACAATCCCAACACTCGCTGCGCAAATCCGAATGTGTTAGGGAAAACCGGCGCTACGGCCAGTCCCAGTCCGATTGCGCCAAACCACAATCCGAACGGCGACGGCGGAAAGATCAGCAGGACGAGCGCGATCAGCACCGTGGCGCACAGATGGGCGGCGATGAGCGTGACGGCGTTGAATCGCGTCGTCAACCAGATCGTCGCCAATCGCCCGGTAGTGAACGCCGCCCAGAAGGCTGAATTCATATAAGCCGCTGTCTGGGAGTTCATCCCGCGTTCGGCGGCGTAACTGAAATACCATCCCATCACGCCGGCTTCTGCGCCGACTTCAAGGAAGAAGAAAAAGGCGAAGAGCGTTATCGTCAGCATCGGCAGCGGCGCTGCGGAATCTGAGTGCCTGTGCGGATGCAGCGCCGGGCTGGGCGACAGGAAGGTGACGAGCGCCACGGGAATGGTCATCAAGGCCAGCGACCAGTAAGTGATCTGCAAACTGTCCGCGCGATCCACGACTTGTGCGACCAGCATCGGCGCTAAAAATCCGCCCAAGCCGAAGGCGAAATGCAGCGTGCTCATAAACGGCCTGACCCGCTGCCCATGAACTATCACGATCAGCGCGTTGCCGCCGACATTGATCGAAGCCGAGGCCGCGCCCATGAACGCAGACAACAGCAGCAAAGCCCACAGCAGCGTTGCCGCCGGCATCAGCGCCAATGCTGCGGCTGACGCGAACAGCGATGCGGCCAGCAGCGGATGGCCTGCGATGCGGTCGTAAAATCGTCCGATCATCCACGATCCCAGCATTGTGCCGAGCGAACGCGTGATGAACAGAGTGCTGATCTCGTGCATCTCCGCGTGCGTCTGCGCCGCCAATGCCGGAAGCGTCGGCCCTAACGAACCCGAACCCAAACCGAGCGCGACGAAAGCGAGCGAGTAAAGAATCGTTTTTGACATTCAACGGCATCATAGCGCAAGGCGCGCCCGATCATCCATCTACCATCGCCGTCATCGCTGCTGTGGCCGAACCGGTAATTTCTGGACAAAGCAAAATCGCGGTGATAGTCTGCCGCAGCCATCAAGAAGTCTAAAATTCCTCCGGAGAAGAAGATCATGATCCTCGACTTGCTAGAACACGGCAATCCATCGCACGTCGCCGTCGCCGTTTCAGGCGGCGGACCAGTTGTCACCTACGATCAGCTTCGGCAGCAGGTAGACGCTCTCGCCGCCAGGCTCAACCAACTCGGTCTGGGCCGCGGAGACCGCATCGCCATGGCCTTGCCAAACGGGCTGGAGATGATCGCCGCGTTCCTGGCGGCTTCGACCGTGGGCACGGCTGCGCCACTCAATCCGGCCTACCGGCTTGATGAGTTCAGGTTCTACCTCGAAGACACTGGCGCGCGCGCGCTGATCGTTCCGCCCACAGGCAGTGACGAGGCGAGACAGGCGGCGGGCGACCAGACGCTGGTTATCGAAGCCGATCTCGACAGCGACGGCCAGGTTCAGTTTTCATCCGCCGGGATGGTTGGCCCGCCGCGCGCTCGTGATTACCCAAACGATGATGAGACCGCTCTGGTCTTGCATACCAGCGGGACGACCAGCCGTCCCAAGCGCGTCCCTCTGTCGCACACCAACCTGATGATCTCGGCCCGCAACGTTGCTGATACCTACCAGCTCACAGCAGAGGATGTCGCGTTGTGCGTGATGCCGCTGTTTCACGTGCACGGCCTGGTGGCCTCGACGCTGGCTACCTTGCTCACGGGCGGAACGGTGGTCGTCCCGCCGCGTTTCAACCCGCTCTCGTTTTGGCCGGCAGTGAGAGAGCATCGCGCCAGTTGGTACTCCGCCGTGCCGACGATTCATCAGGTGCTGCTCTCGCGCGCCAAAGCCGGCGCGCGACCTGCGGGAGCCGAGCATCTGCGTTTCATCCGTTCGTGCAGCGCGGCCTTGCCGCCACAGATGATGGCCGACCTCGAAGAGCGGTTCGGCGCGCCGGTGCTCGAAGCCTACGGGATGACCGAGGCCGCGCATCAAATGGCTTCCAATCCGCTGCCGCCCGCAGCGCGCAAGCCAGGATCGGTCGGATGCGGCACAGCAGTGAGCATCGCCATCCTCAATGAGGCCGGCGAGTTGTTGCCAGCGGGCGCAGTGGGAGAGGTTTCGATCAAAGGCCCGAACGTCTTCAGCGGCTACGAAAGCAACGCCGAAGCCAACGCCGCGTCGTTCTCCAACGGCTGGTTCCGCACCGGCGATCAGGGCTACCTGGATGGCGACGGCTATCTGACGCTGGTGGGCCGGATCAAGGAGTTGATCAATCGTGGCGGCGAGAAGATTTCGCCGCGCGAGATTGATGAAGCGCTGCTGGCTCATCCGGCGGTGGCCGAAGCGGTCTGTTTCGGCGTCCCGGATCGGGTTTATGGAGAAGAGGTGGCGGCAGCGGTGGTGCTGCGGAGCGAGGCGACCGAAGCCGAGTTGATCGCCCATTGCCGCGCGTCGCTGGCCGATTTCAAATGCCCGAAGGTGATCTACCTCGTCGAAGCGATCCCGCGCACCGCTACCGGCAAGATTCAGCGCCGCAACGTGGCGGCAGAGATTGCCAAGACGCGTAATCCGTAGGTGCGTTCTCATTGGCTGGTCTGGTTTTCAAGAAGATGATTTCCCGCACAAAGCGCCAAAGGTGCCAGATGTGATAGCCCGGGGCAAGCCGTAGCGTCGCCCTGGGACCGCAAGCAATCAGATACCGCAAGCCCCAACGGGGCGTAATAACAACGTAGTTAGAACGCTCCGCTATACTCGCGGGCGTCGGAATTTTTCACAAGATGCCTTATTGATAAGAAACGAGGTCTGCTATGCAAAACTGTTCAAATTGCGGCGCGATAATTCCGGATGATGTCCAATTTTGCCCGGTCTGCGGTAAGGTCAAACAATCAGAGGGATACTACAAACCACCCCTAGCAGCCCCACCACCGCCTCTTCTGCTCGGTGATACGCTCTCTTCATATGGTGCGGCTCTAGTGGTTGAGTTATTCCCGAAACTGCTTGAAGGATTGGTAGAACGCGATTGGCAAGAGCTACACCGCCGTTTGAAGGCAATTTTTGAGGATGAGCAGTGGCCGGAGATTGAATTCATTTTGAACTGCTATTCATTAAACCGACCGACCGAATACCTACCATGCTACAATGCTCACGTCTCACAACTGACGGCAATGCTAATAAAACTACAACATCGCGGTGACATTAGCCGCTTTGCAAAGATTGTATTCGATATACGCCCAGACATTGCCAAAAAATTAGGAATTGAGCAAAGGAGAACAGTCCCCGCCCCACCTCCGCCTCCAGTTCCAGCCGCTCCGCCTCCGTCACTGGCAGCCCCGCCCGCTCCGATAGTCCGCACACTAATTCTATTTATCCTTGTCGGGTTAGCGGCTCTCGTAGGAGCATCGTTTCTATTGACACGAACATTTGGCGGAGGGCGAATACTATTCTTAACTCAGATGACTTTACTTACCATAGGTGTCTGCCTCGTTCCGACAATTGCTCACCGCTTAACAAATCGACGCGGGCGCGTTAGACGAGTCCTATTAGAAACGACTCTCTTCATCGCATTGCTTCTCTCCTTTAGCGTGTGGCTTTTCGGAAAGAAAGGATTTGGAGTCTGGGTTGCATATGCTGTTGGATTGACTCTACTCCTTGAAGCGGGTAGCAATCTCATAGAGAGATACATTGGCATGACGTTGAAGCGCATCTTTAGAAATGCCTCCTTCAAAAACCTGCAAGCTGACGCCGAGGCAATTCAGAGGATGTTTCGTGGTGAATTAGTCTTGTATGTCCCCATTCCAGTTGGCTTAGCAATAGGGACAATAGTGGGATTGATAGGTAACTGGACAGCATTAAGTACTATTACATTCTGCATTCAACTTGTTCTTTCGCTCGCTTCCATCGTATTGGCGGTATTCTTAATATTGGCTTTTGCGCGCATGTCCGACCCACTGTTCAGGGAAAGCCCTGTTGCATCTACCAGAATAACTGAAGAGTCTTTAACGCAGAAAAAGGGCATCCTCAGTAGCCTTGGAAAAGTATTTAGGTTCCTAGTGCCACCGCCTCAAGCGAATGAAGACATAGAGCAAAAAGACCTTTCTCTCGCTCATATGATTACTGATTTGCGAAAGGTTTACCTTTATGACTCTGTACACAACATTATCCTGCTAGTCGCTTTCGCGTTAATCGTCGTAAGCCTACGGAATCTCTCGGTTGGTATTATTAAATGGGTGGTGGCGGCATTTCTAGGGCTTATCCTTATCTTCAGTCAACTGCCGTTTATCATAGGGCAGTCACTCCTTCACGAGAAAGTACTTGACCGATATGATGGGGTGAAACGAGCGGACATGGCCGACAAACTCAAAAAAACCGCACCTGTATTCCCAACAGTAGATTTTCTGGCATCCTTATTTGCAACTGGCACGGCAGGTGGCTTGATCTATTTTCTCCTTGATCAGTTCGTGAAAAACGTGTTGAAGTGAATTGCGACTCACACGATCAGACCATCTCCGAAATCCATCGCCTGCTGCGCAAAGGCGAAGCGAATCTCTCGCCGGAAGAAGATCGTCTGCTCTATCTCCTCTGTGAGCCTTGGTGAGTTATGGCAGTTTACCTCTTTACGACTACAGACCCGCAAGGACGGACAGTGCAACTGACGGAAGACTGCTATCGGTTTCACATCTTGGTGGAGCATCCTGACCTTTCAGACGTCGGCGAGATCGCCCGGACGATCAAATCACCGCACTATATCGCCCGGGATGTGCCCAAGATGTGATAGACATGGATCGGCTGGTATACTACCGGACATACAGACGAAGGCCGCAGCGTTGGATGATCAAGGTCGTGGTTGAAGGGGGAGAGGTGATTACGGCCTATCGAGTGAAACGACTCAAACGGGGAGAGGAAATTCTATGGCAGCGATAGCGATTCCAGAATCTGTGCAAGCCTATTTTCCGCCGGTGATCGAGCCGTCGCAG
>Ga0247727_10013039_pt1 | contig 14107 bp, 15 predicted proteins | sample WisWelCaveWW1625_FD_202498 | JGI IMG/M metagenome (GOLD analysis project Ga0247727, IMG submission 202498) | Biofilm microbial communities from Wishing Well Cave, Virginia, United States - WW16-25 | ecosystem: Environmental > Aquatic > Deep subsurface > Groundwater > Cave microbial mat | place... | reverse complement strand
GGTTAAATTCTATAGTGTGTTTGGCGAATATTGGGATGCTTTGCAAGATGCCCTTAAGGATAATGTCACTGAACGGAATCATGTAGAACGTTGCAAGACGCTGGCGCGGTCGATTCAATGGCATCCCATTCATGTCGGCAACGATTTTTCGAGGTTGTTGGAAGCTGATGGCATCAAAATTTTCGAGAAAGCGCTCAAACGGATTTCAGAAACGCTTGCGACTGAAAAAGCCGAAGAATTGCAAGATCCATCACGCCTAATTGAACAGATCATGCATGTTCATGATTTGGGGAAGTACATAAGGGAAAATGGACAGGTTAAGTATAATGGAGCCAATCATGAAAAACGGTCAGCCGAAATTATACAAGAACGGGCGGGTGAAATAGGATGGCAACTCATTAACGTCGCCTTGCTTCACGATTTAGCTTTGCATCATGGATTGCTCGGTATTACCAGAACGGGCGAGGCCTCCATAGTTTTTCTCTGGCCCATACTTGAAACTTTAAAACCGTTTCATGTTGCCAGAAAACGTCTTTTTCTCGATCTTCTCATTGTTCTTACATGCTGTGATTCGGGCGCTACGCTTGATCCCCAAACCAAGAAGTATTATTTGGACGACTCGCGAGTTAAACTTTATGATGAGGTTGCCAATGAACTTTTTGCTACATCCGAACATGCAAATACTTTGCGCAATCTTTTTGAGACGGCTTCCGCTTTCCAGCAGACGGCAATTCGAATAAATCGTATTGTGACTTCCGGCAGCAGGAATTTGTCAATTGATGAACAAACAATTAATCAGGCGCTGCAAACGGTCATGGCCGCAGGCCTGCTGGATTTGGAGAAATTTGCCGGAACGCGGTTTGATCATGGCTTTTATGTATTCGAACCTTTGCTTTGGAATCTTAGTGGAAAAAAAGAAGGGAAAGTTTCTTGTGAAACTTTGGAAAAATTTCTTAAATTAATCGGAACGCTCTCCGGTAGAGATGAGCGGTTGTCAGTTATAAGCCAAAGCGTTAAGGTTGCAACGAGAGCCGGAGAAGAGAAAGTGTCTGAAATCAGCCTTCGCAAAACTTTTTCCACACGCGACGCAGACAATAACGAACGTTTTAAATCATTGGAAGATTCTGTCCGCTCGGGAAACCCGGCTAAGATTCGCGAAGCAATCAACATTGCCCTTCCCCAAAATTAGTCAAAGCCTTAATAGAGACGCCGTGCAAACGATTCTGCAAAAACTTTCCGCCGCCCTTGAACCCGAAACCGACCTCGCTTTCGCCTATCTCTTCGGCAGCGTCGCGAAAGGCCGCAGCGGGCCGCTGAGTGACGTGGATGCGGCGGTGTATTTTTCTCCGCAGGGAGACGCACGCTCAAGGTTCCATCGCCAGATTCAATTGATTTCCAAATTAAGCAGCGCATTAGATCGAGACGACGTCGACGTGGTGCGTTTACAGGACGCGCCGTTGGATCTGGCGCGAGAAGTTGTTGAAAACGGCAAACTGCTTTTCTGCCGCGACGACGCTCTGCGCGTTGATTTTGTTTTTCGTGTCGTCCGCGACTATCTCGACGCCGAACCCTTGCGAAAATTGGAATGGGAAGCGTTGGAAGAATATTTTGAGAACGAAAATTATGCCCGTCCATCCCGACGTTATTCGCGCTCGTCTAAAAAAGCTGCGGGAAATGCTGGCCGAATTAAAAGAAATTCGCTCGCGCGGAAGTGAAGCTTACTACGATGATCCGATACTGCAATTAGCGGCCGAACGAGCTCTGCAAATTTCTTTGCAATGCGTTTTGGGAACGAAGAGAAAAAAGCGTTCTTAATGTTTTGTCGACGAGGTTCGTTCATGGAAGCCCCAAACGCCTACGCAAAAGTAAAAGATTATTTGATCGACGAGGTTGGCAATATGGTGCAACCCGGAACGCCGATTTTAGATGCGAAAATCAAGGCGTGGAAAGTTCCGGTGCTTTGCAAAACGGAGCGGGGTATTTTTACCGTGGGCGAAATAGCTTTGGATCAAAAGCTCGACTTTCTGGCAATTCCGACCAAACAACAGATGCTCAGAACGTTGGAAAAGATGACGCGGCGCGTGCCGGTTTTAGTCTATGCCGACCCTGAGGAACTTCGCAAAAAAGGCGTGCGCCACGTCGCGGTTTAATCAAATCAATTCCAGTTTGGCAAGAGTGTGAAAATGCAGGTTGTTGAACAAAACACCTTCGGAATTTCCGAAGCCCTCATTCAGCAAATCACCGAGAAGATTGTGCGGGAATGCCATCCGCACAAAATAATTCTTTTTGGCTCGTTGGCTTGGGGCAAGCCGAAGCAAGACAGCGATGTGGATTTGCTAATTATCATGGATTCGGAAGTGACGCGTCCGGATGTGCGTGCGATGCAAGTAAAGCGCCTGTTATATGGTTTTCATTGTCCGATGGATCTGCTTGTTTATACGCCGAAAGAAGTAGAAACCTGTTTGCAAAGAGGCAATTTATTCATTCGTGAAATCTTGGAAGAAGGAAGATTACTTTATGCCGGACAGTATGTATTTTAAAGATTGGTTGGATAAGGCTAACAACGATTTGCTGGCGGCCGAAGCAATACTAGCTTACTACGAAGAACCGCCAACGGATACGATTTGTTACCACTGTCATCAGGTCGCCGAAAAATGCTGCAAAGCCTTTTTGATTGCGAAAGCCAATAAATTGCACAAAATTCATGAGATCGTTGAGTTGCTTGAATTTTGTATTGCAATAGACAAAGATTTTGAGATATTTCGCGCGAGTACAGAAAATTTAAATCGTTTTTACATTGATGCGAAATATCCCCCCGGCTTTCCAGTTTTGTATCCAATTGAAGAAGCAAAAACCGCCGTCGATCAAGCGCGCGAAATAATCGCCTTTACTCGCAAGAAATTGATAACGGATCAATCGGAAGAAGCAAAGAATGAGTAACCGCTCTCCCATTCTCATCGCCAACGGCCAAGGTTTTTGGGGCGATTCGATTCTTGGCCCCGTGCGGCTCGTGCGCGAAGGCCCGTTGCACTATCTCACGCTCGACTATCTGGCCGAGGTGACGATGAGCATTATGCAAAAACTCAAGAGCCGCAATCCCGAGGCTGGATATGCGACGGATTTCATCGAGATGCTCGCGCGAATTTTGCCGGCGTGCAAAGAGAAAAGCATCAAGATTATCGCCAGTGCGGGCGGCGTCAATTCCGCGGCGTGCATGCGCGCGACCGGCGAGGTGATCAAGAAGCTCGGCCTCTCCGGCATCAAAGTCGCGACGGTAACCGGTGATGATGTTTTATCGCGGCTCGCCGAGTTGCAACAACAGGGCGAGAGTTTCAAGAATCTCGATGACGGCCGCCCGCTTGCAGAAGTCGCCGGCAAAATCACTTCGGCGAATGCGTATCTCGGCGCGTTTCCGGTGGCCGAGGCGCTGGATCGCGGCGCGGATATTGTGATTTGCGGGCGCGTCACCGACCCCTCGCTCGTGCTCGGCCCGATGATTCACGAGTTCGGTTGGAAGCCGGATGAGCTTGACAAGCTCGCGGCGGGAACGATTGCGGGGCACATTGTCGAATGCGGCGCGCAATGCACCGGCGCGAATTACACCAACTGGCACGAGATTGCGGATTTCGCGCGCATCGGTTATCCGATTGTCGAAGCTCATCCGAGCGGCGAATTTTTTATTACCAAGCATAACGGCACCGGCGGCAAAGTGAGCGTCGATACGGTTACGTCGCAACTGCTTTACGAAATGGGTGATCCGAAAAACTATCTGACTCCCGATGTGATCGCCGATTTCACCTCGATTCAACTCGCACCGGCGGGCACTGATCGCGTGCGCGTACACGGCATCAAAGGCAACGCGCCGACAAAATTTTTGAAGGTCAGCGTGAGTTATGAAAACGGTTATAAAGCGATTGGACAATTAACGATTGCCGGCCCCGAAGCGCTGGCAAAGGCGCGTTTGTGTGCCGATATTATTTGGCAGCGGCTTGCACTCGACGGCGTGACTTTCGCCGCAGAAAATAAATGCGTCGAATTTCTGGGCGCCGGTGTTTGTCATGAAGGCATTGTACCGACCATCGATCCACCGGAGGTGGTGTTGCGCGTCGGCGTGAAAGATAAAGACAAAGCCAAAGTGAATCGCTTCGGCATGGAGATTGTGCCGTTGGTCACTAGTGGCCCGCCCGGCGTCACGGGATTTGCCGGCGGCCGTCCCAAAGCCACCGAAATTATTTCTTACTGGCCGGCCTTGATCGGCAAGGATAAAATTAAGCCGCAGGTTCAACTGGCGGAATTTTAACCCAACTTTAACCTCATCATGACATCAACAGCACTGACAACATGACGAAGAGGCTTTACCCATGGAACGTATTCGCGAAATACAAACGCAACTCAAGGAATTATCCTCGCACATTGATGCGCAACAACCGGCGGTGGCGATGATTCTCGCCGCCGGCCACGGCAAGCGGATTAAATCCGAGAAATCCAAAATGCTGCACGACATTTGGGGTGTGCCCACGGTGACGCGCGTGGCCAATTCGGCGCGCGACGGACTCGGCGCCAGCAATTTGATTTTGGTCGTCGGCATCAAAGCGCTCGAAGTGGCGGAGGCGCTCGGCAAAGCTGAAGGCCGGGTGTTTGAATATCAAGGCCATCAGCGCGGCACCGGCGACGCCGTGCGTGTGGGTTTGCAAGCGTTGCCATCGGCCAATTACCACGGCGCCATTTATGTTTTTCCCGGCGACATGGGTTTGCTGAATCGCGAAGCCGTGCAGGATTTCCGCAAAGATTTTGAAAAAAATCCCTGTGATATGATCGTGCTCACCGCGGACTATCACGGCAAGCCGACGGAAAATTATTATGGCCGTATCCTGCGCGTGCCGGCGTGCGATGTTGACGGCAAACCTTCCGGCGATGATCACGGCAAAGTCATCGAGATTCGCGAGCATCGCGATATTCTCGCGATGTCGCCGGGCCGGCCATATCGTGTCGAATACAACCATCGGGTGTATAGTTTTGCGCAGGAAGAATTGTTGAATTTGCCCGAATTCAACACCGGCGTTTATGCTTTCAAAGCGCTGCCGTTGCGGCATTATATCGAAACTTTGCAAACGAATAATGCGCAGGGCGAGCTTTACGTGACCGATTTAATTTCGATTTTCAACAACAACGGCTTGACGGTGCGCGCCTCGCTCGCCAAAGATCCGAGCGCGGTGCTCGGCTTCAACAATAAAAGCGTGCTGAAGGAAATGGAGAAAATTGCGCGCGACAAAGCGTATGATCGCCTCAAAGATCTGATCATGATCAATGATCAAGATGATTTTTTTATTGCCGACGAAGTCATCGAACAAATTATCGAAATGGATAAAGCCAGCGCGCCGCTGGATATTGAAATCGGCAAAGGCGTTTATCTCGGCCCGGCGGTCAAGCTCAATAAAGGCGTGATCATCAAAAATCGCGCGCGCCTCGAGGGCAACGTTGCGCTGGGCGAAAATGTCAAGATTCATGAAAATGTCAGCTTGAGCACGTATCCGCATCAAACGCTCAACATCGGGCGCAATTCGGAAATTTTGCAGGGCGATATCGTCAAAGGCAATCTCAGCATCGGCGAAAATTGCCGCATCGAGTCGAGCGTGAACATGACCGGCGCCGACGAATATCCGACGCGCATCGGCAATCACGTGCTCATTAAAGGCACGAGCCGCATTTTCGGCACGATCATCGAAGACGGCGTGTGGATCGAGCATTCGGTGCTCAAGTACAAATACGTCGAGCGCACTGTCCGCAAGGACGGCACGATTCAACCCATCAAATATGTGCTGCCGTTGCCGGAGGGGTTGGATTCGCTGCACTCGGTGGAAAAGCCCAAAACATAATAACCGTTGGAGTAGAGGCCATGCAGTTTGCAGATCCTCGCACGGATTTTGCCTTCACGCTGATTTTTGGCAATGAGAATGCGAAAGAATTGTTGATCAGCTTTCTCAACGCCGTGCTCGGCCTTGAAGGCATTCATGCCATTGCCGCCGTCAATATTTTGAATCCCTATCAGGCGCCGAAGATTTCTGCACTCAAACGCAGCTTTCTCGACGTCAAATGCCGCGACAATCGCGGCGTGGAATTTGTGGTCGAGATGCAGGTGCAATATACTGAAGGTTTCGCGAAACGCATTCAGTATAATGCTTGCAAAGCGTATGTTGGACAAATTCCGATGGGCACGGATTATCCAAAACTTAACCAGGTCATTGCCATCACTATCCTGGATTTCACCATGTTCAGGGAATTTGAGCATTATCTTTCTTGTCACGAATTTCGCGAAACGATAACGAATAATTATTACCTGGATGAGATCCGGCATTATCTCGTCGAATTGCCCAAGTTTAAAAAAGCCGAGGCCGAACTAGAAACGCCTATCGAGAAGTGGTGCTATTTTCTCAAGCATGCCGGCAGCCTTGAAATCATCCCGGAAAAATTGAATCAGGAGCCTTATCGCAAAGCTTTTGAAATTGCGAGCCGCGCGAATATGACAAAAGAAGAATGGGAAGAGTACGATGCCGCTGGGATAAAAATGCAGGACGAGCGCGGAGCCGCCATTGCCGCTCAAAAACTGGGCATACAACAAGGCATACAACAAGGCATACAACAAGGCATACAAGAAGGCATACAACAACGCAACCAGGAAATGGCTCGTTCCATGCGGCAAAAAGGTTTTGACAAAAGCCTTATCGCGGAATTAACCGGCCTGGCAATTGATGAAATCGAAAAACTGCCGGCCGAAAACAGTTCGCTCAATCAAGGGGAAATATGAAACGAATAGCTCTCAGTGAAATCGCGCACGCCCGCAGCGGCGACAAAGGCGAGGCGAGCAACGCCGGCCTCATCGCCTACACGCACGAAGGCTATGAGTGGCTGCGACAATATCTGACGCCCGCCCGCGTCAAACAACATTTTTCTGCTATTGCCAAAGGCGAAGTGGAAAGATATGAAGCGCCGAATTTGCTGGCGCTCAATTTCATTTTGCACGACTCGCTGGGCGGCGGCGGCTCGGAGAGTTTGAAAACCGATGCGCAGGGAAAAACGCATGGGTTGGGTTTATTGCAGATGGAGATTGAAGTGCCGGAAGATTTTACGCTGAAGCGTAGTTCGTAAACCGTATTGCGTAATTTACGAATTACGTTTTAATTTTTTATGAGGCGACAGTGGCAGAATTTCAATTTGTGCGTTATCGCATTGAAGAAAAAATCGGCCGGTTAACTTTAAACCGGCCGCCGGTGAATGCGTTGAATCGCCAGCTCGTCGGCGAAATTTTTGCGGCCGCGCATCTGGCGAATCGCGACGCCGAACGCCGCGAATTGCGCGCCCTGATTTTAAACGCCGAAGGCAATAACTTTTGCGCCGGCGCGGATTTAAAAGAACGGCAAGGCATTACTGAAAGCGAAGTCGAGAACGTCGTGCAAGGCATTCGCGACGCGATTCAATCCATTGCCGACATTAAAGTGCCGGTGATCGCGGCAATTCAAGGCACGGCGGCGGGCGGCGGCATGGAATTGGCGCTCGCGGCGGACATTCGCGTTTTGTCGGACATGGCTAAAATGGGCTTGCGCGAAACTGCGCTCGCCATCATTCCCGGCGCAGGCGGTACACAGCGGCTCATGCGCCTCATCGGTTACTCGCGCGCGCTGGAATGGATTGCCACCGCGCGCATGTTCGACGCCAGCGAGTGTCTTGCGCACGGCGTCGCCAATCGCGTCGTTCCGGAAACCGAATTGCCGGACGCCGCGTTTTATTATGCGAAACTGATTGCCGCCAACGGCCCCATCGCGGTACAAGCGTCCAAAGAAGCCATGCGGCGCGGGATGGAAGAGCCGTTGTCACGGGCGCTCGAAATCGAATTCGATTGCTATAAGCGCGTTATTCCAACGAAAGATCGGCGCGAAGCATTGGCGGCGTTTATGGAAAAGCGGCAACCAATTTTCAAAGGTGAATAGTTTGTTCGTCGTGGTGCCTTCGGACGCCGATGAACGGGCTCTAAAAAATTTTTGCAATTAATTAAACTTAATGGATTGCCCATGTACCTCTCTGAAGAACAACTCATGTTGCGCGACACCGTGCGCGAATTTGCCAAAAAAGAAATCGAGCCGATTGCCGCCGCGATCGATGTCTCGATGGTTTTTCCCGCGGAGAATCTGCACAAAATGGGCGAGTTGGGTTTTCTCGGTATTGGCTTTCCGTCCGCATACGGCGGCTCCGAAATGGACACGTTGTCGTTCGCGTTGATGATCGAAGAAATCGCGAAAGCCTGCGGCTCTACTGTGCTTTCGGTGGCGGCGCATTGCTCGTTGTGTTGCGGGCCGATTGCCGGGTTTGGCACCGAGGCGCAAAAACAAAAATATCTTCCGGATTTGCTGGCCGGAAAAAAGTTCGGCTCGTTCTGCCTCACCGAACCGCACAGCGGCTCGGACGCCGGCGCGCTGCAAACCACCGCGAAACGCGACGGCGAGCATTATATTCTCAACGGCAGCAAATTGTACGTGACCAACGGCGGCTACGCGGGAACGTATGTCGTTTTCGCCAAAACGAATTTAGCGGCGGGCACGAAAGGCATCACCGCTTTTATTGTGGAACGCGATTCTCCCGGCGTGATTATTGGGAAAAAAGAAAACAAACTCGGCCTCCGCGCTTCCGATACGCGCCAAATTTCGTTTGATAATTGCCGCGTTCCCGCGGCGAATTTATTGGGCAAAGAAAATGACGGTTTCAAAATTGCGCTGAAAACGCTGGATGGCGGCCGCATCGGCATCGGTTCGATGGCGGTTGGACTCGCGCAAGCGGCGATGGAAAAATCCACGGCGTATGCCAAAGAGCGCAAAGCCTTTGGCCAGGCCATTGCCGAGTTTCAAGCGATTCGCTGGTACATCGCCGATATGGCCACGGAAATTCACGCCGCGCGTTTGATGGTGCATCATGCTGCCCGCTTGAAAGACGAGGACAAACCCTTCACCACCGAAGCCGCGATGGCAAAACTTTTCGCGAGCGAAATGGCCATGCGCGCCTGCAACAAAGCCATCCAAATTTTCGGCGGCTACGGCTACGTCATGGATTACCCCGTCGAGCGCTACTGGCGCGACGCGAAGCTGACGGAAATTGGCGAGGGTACGAGCGAGGTGCAGCGGTTGGTGATTTCAAGAGAGGTGTTGAAGGAACTTTAAGTATTGGGATAGGGTTTTCAATATGGAATCAACCGCTAAAAGTTATCACCGGGCGGCGTTGGAAAGAATCGCGGACGCCGATCTTTTACATGCCGAAGGCCATTATCCTTTCGCCATGTATGCTTCGGGCTTGGCCGTCGAGTGTTTGTTGCGGGCTTTTCGCCTGCTCAATGATTCGAGTTTCGATGAGCGACACGATCTGTGGCAACTTTGGAAAAGAACAACATTGGCGAACGCCCGCCGTGAATCAATTTATGAACGAAGTTTTGCTTTGATGAGCCAAATTAACTTGCGCTGGCGAAATTCATTTCGGTTCGCTTCCATAAAGGAAGCCAGCTCATTTCTGAAAGCAACCGGCCAACAACGCGGAGTCAAGGGCGATTTTTTGAAATATAACAGCAAAAAACTTTACGAAGCTGCTAGAGAACTCATTCAATTAGGAGGCCAACAATGGGTCAACTTGAACAAAAAATAATCGACGTCATCAGGGCGCAATTTGCTGATGCCGAGATTCGTTACGATCATGAACCGGACGAGCGAATTTCAGGATTTATTATATCGGAAAAGTTTTTGGATATGGATCATGAAGCGCGTCAAGGGACGGTTTGGAAACTGCTTCGTTCTCGTCTTACTCCCGACGAAAAACAACAGGTTTTGGGTTTTCTGATATACACACCGGAAGAGGTGCAGGCCTATACGGAAGCTTATCAAGATTGACTTCGTGCTGTGTGCCTGCAGCAAAACGATACAATAAAGTGGCAAATCAAATTCAAACCAAAGCAGAGGAGGAGGAGGAAATCATAGGGAAATGGTGCAAAAAACACGGACGACAAAGACTGTAAAGAAAGTTGGGTGTGGCGCTTTAGTATTATTTGTCGGATGCATCATTTTTAAAACGTGTAGTGGAATAATCGGATCGTATAAGGAATTGAGTGCAGAAGTTGATGAAAAAAGCGCACGGGAAGAAGCTAAGCGAAACGCCGAAAAAGAGTTTAGAGCTTCAGTGCTTAACTCCCTTTCTATCTCCAACTTTGAGTGGGAGATAAAGCCAAAATTCTTAGTTGAAGATAACAAGAACACGATGGTAGTTAATTTTACGGTAAATAATACAAGTGACTATCCAATAAAGGATTTTGATATCATTATGTAGGATTTATGCAAATAGTGGGACTTCCTTGGGCAAGGCTTCAAAGACCATTTATGACATTGTTGCACCTCATAATAAGAAGGCTTTTAGGAATATAGAAATGGGGGCGATTCACGAACAGGCCGGAAGAGCAGATTGTAAGATTACAGACTGTGTGATAGTGCAGTAATATTTTTTCAGAGTAATGCTGATTTTGCGAAAATCTGAACTCGTGTCGGACGTTGTTTTGTTTCATTTTTAAAGAGATAGGCTAATAAAGTGGAAGCCCTTGAAATTAAGCCAACGAAAGACAAATTCATTATCACCATGACGCGGTCTTCTGTGGATGCCAAATTTTTGGCAGATTTTGTCAAAAGTTTGAAAAATGAAAACAAGCGTTTAAAACAAGGGTTACGAAAACAAGGGCCTAAAAAATAAATGAAATTTGGCGACCTCGACATCTTCATTCTCTCCGACGGCCTGTTTCGCCTCGATGGTGGCGCAATGTTCGGCGTGGTCCCGCGCGTGTTGTGGGAAAGAACCGACGCGCCCGATGAGAAAAACCGCATTCTCATGGGATTGAATTGTCTGCTGGTCATGCGCGGCCAGGAGAAAATTCTCATTGATACCGGCGTCGGCGATAAATTCGATGCCAAGTTTAGCGGCCAGTTTGGCATTCATCGCGAGAAGACCTTGCTGGATCAACTTGCCGATTTGCATTTGCGCCCGGAAGACATCACCCACGTGATCATGTCGCACATGCACTTCGATCACATCGGCTGGAATACGCGCCGCAACTCCATTGGTGAAATCGTGCCGACGTTTCCCAACGCCACTTATTTTGCGCAACGCGGTGAGTATGAAGTGGCGAACCATCCCGATGAACGCAGCCGCGCGAGTTATATAAAATGGAATTGGGAAGCGCTCGGCGCGCAATTGCAATTGCTCGACGGCACGACCGAAGTTTTGCCCGGCGTCGAAAGTTTTCTCGCGCCCGGCCATACGCTTTATCACACCATTGTCAAAGTGAAAAGCGTCGGCAAGACAGTGGCGTTCATGGCGGATTTAGTGCCAACGACCTCGCATCTCAAAACCACGTATGTGATGGGATATGATCTGTATCCGAAACTCACGATGGAAATGAAGCCGAAGATTCTGCAACAAGCCTTTGCCGAGAATTGGCTGTTGATTTTCGAACACGCGCCGCGTATTAAAGCCGGTTATTTGCAACAAGTGGAAGGCATGTGGAAGGTTGATCCCGTGCAACTTGAGATTTGGGGCTCATCTTTCAAAGGAATACTGTCGCAGACATAGAGATAGCAGCTAGTTGACTGCACACAAATAAAAAAGAGAATCAAATGAGTACGCTTCGCACAAAAATAAAAACCTACCGTGAGTCTCACGGCGAATCGGAACTTGAAATTATTAATATTGTCCGAGCTGAATATGCCGGCGGCTACAAGCTTCATCTCTGGTTCAGCGACAGCAAAAATCATATCGTTGATTTTGAGCCGTTTCTTATGAACGCGCGCAACCCCATGGCAACCCAGTATCGCAATTTGCAAAAATTTAAACAATTCCGTATCATTTATGGCAATCTGGATTGGAACGACGATGAAATGTGTTTCGCAATCGAAGACTTGTATAACAATGACATCGGCGTTGAGTTAAGCCGTGAAGACCGCCGGACGCTCCAAAACTTAGCGCAGCAGCTTGGGTATTGTGAATAAACGGTTTTTAAAACTCTTCCTTCTCGCCGCATTTTCCCTGTCATTTGACCTTGCCACGGCGCAAGTTCCCGCGCCACGCGTCTCCAATACCCTTCTCAATTCCGATTCGCTGGCATTGGGGATGCCGGACACGGCACGCGTCGATACGACGCCAGCGCAATCCGATCTCGAGGCGCCGGTCGATTTTGAAGCGCAGATGGAAGATCATGATCTCGATCATAAAATTACCTATCTGTACGGCCGGGCCAAAGTTAAATACAAAACGATGATCCTCGAAGCCGGCAAAATTACCGTCGATTGGGACAGGCGTTTGCTCATTGCGGAGCCGTTGCCGGATTCGCTCTTGCACCCGGCAGCGAATGGCAAGAACAAAAGCCCGCGCGCGGACAGTCTCGCCAAAGCGGAAAAAGGTTACCCGATTTTTGCGGACGGCGACGAACGCATGATGGGCGAAAGAATGGAGTATAATTTTGCGACGGAAAAAGGCCGCGTGCTGCGCGGGCGCACGGAATTTCAAGATGGCAAGTATTTCGGGTCGCAGATCAAGCGCGCGGACGGCGAGACGTATTATGTTTCAAACGGCAGCTACAGCACTTGCGATCTCGACGAGAATCCGCATTTCCATTTTCAGGGCCGCAAAATGAAAGTTACGGTCGGTAAAAACGTCGTGGCCAAACCGATCGTGTTTTATATCGGCAAAATCCCGCTGGCGATCTTGCCGTTCGCATTTTTCCCGACGAACAGCAGCGGCCGGCGCTCCGGTTTGATCATTCCACGTTTTGGCGCCAGCCAGCTTGAAGGCCGCTATCTGCGCGGGTTGGGTTATTATTGGGCGATAAGCGATTATTACGATCTCGCCGGCACGGTAGATTATTACGAGCGTTCCGGCTGGGTTTTCAACGGGGATTTTGCTTATGCCAAACGCTACAGTTTTTCCGGCCGTGTCGGCGGCTCGTTCACGCGCAAGAATTTTACGATTAGCGAGACAAAAGAACGACGCTGGGAAGTAAATTTTAGCCACAGCCAGCCGTTCAATGCGACGACGCATTTGAACGCCTCGGGAAGTTTTTCGAGCAGCAATTATTATCGTTTGTTCAGCACCAACCGGCAAGATCAGCTTCGCCGGACGATCACCTCGCAAGCGACGTTCAGCAAAAGCTTTGGCAACGCGAGCTTCAGCGCGACGGCGAGCGATTTTAAAGATCTCGACAACGGCTCATATCAGCGCCTGCTGCCGAGCGTCAATTTGAGTTTTGGCCAGCGCCAGCTTTTCGGCAAAGCCGATCCAAATAAAAGGCGGCCAACGAGCGGCAAGCCGGAAGAACGGCACTGGTATGAAAATTTTTACTACAGCCTTTCCAGCGCGGCGCAAAATCGATACGCTAAAGCTTCCGACACCTCCGACGTTGAGCAGTTGAGTTCCGCCAATCACAGCATGAGCCTTTCGCTCAACGGCATTAAGGCTTTTTTTCCGTGGCTGAATTTGAATCAAAGCATGCAAATCACCGAGAATTGGTTTGATCGCGACACAGAGTATTTTGTGACCACCGACAAGCTGGGCAAGGAAACCGTGGACAGCCGCGTGCAAAAAGGTTTCGCGGCGTTGCACGTGTTCAATTACAATGCATCCACGAGCACGAAATTGTATGGGACCTTTCAGCCGAAGCTCGGCCCGGTGCGCGCCTTGCGGCATACAGTCGAGCCGAGTATCGGCTTTTCATATCGCCCGGATTTTTCCGATCCGAAATGGGGTTATTTTAAAACGGTGAAATTCTCCAATGACAGCACGGTCCGGCGCGACCGTTTCAACGGCGCAACGCCGCAGGGCGAGCAGGCGAGTTTGAACATGTCGTTGCGCAATTTTTTTCAAATGAAAACCGGCCCGGAGGACAAGCTGAAAAAAGTCGATCTGTTCACGTTGACGTTTTCGAGTTTTTATAATTTTGCCGCGGCGGAATTTAAACAATCGGATTTAAGCTCGTCGCTGTTTGCCAATCCGGCGCAGAATATTTCGCTCAATGCCAGCGCCTCGCACAGTTTTTATG
>Ga0247727_10013038_pt1 | contig 14108 bp, 11 predicted proteins | sample WisWelCaveWW1625_FD_202498 | JGI IMG/M metagenome (GOLD analysis project Ga0247727, IMG submission 202498) | Biofilm microbial communities from Wishing Well Cave, Virginia, United States - WW16-25 | ecosystem: Environmental > Aquatic > Deep subsurface > Groundwater > Cave microbial mat | place... | reverse complement strand
GGGAGCTATGCCTGAACGACTGTCAGAAACTGTCCGCGATCACCGGAACGCTGTCCGCGATGCGTCGGAATGGGTGTCCGCGATGGGCCGGAATCTGCAGCAATTCGTCGGAACTAGAGAGCTTTCGCCCGCGAGGGGGCTAGTCCGACGTCGATATCCCGAAGACGGCTGGCACGTTTGTCTGCACCGCCGGCTGGGCCGTCTCATTGACCATGAGGCGGAAAACATCGGGCCGGGCATAGTGGCCGGTCACGTCGAAATCGTACTTGCCGCGCGCAACCTCGCCGCCATCGATCTCGGCGGTGAGAATGGCCTCCTGATCGAAGACCCGTTCCGCCAGCATCTGCCCGAGCGGCCCGATGATGCAGCTGCCGCCGCGCATGAGGATGGTGTCGGGCGAAGGATCGCCGTCGATGGGATAATCGCCCGGATAGTCGCTGCGCCGTGTGAACTGGCAGGCCGAAAACACGAAGCAGCGGCCTTCCAGCGCGATATGGCGCATGGTGGCCAGCCAGGGTTCCCGGTCATCGGCGGTCGGTGCGCAATAGAGCGAGACGCCTTTGGCATACATCGCCATGCGCAGCATGGGCATGTAGTTCTCCCAGCAGATGACGGCGCCGAGCTTGCCGAGCGGCGTATCGAAGGCAGGCAGCGGCGAGCCGTCGCCGAAGCCCCACACCAGGCGCTCTGCTGCGGTCGGCATCAGCTTTCGGTGCTTGCCGAGCAGGCTGCCGTCGGGCGCGAAGAACAGCACCGTGCAATAGAGTGTGCCCTGGTCGCGCTCGATGATGCCGGTAACGAGATGCACCGCGTTGCTTGCCGCAATCTCGCCGATGCGCGTCACATGCGGCCCCGGCACATCAATGGCGCCGTCATAGTAGATGCGGAAGGATTCGCGGCCAGCAGGCGTCCGCGAGCCCACCCGGGCGCCGAAGTCCAGGCCCTTCGGGTAGCCACCGACGAAGGCTTCCGGGAACACCACCAGCTTCGCGCCGCCTGCGGCCGCCTTGGCGGTGAAGTGGCCAAGCTTCTCGACCGTGCGGTCCGCATCGAAGGCAACAGCTGCCGTCTGCACGACCGCAGCGACAAAAGGTTTCATGGGCTGCTTCCGAGTATCGTTTGTCAGGCTGCGGCGGGCTTTTCAGCGCCGATCGCGCCGGAGTCCATGAGACCAGCCGCCATGGCGAGCTTGTGAAAAATGAGCAACCCGGCGAGAGCCAGCACATTGACATAGAAGATGCGCCACACAACCGGCACGGAGAAGGCCTCAGCGCCGCCCGGCAAAACGAACGATGCGGCGTATAAAGCGAGCTCATACAGGGCAAAGGCCGCGAAGAAGGCGGCCATGATGGGCGTAGCTCGACCGACGGCCATCATCCGGGACGCAACCGCCAGCGCGCCGATCGCTCCGAGATAGGCGGCAATACCGATTGCACCGCCCCAGGCGAAGCTGTCCCAGGTCTGCGGGTAGGCGAGAAAGCCATAGCCAATGATCTGGTTGACCAGCCAGGTCAGGCCCACCATCACCAGTAGGTCGCGGCGCTGCATGTGGAGGGCTGCCAGGGTGCCCAGCGCGGCAAAGGGCGTGGCGCAGGCCAGGGCGAAGCTAAAGCCGATGCTGCTAAGGATCACCAGGACAATCCACAAAGACCGTCGAACGGCTGTGTAGCCACTCTCAGCCGGGGTGTTCAACTGCTGCATGGTTCGCTTCTCCGCTGCCACGCCCCATTCTAGGCGGCAGCCGTCCGCCCTGTCACTCCCAGCTCAGCGCACCCCCGTTTTGGTACTCGATGACGCGGGTCTCGAAGAAGTTTTTCTCCTTCTTGAGATCCATGGCCTCCGACATCCAGGGAAACGGGTTCTCCGTTTCCTTGAACACCGGGGCAAGGCCGAGTTGCGCGCAACGGCGATTGGCGATGACATGCATATAGGTTTCACATAACGCGGCATTGAGCCCAAGGAAGCCCTTGGGCATCGTGTCTCGACCGTAGGCAGCCTCAAGTGCTGCAGCGTCGCGCAGCATGCCCCGCACCTCATCCTGAAACGCCTTGGTCCACAGATGCGGGTTTTCAGCCTTAATCTGGTTGATGACGTCGATGCCGAAGTTCAGGTGGATGCTCTCGTCGCGCAGGATGTACTGGTACTGCTCGGCGATGCCGACCATCTTGTTGCGCCGCCCAAGCGAGAGGATCTGCGCGAAGCCGGTGTAGAACCACATGCCTTCGAAAACGACGTAAAAGGCGACCAGATCGCGCAGGAACGCCTGATCGGTCTCACGCGTACCGGTGCTGAAATCCGGATCGTCGAGATGCTGGGTGTATTTGAGAGCCCAGGCCGCCTTGTCCGTGATGGAAGGCACCTCACGATACATATTGAACAGCTCGCCCTCGTCGAGGCCCAGGCTTTCCACGATGTATTGGAAGGTGTGTGTGTGGACGGCCTCCTCGAAGACTTGGCGCAGCAGGTATTGCCGGCACTCGGGATTGGTCAAGTGCCGGTAGATCGCCAGCACGATATTGTTGGCGACCAAGGATTCCGAGGCCGCAAAGAATCCGAGATTGCGCTTAATTGCACGGCGCTCATCTTCGGTCAGCCCGTCGCGCGACTTCCACAGGGCGATATCGGCCTGCATGGACACTTCCGTCGGCATCCAGTGGTTGTTGCAGCCAGCCAGATACTTCTCCCAAGCCCATTTGTATTTCAGCGGCAGCAGCTGGTTCACGTCCGCGCGGCAGTTAATCATCGCCTTGTCGTCGATCGACACGCGGGCGCCGCCCCGCTCGATCTTGCCAAGGCCCGTTTGTTCCTCCCGAGGCGCGGAGATCGGCGTCGGCACCCGCGGCGTCGGCGCCTTGGCAGGCGAAGCTGGTTCAGACCAGTCGAGCATCATTTCATCTCCGAATTTTCTTGTCGTTACTGGCAGGCTTCGCAGGTCGGATCGTCAATGGCGCAGGCCATCGGCATCGGCGCATCATTCGGTTCCGGTGCCGACAACATGCCGGTCACCGTCACGGCATTGAGCTTGCCGTCCGTGCCTTTCAGGGTCGATTTCTCCACGTGGGTCGCGGATTGCGTCCGCAGGTAGTAGGTGGTCTTGAGGCCCCGCTCCCAGGCGAAACGATACAGCGCATCGAGTTTCCGGCCATTGGGTGCTGCCAGATACAGGTTCAACGATTGCGCCTGGTCGATCCATTTCTGGCGGCGTGCGGCGGCTTCCACCAGCCAATGCGCGTCTATCTCGAAGGCCGTGGCGTAGAGCGCCTTCAGGTCCTCCGGCACACGGTCGATCGGTCCCAGCGCTCCGTCGAAGTATTTGAGGTCCGAGATCATCACCTCGTCCCAGAGGCCGCGCTCTTTCAGGTCGCGCACCAAGAACGGGTTCACGACGGTGAAGTCACCGGACATATTGGCTTTGACGTAAAGATTGCGGAAGGCCGGCTCAATCGACTGAGCCACCCCAACGATGTTGGAAATCGTCGCGGTCGGAGCAATCGCCATGACGTTGGAATTGCGCATGCCCACAGAAACGACCCGCTCGCGCAAGGACTGCCAATCAAGCGACATCGAGGTATCCAGCCGCAGGTATTCCCCGCGCGCCTCCTCCAGCAGCTTGATGGAATCGATTGGGAGCGTTCCGCGGCTCCACAAAGAGCCATCAAAAGAAGCATAAGGGCCGCGCTCGCCAGCGAGATCCACGGAGGCCGAGATCGCGCAATAGCTGATGGCTTCCATGCTGGTGTCGGCAAAAGCGACAGCCTCCTGGGACCCAATCGGGATCCGCAGGGCGTGCAGGGCGTCCTGGTAGCCCATCAGCCCAAGACCGACCGGACGATGGCGCAGGTTGGAGCGGCGCGCTTCCGGAATGGTGTAGAAATTGATGTCGATGACGTTGTCCAGCATGCGCATGGCGGTATTCACAGTCTTGGCCAACCGCCCTTTGTCGAGACCCTTCCCCGTCACATGCGCTGCAAGATTGATGGAGCCGAGGTTGCACACCGCCACCTCGCCGTCCGAGGTGTTGAGCGTGATCTCCGTGCACAGATTGGAGGAATGGATCACGCCGCAATGCTGCTGGGGAGAGCGGAGGTTGCACGGGTCTTTGAAGGCGATCCACGGATGGCCCGTCTCAAACAGCATGGTCAGCATGCGCCGCCACAGGTCGACGGCACGCACGCGCTTGGCGACGCGCATCTCCATACGCTCAGCCTTGGTCTCGTAGTAGGCGTAGCGCTCGGCGAAGGCGGGACCGTAAAGGTCGTGCAACTCGGGCACTTCGTCGGGTGAGAAAAGCGTCCATTGGCCATCCTCGGCCACGCGCTGCATGAACAGGTCCGGCACCCAGTTGGCCGTGTTCATGTCATGCGTGCGCCGCCGGTCATCGCCCGTGTTCTTGCGCAGGTCGAGGAACTCCTCGATATCGATGTGCCAAGTCTCCAGATACGCGCACACAGCTCCTTTGCGCTTGCCGCCCTGGTTGACGGCAATCGCCGTATCGTTAGCGACCTTGAGGAACGGCACCACCCCCTGACTCTGGCCGTTCGTGCCCTTGATATGTGCGCCCAGCCCCCGCACCCGGCTCCAGTCATTGCCAAGGCCGCCCGAATATTTGGCAAGAAGCGCATTGTCCTTGATCGACTTGAAGATACCGTCGAGATCGTCGGACACCGTCGTGAGGAAGCAGGAAGAGAGTTGCGGACGGAGCGTGCCGGCGTTGAACAGCGTTGGCGTCGAGCACATAAAATCGAACGAGGAGATGAGATCGTAGAACTCGATGGCACGCGCCTCGCGGTCGATCTCGCGAACGGCAAGACCCATCGCGACACGCATGAAGAAGGCTTGCGGCAGTTCGAAGCGAACGCCGCGGGTTTGTAGGAAGTACCGATCGTAGAGCGTTTGCAGGCCCAGGAACTGGAACTGAAGGTCGCGCTCCGGCTTCAGGGCAGCGGAGATTCTGCTGAGGTCAAAACGCCCAAGCTCGGGATCCAGCAACTCGGCTTTTATGCCCGTCGCCACATATGCCATGAAGTATTCAGCGTAGCGCTCCGACATTTCGGCTTGTGTCGCTTGCTCTGGGCGGCCCTGAATGAAGGACAGAGCCTCCGTGCGCAGCTTGTCGAGTAACAGGCGCGCACTCACGTAGGCGTAGTTTGGTTCCTGCTCGATGAGGGTCCGCGCCGCCATGATCGGTGCCAGCGCCAGCTCGTCGGGCGTAATGCCGTCGTAAAGATTGCGCCGCGTCTCGGATAGAATCGGCGCGGCCGAAACGTCGCTCAGGCCTGCGCAGGCTTCCTCGACCACTTGCAACAAGCGCCCATCGTCCAGCGGAACAAGGCTGCCATCGGAACGCTTGACGTTGAGAACGGGAGTCGTCTCGTTGTGAACAGCAACTGGCTTTACCGCGGCCCTCTCTTTGGCACGTTCGGCGCGATAGAGCACATAGGCTCGGGCAACCTTATGATGCTCCCCGCGCATCAAGGCCAGTTCAACCTGGTCTTGGATCTCCTCGATGTGGAAAGTGCGGCCGGCATCACCCCGCCGCGCTAGCGCGGTCACAACTTGCTGCGTCAGTTCCTCGACAACTTCATGAACACGCCGTGAGGCAGCGGCGCGCCCGCCCTCGACGGCCAAAAATGCCTTGGTGACGGCAACCGTGATCTTTGAGGCATCGAAGGGCGTCACTGCGCCGTTGCGCCGAATGACCTGGTAGGCGGGTGTTGCTGCGGTTGCTGTATCGGGAACAGCCACGGCCTTCGCGCCGCCATTGGTGCCCGGCAGTGCCGGCCGCGCTTCCAGAGAAAATGACATCGGCATGACCCCTGTTCATTTTGGGGCATGGGCCGAGCGGACGCGTGCTGGGAGGGCGCAGCGATATGCGCCGGCAAGCCTGCAAGCGACCACCGGGACACCCCGCCCGAGGACGTTCTTCGTGTCGGGGCAGGTCTCCTGGCTCACGGGTCACTGCTCTCGTCCGGCCTTCCCGAAACCTTTGGTTTCAGTGACGCGGAATGGACGAAAGCTCGCCGCTTACAGTTGCGGGGGCAGCCCCGGGGTCGCCCAAAAAAGGCTCACCGGGTTCCCTCTTAGCTCAGGACCGAACGGGCCCCGAGAACCACGACATCTATATCTAGTTGGTGATTCTGCAACGAGGTGCAATGGGTCGTGGCAGCTTTCGGGCGGATGCACAGCAAACCAACAGCAAATTCACAACACCGCCGTGCTGGATCGTGGTTCTTCGCGGACGAGACCACCGTCGGTTTTGCGCCAGCCGGCGATGATGGAAGGGTCCGCGGCCAAGGCTGCAATCTTGTGCGCCGGATGCAGCGGAAAGTAGATGAGGCGCGGTCCGCGCTTGAACGACCCAGCGCCGGATTTCGGAAGTCGGCCGTCCTTGCTCCAGCGCAGCCGCTCGCGCGTCGTGATACCAAGCACCTGTTCGACCATGCGGGGCGTCACGCGACCGCGCGCGAAACCATCAAGCACAATGTCGATTTCAGCGATGATGCGCCGGGCGTCCGCCATGTGTGCCGTGCCGATGCTGGCGGCCAGATCGCCTCGTTTGACCGCGCATGAATCCCAAAAGCCCGAAAGGCTGCCTTGATCCGCCGCCGCACTTCGCGTGCCCGTGCGGGGAGACCCAGGGGCAACGGAAATTGGGGCGCGAAGGTCACAAGGATCCCCTCGGCTATGACTGTTATGGCCAGATACCGGCTGCGCAACTCCCGGCTCTTACGCGGCTCGCGCATGAAGCGCTTCCCCCAATCGATCTTGTTGTCCAGTTCCTTCCTAGACAAGCGCGATGGTCGCAATCAGGCAATGGAATACGGCGCGAACCGATTGCTGTCTTCGTTGATAGCGAGCGGTCGGCCAATTGCGGGAAACGCCCGTTGTGGACAGGCGGTGCGCTCGCAGACCTTGCACCCGACGCCGATCGGCGTCCTCGCATCAGCACTCTTGAGATTGAGGCCTTTGGCGTAAACGAGGCGCTCCGCGTGGCGCAGATCGCACCCAAGCGCAATAGCGAAGGTCTTGTTCGGCGTACCAAATCCGCCCTGCCCGCGGGTCACGGTGCGAGCCACGCACAGATAAGTGCGACCGTCGGGCATCTCGGCCAGCTGCACCAGAATGCGGCCCGGATTCGCAAAAGCTTCATAAACGTTCCAGAGAGGACACGTACCGCCCACCCGCGAAAAGTGAAAGTCCGTCGCCGATTGACGCTTGCTCATGTTGCCGGCCCGGTCGACGCGCACGAAGAAGAAGGGCACGCCCCGCGCCTGTGGCCGCTGCAGGGTGCTGAGACGATGGCAGACCGTCTCGAAGCCAACCCCGAACCGGCGCCCCAGCTGGTCGATGTCGTAACGCAGGCTTTCCGCAGCTGAGAGGAAGGCCGAATAGGGCAGCACCAGTGCGCCCGCGAAATAGTTGGCGAGCCCAATGCGCGCCAGACCGCGCGTCTCCTGATTGCCGAAGGCTGCCTTGGACGTAAGGCTTTCGATGACCTTTCCGCACTCGAGGAACGCGAGCTGTGTAGCCAGCTGGAACGCCTGTTGCCCCGGTCGCAGATTGGCACTAATCCGCAGCACGCGGTCGTCGGCCTCGAACTGGCGCTGCAACGCCACCGCGCCAGCCTCTGCCCGCTCCGAAACGACATCGATACCGTGCTTTGACTTGAGATACGCGACAAGCACCGGGCCCATCTCACCGATGACCCCATCGCACTGCTTGAAGATGCGCTCCGCGGCCCGATCAAGCGCGTCCACGTAATTGCGGCGCGCATAGAAAAAATCGCGAACTTCTTCAAACGGTGTCAGCACCGGCGACGGAATTGTCGTGTCGTCCCTACTCAAGCCCGACGTCAGCGCGTCCACGCGCTCCGCAGCTTCGCGGTACCGCCGATGCAGGGCAATGTAGGACCTGGCAACAGCGGGCATGCCCGTCACGAGTTCGCGGATCTCGGCCAGCGCTACCTCTCCAAAGGACGTTGTCTCCGACAACACATCGCGCAGCTCCGCGATCAGCCGCGCCTCCTCGTCTTCGGAGAAGAGCTGCACGTCGGTGCCGAACACCGAGTTGATTTTCAGCAAGATCGGCAGCGTCAACGGGCGTTGATTTTTTTCGAGCTGGTTAAGGTAGCTGGGCGACAGCGATAGCGCCTTGGCGAGGGCCGCCTGAGTGAGGCCCTTCTCTTCGCGGAGGCGGCGCAGGCGCACGCCCATGAAGGCTTTCCGCATGTTTGCAACCTTCGCAGATTGACGGCCAGGCTTTGCACTTATCCGCACTGAGCCATCTTTGCCGCCTTGCCATTTTGTGGATATTGCGAAGTCGCTGTTCTTGCAAGCGCAATTGGAGTCTAAGTGACACCGACCCCACCTACGGACACCCGGTTTCTGGAACTGGTCTTTCCTGACCAAGCCAATCACTACGGCACGCTGTTCGGTGGCGCCGCCCTCAGCCTGATGGGCAAGGCCGCGTTTATAGCCGCCACGCGCAGGGCGCGGTCTGCCGTGGTGATGGCGTCATCCGATAAGGTTGATTTCCACATGCCGGTCCGGGTCGGCCAGCTGGTCGAGCTTCACGCGCTCGTTACGCGCGTGGGCCGCTCTTCCATGACCGTCGCCGTCGAGGGCTTCGCCGAGATGCTGCTCACCGGCCAGCGCCAGCTCGCCATGCGCGGCTCATTCGAGATGGTGGCGGTCGATTCCGAGGGCCGTCCGATACCCGTTCCTGCGATTTCACCCTCCTTTTCTGAGGCAATGACGACGTGAAACTCCACACAGTGCGCACCGCCAAATCGTCCGAAGCTTTGCCGCGCGAGGAACAGCTGGCGTGGAAGATCGCCGAGGTTGCGGCCGATCCTGTGCCGCTTGGTGATCTCGTCATCGACATGATCGGCAACCGCCTCATCGACAACGCCGCCGTGGCTGCGGCCTCTCTGACCCGCCGTCCTGTGATCAGTGCCCGCGCCCAGGCGGTGACACATCGCATGCAGCCAGGCGCCACGCTGTTCGGCTTTTCGCCGCAGCGGCGCTTCTCACCCGAATGGGCTGCCTGGGCCAACGGCGTGGCCGTGCGCGAGCTCGACTACCACGATACATTCCTGGCCGCCGACTATTCGCACCCCGCCGACAACATTCCCCCTATCGTTGCCGTCGCACAGCATTGCGGTTTGTCGGGTGAGGATCTGCTGCGCGGCATTGCCGCCGCCTACGAGATCCACGTCAACCTCGTGAAGGGCATCTGCCTGCACGAGCACAAGATCGATCACATTGCCCATCTCGGGCCTGCGGCTGCAGCCGGCATCGGCGCGGCTCTGAAGCTGCCGGTCGAGACGATCTACCAGGCCGTGCAGCAGGCGCTCCACGTCACCACGACGACGCGGCAGTCGCGCAAAGGCGAAATTTCCAGCTGGAAGGCGTACGCCCCGGCGTTTGCGGGCAAGATGGCGATCGAAGCCGTCGACCGCGCCATGCGCGGCGAGGGCGCGCCGTCGCCGGCCTGGGAAGGGGAGGACGGCTTTATTGCCTGGCTGCTCAGCGGTCCCAAGTCCGAATACGTTGTCCCGCTGCCCGAGAAGGGCGAGCCCAAGCGCGCGATCCTTGAAACCTACACCAAGGAGCATTCGGCCGAGTATCAGAGCCAGGCGCTGATCGACCTGGCACGACGCATGGGACCGAAGATCGGCGAGTTCGGCAAGGTGCGTGAGATCGTTATCCACACCAGCCATCACACGCATTTCGTCATCGGTACCGGCGCCAACGATCCGCAGAAGATGGATCCAACGGCGAGCCGCGAGACGCTCGACCATTCCATCATGTACATCTTCGCGGTCGCCCTGCAGGACCGTACGTGGCACCACGAGCGCTCCTATCCGCCGGAGCGGGCGGCACGTGCCGACACGATCGCGCTCTGGCACAAGATCCGCACTGCCGAAGACGCCGCATGGACACAGCGCTATCACAGCACCGATCCGCATGAGAAAGCCTTCGGCGGCCGCGTCGTCGTTACGCTGCAGGATGGGTCGAGCATCGCGGATGAGATCGCCGTCGCGAATGCCCATCCGCTCGGGGCACGCCCATTCCGGCGCGCAGACTACATCCGGAAATTCCAAACTCTCGCAAACGGCATTGTGCCATCGGCGGCTCAAGAGAGCTTTCTTGGCACGGTCGACCGGCTGGGCCGCCTCAAGGCCTACGGCTTGACGGGCCTTACCTTCACGGTCGATGCCGGCCTGCTCACGGCCGAGACCCGTCCCGGAATCTTCCTGGAGTGACCGTCATGGCCGAAACCAGACAACCGCCACCCAAAAAGTCGGTTGCGCTCTCCGGCGTCACCGCCGGCAACACGGCGCTGTGCACCGTCGGCCGTAGCGGCAACGATTTGCACTATCGCGGCTACGACATTCTCGACATCGCCGAACGCTGCGAGTTCGAGGAAATCGCACATCTGCTCGTACATGGAGCGTTGCCAACCGAAGCAGAGCTCGCCGCCTACAAGACCAAGCTCAAATCGCTGCGCGGCCTGCCGACCGCCCTCAAATCCTCGCTCGAAGCAATTCCGGCCGCCGCCCATCCGATGGACGTCATGCGCAGCGGCGTCTCCGCTCTCGGATGCGTGCTGCCCGAGGTGCCGGACCACAACCATGCCGGCGCGCGCGACCTCGCCGACCGGCTGATGGCCTCGCTCGGCTCCATGCTGCTCTATTGGCACCATTACGCACAGAATGGACGCCGCATCGAGGTCGAGTCCGACGATGACAGTATCGGCGGGCATTTCCTTCATCTCCTGCAGGGCCACGCGCCGCGGGAGAGTTGGGTGCGGGCCATGCACACCTCGCTCAACCTCTACGCCGAGCATGAGTTCAACGCTTCGACATTCACCGCGCGCTCAATCGCAGGGACAGGCGCCGACGTCTATTCCGCCGTAACCGGCGCCATCGGCGCGCTGCGCGGCCCAAAGCATGGCGGCGCCAACGAGGTGGCCTTCGAGATACAGAAGCGCTATGCGTCGCCCGCCGAGGCCGAACAGGATATCCGCCGTCGGATTGCCGCCCGAGAGGTAATCATCGGTTTTGGCCATCCGGTCTATACGATCGCTGACCCTCGCAACGAGATCATCAAGAACGTGGCACGCCGGCTGTCTCAAGACGCGGGATCCACGCGCATGTTTGACATCGCCGAGCGCATCGAGGCTGTCATGTCGCAGACGAAGCGGATGTTCGCCAATCTCGATTGGTTCAGCGCCGTCTCCTACCACATGATGAGGGTGCCGACGGCCATGTTCACACCACTGTTCGTTATCGCCCGCACCTCAGGCTGGTGCGCACACATCATTGAACAACGTCAGGACAACCGCATCATTCGGCCTTCGGCAAATTATGTCGGACCGGAGCAACGGCCGTTCGTGCCAATCGAAGCCCGGAGCGCGGAGGCCGTTTCGTGAACCAAGCTGCACCGTATCTGCTGGCAGCGAACATTCCCGCCGAACCAGCAGGCGATCGCTTGCGATCGCTGCTGCAACGGCCGCGTATCCTGCAAATGCCCGGTGCGCACAATGGCATGGCCGCCCTCCAAGCCAAGGCGGCAGGTTTCGAGGCGCTCTATCTCTCGGGCGCCGCCATGAGCGCGTCCATGGGTCTTCCTGATCTCGGCATTATTACCATCGACGAAGTCGCGTTCTTCATCCGGCAAGTGGCCCGGGCCAGTGGCGCGCCCGTGGTCGTTGATGGCGACACCGGCTATGGCGAGGCGCTCAACGTCATGCATATGGTCCGGGTCTTTGAAGAGTGCGGTGCCGCCGGCGTACATATTGAGGATCAGCTGCTGCCCAAGAAATGCGGCCACCTCAACGACAAGAAGCTCGCCGCCCCGCAAGACATGGCCGCCAAGGTGGCCGCTGCCGCTAAAGCGCGACGCCATCTCTATCTCATCGCCCGCACCGATGCCGTCGCCGCCGAGGGGCTGGATAGCGCCGTCGCGCGCGCAAAGCTGTATCTCGAGGCCGGTGCTGACGCCATCTTCCCCGAAGCCCTCACGAGTGCGGAGATGTTTCGCACGTTCTCGGAGAAGCTCCCTGGCGTGCCTCTGCTGGCCAACATGACTGAGTTCGGTCGCACGCCCCAATTCACAGCGTCGGAGTTCGAGACAATGGGCTACCGAATGGTCATTTGGCCCGTCAGTTCGCTCCGCGTTGCCAACAAGGCGCAGGAGCGGCTGTATGCAGCCATCAAGGATGAAGGCGGCACGCAGGGAATGCTCGCCCACATGCAATCACGCGCCGAGTTATACGAGACCTTACAGCTGGGTGCTTACGAAGCACTGGACGCATCCATCATTGCGACGTCTCTCCCGGCATAACTCCGCATATAGATCTTGCACACCTAGAACGCTGACCTTCCCATAAGCCGCATCCCCAGGCTCGCTTTCACCACTGGAATACGAAGGCAATGAGATTGCCAATTCCTGAGATGCACGAGTCTTGTTAGCAGCGGCGTAAAATTCGTCAAAACCCAACGGTTTCAAATGCCTCCTCGCTGTTGCGAGTGGGTGACCTGACAGCCGCGGCGTGATCTTTTTGTCTTCCGTCCCATTCCTTTGTTCGATCGAAGACCATCCCTCCGCCCCGACCTGCCGTTCCACGCCGCCGTCGCGCGCAGTGGTCGTCAAGACTGGCCGGCACGCTGACGGCGCGTCTGGCTCGACGCTTCCAGGCCACGTCTTGACGACCGCGAGCACGAGGGCCAGATCGAGGCTCCTCGGGCGGCGGAGTGCCAGTTCATGCGTGACACCGATCTATTCCAGCTCGCACTCGGCCTGGTGCCGCCGTGGATGGTGAAGGCGTGTGCGTTCGACGCCGAGGCGCGACGGCTTGACATCGAGATCGACTTCGCGCGCGGCGGCCGCTTCCCGTGCCCGCAGTGCGCCAAGTCCGACTGCCCCGTGCACGACACCGCGATGCAGCAGTGGCGGCATCTCGACTTCTTCCAGCATCAAGCGTTCCTGCACGCGAGAACGCCGCGCATCACGTGTCCCGACTGCGGCGTCAAGCAGATCGCCGTGCCGTGGGCGCGGGCGGGCTCCGGCTTCACGTTGCTGTTCGAGGCGCTGGCCATGACACTGATGACGGCAATGCCGGTCGCCGCCGCAGCCCGCCTCGTTGGTGAGCACGACACCCGGATGTGGCGCGTGCTGCACCACTGGGTCGAGCAGGCCCGCGAGCGGGCTGACTACGCCGACGTGAAGCGCGTCGCCATAGACGAGACCGCCGCCAAGCGCGGCCACAACTACGTCTCGCTGTTCGTCGACATCGATCGGCGCCGCGTGCTGTTCGTCACCGAGGGACGAGGCGCCGATACCGTGGAAGCGTTCGCCGACGATCTCGAAGCCCACAACGGCGACGCAAGCCACATCAAGCAGGTCTGTATCGATATGAGTGCGGCCTTCATCAAAGGTGTCACCGACAACCTTACCGAGGCCGAGATCACTTTCGACAAGTTCCACGCGGTGAAGCTCGTCAATGACGCCGTCGACAAGGTCCGCCGCGCCGAGAGCAGGGGACGGCCCGAGCTCAAGCGCAGCCGCTATCTCTGGCTCAGGAACGAGCCGTCACTGTCGGCAGAAAGCCGTGCGCAGCTCGCCAACCTCACGCGCCTGCACTTGAAGACGGCGCGGGCCTATCGGATCCGCCTCGCCTTCCAGGAGATCTACCAGCAGCCTAACAGCGACTGGGGCGCTCTCTTCCTCGACCGCTGGTACAGCTGGGCCATCCGATCACGGCTCGATCCCATGAAGGAGGCTGCACGCACCGTGATGCGCCACCGCGACGGCATCCTCGCCTGGTTCGACAGCCGCATCGCCAACGGCCTGATCGAGGGCATCAACAGCCTCGTGCAAGCCGCCAAGGCCAAGGCGCGCGGCTATCGCTCCACCCGCACGCTCAAGGCCATCACCTACCTCATCGCCGGAAAACTCGACCTCAAACTACCCACGTGAAATAGCGGGGAGCCTATTTCAAATTCGACACGGAAGCCCCGGCGGGGGCTGAGGGGAGGGGCGCCCGAGTGGATCACAGCATGCCGCCGTGCTCGCCGCCGTAAAGGCTCGGCCTTCAGGCGT
>Ga0247727_10013037_pt1 | contig 14110 bp, 14 predicted proteins | sample WisWelCaveWW1625_FD_202498 | JGI IMG/M metagenome (GOLD analysis project Ga0247727, IMG submission 202498) | Biofilm microbial communities from Wishing Well Cave, Virginia, United States - WW16-25 | ecosystem: Environmental > Aquatic > Deep subsurface > Groundwater > Cave microbial mat | place... | reverse complement strand
CATTGAGATAACCGAGCGTATCTCCCGGCGTCAGCTCTTCGGCAATGGTTGAAAACGAGCGAATGTCGCTGAACAAAATCGACGCCGTGCCCTCTTCCGCGCTGCCGAGCTTGATGCTGTCGATGCCCCGCTTGGCGATGCGGTCGAGCACCTGATCCGGCACGAACAAGCGAAACATTTGCATCATGCGTTCGATTTCATTTTCCAAGGCGCGCATTTGCTGCGAAAGCGTGACCGACATCGTGAAAACGAACGCCGAGAAGGCGCCGTAGGCAATCATGTTACTGTCGTGATACACCGACATAAACCCGCCGACGGCAAGCATCAGCGCGCCTATAGTGAGAATAATACTGCCGGGTCGCCGTTTCTTAACCGCCCACCAACACAGATAGACGATGCCCACCGCGGCGATTTGTATCCACCAGTTGCGCAATAGCCACTCGATGTCCAGATCGATAATCTTCTCGCGGTAGAATACCGGAGGAATCAGCAGCAGGGTAACCGCGACGACGGTCCGCATCAACCAACGATGTGGATAATCAAATTGAATAACCAGAAAGTAATAAGAGAGAAGGACGAGCAAAAGCGTGTCGATCCAGCCGATTTTGATTTGCAAATTATAACGACTTGCATTCACTTCGCCAAGATTCGCGGACAATTCAAGAAGCACCAACAAGACAAAACCAAAAGAGAGCAATGCAAAAATCAGATACTCGCGGCGTTCGCGCCCGCCGAGATAAAGAATGAGATGATAAAGGCCGGAGATAAAAAAGATGCCGAACAGAGAGCCAAACAGATATTGATGAAGGTTCTGAAAAGTCGCCAATACATCATAGCGGCCGATTTTGGGCGCCAAGCCCACGCCGCCGCTCCAGGAGTGATGGTTGGAAACGCGCATCGCCAGCAGGTGGGCGCCGGGCGTTGCAACACTTGGAGGTATTTGACAGAGATAATTTTTGTTGGTCAAAGCTTCGTCGCTTGCGTTATCAGCCACGATGCCGTTATGCCCGATCAGTGTGCCGTCCCAGTAAACCTCCATGGCCATGTAAACTTTTTCGAAGAAAAGCCCGAGATCGTCGACGGCTATGCTGTCTGAAAGAATGACGCGGGACTGATACCATCCAAGACCGGCGCGCGGGATGCCGCGCGCCGACCAGAGATCGGGCATGGTGACGATCACCCACGAAGAGCCTTCTTGCGAAGATGAATCCGGCGCGACGTCGCCGTTATGAAAACGCCACGCGCCGTCGAGAGAAAGAATTCGCTCTTCCGATTTGAGAACAAAGTCCGGACCATTTTGTTTTTGTCGGGAACAGCTCGTGAAGGGTATGGTCAAAACGAGCAAGAGCGCGAGCGAACCGCTTGACTTTGAGCGTGCTTGGCTTTTCTTAATCATCGATGATGCGCATGGAGAATTCGTGAATAAAAAAGTTAATGACATCGTGCTTACAAGGAAAACGCCAAAACAATACCACTCAACAACAGGCCGACCATGAAAGAGACGTAACTCCATCGCACAAAACGATACTTCTTGTCGTTCAGCACCACTCCCAGCGCATAAAGATCGCGCAGTAACGATTCGTAAACCAGATCGCGATCGTTGATCACCCGCTCCATTTCTTTTTCATATTCATCGTAAGTGAGGTGCGTGAAGTTGCCGAAAAAAAGTATGTTGAAGTTCGGATTCTTGATGCGCGGCTTGCCCTCCTGCCGGCGCTGATAAGTCGGCATGGCGGAATATAACGCGCACAAAGTGCTGATGACGCAGGCGACGCTCATGACGATCACCGCATGCCGCAGTTGCGCGTCGTAAAAATGCGGAGCTAACAAGCTAAGCATGACCGAGCAGACGACGACCATCAGATGCGCTTTGTTGTCTGCCATGTCGCTCAGGCGAAAGTGATTATTCTCGACGATGCGCAGCATGTTATCAGTGGCGCGATCGGCGTTTTTGGCTTTCATAAACGGTTTTCTCCCTGCTTGCGAATACCTGGCCCAGGCCGCCCGATTCTATCTGTCTTAGAAGACGGCATCGGCTTGCAAAGAATAACAAACGTTTTAGCGACTGTCAAGCAGAAAGTCTCTCACCGGTGATTAACAAAAATGCGAAATTGGTTGGCAGAATTCAAAGGCTAAACCTTGTTATACAAAGTTTGGCCTTTTTGTTAATCGAGCAAAGCAATCAGAAGTTTTTTACTGAGATGATCGAGTCCCTGCGCGAGCCCCCCCCACTATAGCAGGAAAAAACAACTCCGGCGTTTTTATTAAAACAAATCATTCTTGATTAAGCACCTCCCGCACATCCTCAACACGATACAGCACCGCATCATGCCCATGTTTATAGTTGTTCATCAGGCGATATCGCCCCAGCACGGTGAGATTCTGCCAATAATCCGGCATTTGCTTTTGCAGACGCGACAATTCCTCCGGATCTTCCAAAAATAGATAATTGGGTCGCCGGCGCTCGATCACCTCCGGCAGTTTATCCTGTCTGAACATAATGTCAACAGTCGGAACGCGCAGCTCGAAGGAAAGTAGCATGGCGCTATCACCGGCGAGCACGATCTGCTCACGATGAGGATCATTCTTGAAAATCTTGCCGACTTTTTGAATGGTATCATAAAGCGAATACTTCATCATCGCATGAAAGCGGACGATTTGCACCGCCTGCTCGATAACGACGAGCGCTGCAAGCCCCCAAACGGCCAATCGTTTTGCTTTGCCCTCCAGCGTCGCCTGCTTTATAGCATAGAGCGCAATGAATCCCACAAGCGGCAAAAAGCAGCTTAGATAAATTTTGTCATAAGTAATGATCCGATAGACACCGAAAATTGTTTGCAGCAGAATGACCGCTGCAACAATCCAGAAGCTTAGGCGCGACCACTTTAGCGCAACATGCGAAGAAGGCTGTTTGAAGAGTTCTGCAAAGAACAAGCCGTTCAATCCGGCGATGGCGGGAATAAGCACCAGTGAATAGCGCGGCGGTGAATAAGCCACGCCGCCGGCAAAAAGCAATCCCGCCCAAAACCACAGGCAGAGCAAACGATGAATATTGGAGATCGCATTTTTCTTCACCATATCTCGCGCGCCGCGTAGCGCCATCATCAACGCGATAACATAAGCCGCTGGCATGAATTCAAAAAACTTGAGATGGGTGATGTATCGCGCATAGTTTTGCGCTATCGCCAGCGGCGAGAACGTAAATCTCTCCGTCACATTTATCTGCTGATAGTAAAGCCAGTCTTCGAGATGCGGTGAGATCCAAAAAATCCAGAGCGGCGCGACAAGAAACAAGATGGAGAAGATTGTGAGAAAAAATGTCTGCTTACGCACTGAAGCACGTAGGCGCCAAACCATGCCCGCAAAAACGATGGCGAAAAAAGCAATCGAAGCTTTGGTAAGATAGCCCAAAAAAATGGCGATCCAAAAGGCAAACAGCATGAAGCGCCGGTGCGGGTCGCGCACATAAATCATCAAGAACACGCTGCCAGCCAGCATGAAGCATAGCAGCAGATTTTCCAAAAACGCCAGGCGATTGTACACGATCAACGGAAAATTCACCGCGGCAAGCAGCGCCGCAAAGTTTGCCGCAACTTCATCGTGACGGCGAAGGAGGACATACAAAAGTACAACGGTGATGAGTCCGCAAAAAACAGCGCCGTAGCGGACGGTTGCCAGGCTCACGCCGAACAGTCGCAGGAGTGAATATTCAAACAAAGTAAAGATCGGCGTATTCACCGCTGGATTGTATGCGCCGGGAACCCGCCACTCGCCGGTGATCGCCCAGTGCAGCGCATTGTGGCCGTGAATACCTTCATCGCCGAGAAAATCGCCGGAGCGCGAGATGTCGCCGGCCGGGGGATCGCCGTAAATCTGCGGCAGCCGGACAAGCGCGGCCAGCGCGAGGATTGCGATCAACGAAAGTGCCGAACGCCTGGTTCTGTTTTCTCTTGGTAACATAGTTTATCAGGTCGGCAATCTAAAAGATTTCCGTAGAATTCAAAGGCTGAATTGCGACCCCGTATTGATTCGGTTATTAGTAGACAACTTTTCATGTCATGCTGGAAGCATCTTTTTTATTCTCAAGCTCGGTGCAAAATCTCCAAAAGCTTCCCACAGAACGACGGTTTCTCCACCCATACTTTTGCCTTGATTATGTGGGTCTTTACCATCTATTTTGCACGCAAGGTTTTTTCACCAGCTTCGCAGACAAATTAAAAACGAATCTGCCACGTTGCAGCACTGGATATTTCCCCACTGATTGAGGAAACCCACTGATGATTTTTTATCCGAGGGGTTCTTCAATCTGTGGGTACAAAACTTTCACAATGCAACTTAGCGGTAAACAAAAACGCTTTCTTCGCAGCCTCGGCAACCAGCTCAAAGCAAATGTTTTCATCGGGCGCGATGGAATCAGCGACGGGGTGTTGACCAGCGTCGAACAAGCGCAGGCAGCCAAAGAGCTTGTAAAAATCAAATTACTAGAGGGCTTTAGCGGAGACCGCCATAACGCCGCGGAAGAGCTTGCTGTGAAAACCAACGCCGAGCTTGTGCAGGTTCTCGGCAAAACCATTTTGCTCTATCGCCGCCACGCTTCCGAACCGAAAATAAATTTACCCGCATGAACATCGATATCCATCATTGCGACATTTTTTATTTACGTTTTTTCTTGTGGAGAAAATATGATTGATGGAATTCTTTCAGCAGCGAAAATAGCCGCGGTTGTCATTTCAACAACCTCGCTAAGCCTTCCGTTTCTCACTTCTCAAAATGAAAACATGCACAAACGCGAAAGCAAACCGGTCAAAATCGAAGCCGCGCTCATTCAAGCACACAATGAAATCGTCGTTCGCTTCACCGCCAAACCGCCTCGCCTCAACGCCGTGGATTTTAGCGTCCATTCCAAAGTCGCGGTGCTGGCGATTCAAATGATCGACTCGACGACGGCGCGCCTCACCACCGGCCCGATGGACTACCGGCAAAACTATGTTCTGGAAATCATCGGCATCGGCAGCAAGCCGTTGATACCCACCGGTATTCTTGATAATCTTTATTCGTCGAAAACGCTTGGCCATTCGCTGGAAAGCGGCAAGAGTGTCTTTCGCGTTTTCGCGCCGCGCGCGACAAAAGTATCGCTCGTTTTGTTTGACCGCAACGATCAGGAAAAAGGCGCTGAAAATGAAATGAAGCGCGACGATGACGGCGTCTGGGAACTTTTTGCTAAAGAAAACTTGGCGGGGAAATATTACGGCTATTCAGTCAGCGGCCCGGCCGGCACCGAGGAAATGTTCGATCCAAAGAAGATCGTTGCCGATCCCTACAGCCGCGCTGTGGCTACGCGGAATGAAGTGGCGCATCCGGGCCGGACGTTGATTCTTCCCTCCGGCAATTTCGATTGGCGCGGCGATACGTTCATGAAAATTCCGATGGAAGATTTGATCATCTATGAGATGCATGCGCGCGATTTGACGGCGCATCCATCGTCCGGCGTTTCGAAGGAATTATCGGGCAGCTATCTTGGCTTGATCCAATCCGGCAAAGCCGGAGGGATCGATTATATCAAATCGCTCGGCGTCAATGCCGTGGAATTTTTGCCGCTGCATGATTTCGGGAATTGGGAACCCGCTCCAAACTCGACAAATCCTGCTGACGTTCAACAAAATCACTGGGGCTACATGAGCAGCTACTTTTTCGCGCCGGAGAGTTATTACGCAACCGGCGGCAATCTAAAACCTGGTTCATGGTCGGGCGTCGATGGCCGGCAGGTACGCGAATTTAAAGAAGTCGTGCGGGCGTTTCATCAAAACGGCATTGCGGTGATCATGGACGTGGTGTACAATCACGTCTCACAGTACGATCACAATTGCTTCAAGCATATCGACAAGAAATATTACTTCCGTCTCGACGGCGACGGCAAATTCATCGCCACCAGCGGCTGCGGCAACGATTTCAAAACCGAGCGCCCGATGTCGCGCAAGATGATTTTGGATTCGGTCGAGTATTGGATGCGCGAGTATCATCTCGACGGCTTTCGCTTCGATCTCGCGGCGATGATCGATTGGGAAACCTGCGACGCGATTTTGAAGAAGGCGCGGGAGATCAATCCCTATGCGATCATCATTGCCGAGCCGTGGGGTGGCGGCGGTTATTCTCCGGCGCAACATTCGGAGCACGGCTGGACAGCGTGGAATGATCAAATCCGTAATGGCGTCAAAGGCTGGCGCCCGACGGGCAAGGGCGATCTGGGATTTATCTTCGGCAAATGGAAAAGCGGCACGACGATTAAGGAATTGCGCAGCTACGTTACCGGCACGTTGCGCGAAGACAGCGGCTTGTTTCAAAAAAAATCTCACGCCATCAACTACCTCGAATCGCACGATGATCACACGCTCGGAGATTTTATTCGCATTGCCTCGGGAGAAGTTGATGAACATGTCGTGATTAAAGATATTGATGCAAACGCAAAGCTCTCGCCGATGCAACTGCGCATGAACAAACTGGCGGCGCTGCATCTCTTCACGTGCCAGGGCGCAACGATGATTCACGAAGGCCAGGAATTCGCGCGCAGCAAAGTCATCTTCAAGGCGCCTGGTATCAAAGATGAAGAAATCGGTAAGATCGATCACAACAGCTACAACAAAGACAACGAGACGAATTATCTGAATTTCAACCACGCCGAATGGAATCGCGATTTGGTCGATTACTATCGCGGCTTGATTCAGCTTCGCAAAACGCATCGCGCCTTTCGCTGGTCGGATAAAAAGGATATTGAATTCCTCAACAGCAAGAGTGAATTTGCGCTGGGTTATCGCATTCATCGGCAGTCATCGGGCGATTCTTATGATTTTCTTGTTCTGATGAACGGCCATCAAACCGAGCCAGCGCATTTTGTAGTGGCGAACGGTGAGTGGGAAGTGATCGTCACTCCGGAAAAAGCCGAGTTGACTTCACAAGGAAAATTTTCCGGTGGGGAGTTCATTGTGAATCCGGGGGCGGGGGTGGTGATGAGGGGAGGTGATGCTTGACAGTCGAAGCAATTATTGGTTGATTCTGATTGCAAACCTAATCCCCTCAAAATACTTTGGAGTTTGACATGATGCAAACTTATTTGAAGTTGATTAATGCTGGCGACGTGGAAGATGCCGTCGAACAGAACAATCTATTCGAATCGACAATGCAGATCATTGAACGGGATGACAAGAAATGAGCTATCCGCGTGGTGATGTAATCTCGATGGTGCATCACCCTCCATCCAGAGGCCGGCGACGATTAACAAAAACACGTCCATTGGAAAGTTGAGTGATTTCGATGTGAAAGGCTTGGAAAACGTTTTGCAGAAAGCATTGGCATTATAGATTAACCCTCACGCTCATCATCCTACTTCGACATCAAATTAATCACCCCATTCCAATTTGCCGGCGCGCCATGACGGCGCATCGAGGTAATGTGCTCCGAGAGAAAAAGCTCGATGGGATCGCGAGGAACGGCTCGCATCGCCTCAGCCGCGGCTTCAAAGTCGCCGCTCTCGAATAATTGCAGCGCAGCTTGATAAGCGAGGACGCCATCGGCAGACACGCCGGAACCGCCCACCTCAGTCGGCAGCACCAATTCATACACTTCAACAACTTGATTCATTCCGGCTGGCCTCACTTTGGCGATGCGCCGCACCACATGATTTTCGTTCGAAAGATTCTTTGCAACGGCGCCGTCGATGAGCACCGGTACGCAGAATTTTTTGGTGAGCGCCTCCAGTCGCGCGGCTTGATTTACCGCCGTGCCGATGACGGTATATTTCGCGAGCAGAGTCTGTCCGAGATGGTGCGCTGCAAAAAGTCCGGCAAGCACTTTGCCGTGCGTCATGCCGATGCCGCACCGCAAGTTGGAACTATCCATCGGCCAGTCGTAATCTGCCATGACGTCGATGATCTGTCGCGCCGCGATGATCGCTTGCTGGACGGAATTTGAAGCTGAATCTGGAAGTGGCACGCCCCAACATGCGAGAATAGCGTCTCCCTGAAAGTCAATGACGATGCCGCCGGTTTCAAAAATCACATTGGCAGCTTCGCCAAGCAACTTTTCGAGACGGGCAAAATGCTCCCCAATGCCAGTCGTATTGTTGGCCTGAAGAACGGCGTTTTCTGTCTCGCGCGCAGAACCTCGCAAATCAAAAAAACAGCTCGTCGCTTCGAATTCTCCCGGCTTCAGCGGCTCGGCTGTTTCGCGCGCATCATAAAAAAGAAGCGGACGCAACAATGGCGAGAAGAATTGCCCGATCTGGCCTTGCCGTTCTTTGGCAATGGCGGTCAAGAGATGCTGCTTGGCCATGGCGCCCAAGGCGGCAAGCACCTGCTGCAGCTCGCGCAGCTCGACTCGATCCATATTGCGCGTGCCGGTTGCATAAAACATAAATCGCTCGCGCTCGGAAAGCAAGACCGGCACGCACATCGCCCATTCGACATTCGAAGAAATCAGCGAAAGGGCGTTTCTGCTCGCGTCTGCATCACGGCTCCATTGGCTCACCCAACAGCCTTGCGCCAAAGAGCTCATGGCTTTCTTCACCAAGTACCGGCTGGGTTGCGGCAACGGATTGTCTTCGGTCTGATTCGCCTGATGAAGCGGGATGATTTCAGGGAGCTTGTCAAGGCTTATCACCGACCAGGCGCTCACCAAAATTTCCGGAACATAGAGGTGAATGTGATCACAGAGAGCGACGAGAAAATCAGCCGGCTTTGGATGATCGCGGCTGAGCGCAGGCATGGCGGCAAGAATATCGATGAGCTTTTTGGCGGCGCCCTTGCGCATCGCGGCTGCAAAACTCGACGCCGACTGTGTGTAAGTGAGTTCTGCCGCGCGGTCGTTCTGCATTTCGCTATCAATAACAAATTGAAATGTCGTCAAGCCGGCCTTGAATGATTCACCGGTTTTCAACTCTAAGGTCGTAAGCACCGGGTTGTTATTCAAGGGCTGGCTGGCTTTCGGATGACGCTCCACGCGCAAGGTCTCATCAACAATTTCCAACCATGCTTGTCGCCGACTGATGGAACGGTCCAAAGAAAAGATCAGCATCTCCGGCTCCATCGGAGCACTGCCAAAGAGGTAGCGGTGGCCCGTTTCCAGTGGAAAGGCTTGCGAGATGTTGAGAGATGGGATGACGGCGACCAATTTGTAGGAGGACGAGGGCATGATTCTGATCTTATGATCTTACAATAGCCTCACAAATTCATCAACACTTAAACCTGCCTGTCTTATGATGGCGCGTAGCGTTCCTCTGTCGAGGTCTTTGTGATCCGGTACAACCACTTGCGCGAATGGGTTGTCTCTCCGCAAAATCATGTGACTACCTTCTTGGCGCTTGAAATAAAACCCGGCTCGCCCCAGCGCTTTGATGCACTCTCGTCCTGAGATAGTTGGCAGCTTGCTCATACAGCAACCAACAAAGCATCAAAGTTCTCTTCAGGAACCTGCATGCCGTCTTCCTCAAGCGCTGCAATGTAACCATGAATCGCTTCTTTGATATTCAACAAGGCTTCGGGTTTGGTTTTACCCTGGCTCACACAACCGGGCAGACTGGGGCATTCGGCTACCCAATAGCCATCTTCGCCTGGATAAATAATCACTTGTCGCATGGCTTCACCTCAATTGGGGGAGATCATTTCAGAATAAGTGAGAACATCATCAGCTTCCTGATTCAACCGATCGGCGTTTTGATTAATCAAATCCAACTCGCGAAGATCGTATGCCCTTTGCTTCTTCTTGACCAGAAAACGGCGAAGCATTTCTTCTATCAACTCCGATACCGAACCGTGGCCGTTAGCTGCCAACAAGCGGTTGAGCCCCTCCAAAAGCTCGGGGTCAAGAGAAATCGTGGTTTCGATTTTCATGCGAGAAAGTTAAGCCAATATTTGGGACTGTGCAATCCCTTTTTCATGAAGACAGAAATCCCCCATTTCGGGGGATTTCTTTTTACTACTATTGCTCCATAAACTTCGTTCAGTTTTTATTCACGCAGACAATCTCTCCAATGTGCCAGTCAGCAATTTATAAAAATCTCCGACGGACTTTATTTTCACCCGTTCATCCGGCGAATGCGGAAATTCGATTTGCGGGCCCATCGACACCATGTCCATGCCGGGATATTTTTCGCCGATGATGCCGCATTCAAGGCCGGCGTGGATGGCTTTCACTTCCGGTTCCTTGCCGAAGAGCGCGCGATGCGTTTCCTTCGCCACTTTTAAGGCGTGCGACTTGAGATTCGGCTTCCAACCGGGATAGCCTTCGCTCTCTTTTACCTTCGCGCCGGAAAACTCGGCAATGGCCTGAACGCGGTCGCGCGCGGCAGTGAGCGCCGACGCAACCGAGCTGCGGGTGCTGCAATGAATCGCCAGCTTGTTCTTGCCGCCGGTGATCACCGCAACATTGGTGCTGGTTTCCACCAATCCGGGAATGTCGTTGCTCATCGCCAGCACGCCGTGCGGCAATGCGTTAATCAACGCAATGGCCTTGTGCGTGCTCTTCGCATCCCACATCTCTTTAGCCTTGCCATCGGTGATGACCAATTTGGCGTCCGGCTCGACGGTGCGATATTCGTCGATGATGTTCGCCATTTCCGCCTGCACGGCTTCTTCGAATTTCTTCCGGTTCTTCGCAGGCAGCACGACGGTGGCGAAGGCCTCACGCGGAATCGCGTTGTGCTTGTTGCCGCCGGAGAATGCCGCGAGATTGAACGCGACTTTGTTTCGCCTGGCGCGATACAGCGCGCGCGCCAAAAGTTTGGAAGCGTTGCCGCGCTGCAGATGAATGTCAACGCCGGAATGGCCGCCGCGCAGGCCGACGAGCTTGAGCTGTAGGGCTGCCATCATCTTCGTCGCCTTCACCGATTTCAGCGGCAAAGTGATGTCGCTGCCCGCGCCGCCGGCGCAGCCAACGTACAGCGCGCCCTCCTCTTCGGTGTCGAGATTGATGAGAATTTGCCCTTCGAGCAAACCTTGTCCGAGATTACTGGCGCCGGTCAAGCCCGTTTCTTCATCGATCGTAAACAATAACTCGAGGGGGCCATGCTTGACTTCTTTTACCTCCATCAAGCTCAACGCCGCCGCCACGCCGATGCCGTTATCGGAGCCGAGCGTGGTGCCGGAGGCCTTCAAATATTCTCCGTCGCGCCGCGGCTGAATTGCATCTTTGTTGAAATCGTGCTGCACATCAGAGTTCTTGTCATTCACCATATCGAGATGCGACTGCAAAATCGTGATGGGTACGGACTCACAGCCGAACGAAGCCGGAACACGCACGACGAGGTTTCCGGTTTTGTCCGTTTTGAATTCCAGGCCGAGCTTTTGCGCTTCCCCGATAACATAAGCGCGCATGGCCGCTTCATTTTTCGAACCGCGCGGAATTTTCAAAATCTCGTCAAAATGGCGCCATACATTCTTCGGTTCGAGATCAGATACAAAAGACATGGGAAATCCTCCTGGTCAGTAACCCTTAATGCGTAACTGCACATGGGGCGTTCAGTATATTAGCATGAATGGTTCATCTTCAAAAACTAACTCTGCTCCTTGATCGCTGCGACGGCGAGTTGATCGACCCGCTCGTTCAATTCATTCCCGGCGTGGCCTTCGACTTTTTTCCACGTCACCTCGTGCTGGCTCTGCAGGCCATCAAGTTCTTTCCACAAATCAGTGTTCGATACCGGCTCATTTTTTCTCGGGCCGCGCTTCCAGCCATTGCTCTTCCATGACGACAACCAGCCTTGTTGAAAGGCATTGACGAGATAGGCGCTGTCCGAATAGAGCGTCACCTCACACGGCTTTACTTTTAGCGTGCGCAAGGCTTCAATCGCCGCGGTCAACTCCATTCGGTTGTTGGTCGTTTCGGGCGTGTTGCCGGAAATTTCCTTTTCGCGTCCATCGCACTGCAATATCGCCGCCCAGCCGCCGGGTCCGGGATTTCCCGAACAGGCGCCGTCGGTGTAAATCGTGACTTTGGTCATACTTCCGGTTTCATTGGAATCGTATCAGTCCCTTGCGGGACGGAACATTTACTTGTAAGACGTTTTATACGACGGCCGTAAGATAACAAATTCGCTGCGCGCAGGCAAGCAGGTTTTTTCCACAATTACACTTGCATGAGTGATGTTTTTGGTTTATCATTGCTGCGCGATAAATCTATGGAGGACGGAATGATTTTACGATGGTTTGCCGGGTTGATGTTAGCAGGCACCTGTGGCGTTGCCGTGACGAATGCCTGCGCGCAACCGCTTCCCGAAGCGTATTCACTCACGGGGCAACCGCTTTATCCGGTTTCGCCGGCGGCGGATGAAAAAGCAAAACTGGATTCCACTCTGTCGATCGCTCGGGCAGACTGCGAGAAGAAACCAAACGACCCCGAACGCATCATCTGGCTGGGACGCCGTCTCGCCTATCTCTGGCGCTATCGCGAGGCCATCGAGGTTTATTCGAAAGGCATTAAGCTCCATCCTGATTATTTCAAGCTCTACCGCCATCGCGGCCATCGCGACATCACGATTCGCGAGTTCGACAAAGCCATTGCCGATCTTGAAAAAGCCGTGGCGCTGATTCAAGGCGTGCCGGATAAAATCGAGCCGGACGGCGCGCCGAACAAATTCAATATTCCCACCAGCACCTCCCACTCGAACATCTGGTATCATCTCGGACTCGCCTATTATCTCCAAGGCGATTTTGAAAACGCTCGGCGAGGTTATCTCGAATGCATGAAGTTTTCAAGAATCAACGACGACATGCTGTGCGCGACGAGCGATTGGCTGTACATGACCTATCGCCAGTTAGGCAGAGCTGAAGAAGCGAAAAAAGTTTTGGAGCCGATTCATGAGAAGATGAACGTTCTCGAAAATCATGCTTATCACAAACGCTTGTTGATGTACAAAGGCGTCATCCCGCCAGGCTCCTTGCTCACTGCACACAATGCCAGCGACCTCGATATTGCCACGCAAGGGTACGGCGTCGGGAATTGGTTTTTCTTTAATGGCGATGTGGAGAAGGCAAAGGAGATTTTTGAGCAGGTGATCAAGGGGAAATACTGGGCAGCGTTTGGATATATCGCAGCAGAGGCGGATTTGAAGAGGATGAAAAGGTGAAGTAGACGTGGGCATGACGATCCTTCAAAGTTCAAAAATGCTACTGCCCAAGTTTGACTTCGCACACATCAAAGAGACCGGTATTGCTGCAAACGTTCCTGCACCCACAGATTGATCAGCGTTTCCATTGACACGCCTTCGCGTTGAATAGCTTTTCTTATTTCTTTGGTTAATTCGTCAGAAAGGGTCAGAACAAATTGGCGCGTCGGTGTTGGGGCGATCTTATATTTGGTCTCTTTTATTTGGCTTTCATAATCAGTCAAATCATGAGTCTCCCAAAAATTGGCGAGATCGTCGAAGCTTTCGAACCGATCGGGGATTGGCTCCACTTTGCGCTTATTTTTTTGCATGGCGTTTTTTCTCATTAAGTGTCATATCTCGCGCCGTAGTGATCAACGCGCGACGATCTTTTTTGTAAATAAATATGACGATCAAATATCGTCCAGCGTCGGTTTGTCCCCACGCGGCAGAGGCATCTTCACCTTCATAGTGACCCTTCTCGATCCGGTAAATACGAGGTTTGTTTTGGAAAACTTCTTCGACTTCATCGGTTGTCAGATTGTGTTTCCATGCCAGCTTATCTACGACATCGTCACGCCAAATAAAACCGGTGAGGTCAATCATGAAAGTGAATATAGTGTTTTCATTTGAAAAATCAAGCCGTAAGATGAGAGCATCTCTGAGCCGAGCTTAACTGAGCAAGCCTATTTCTTGACATCATGGAAATCAAATCGCTAACTCATCTGAACCGTCGTATCATCCATTGTACGGCTTGTCCACGGCTAGTAAAGTGGCGTGAAAAAGTTGCAGACGAGAAAACCTCGCGCTTCGCCGATGAAAAATACTGGGGCAAGCCGCTGCCAGGATTTGGCGATTCCAACGCGCGTTTGCTGATCGTCGGTCTCGCGCCGGCAGCGCATGGCGGCAATCGCACCGGTCGCATGTTCACGGGAGATCGAAGCGGCGATTGGCTGTTTCGCGCACTGCACAAAGCCG
>Ga0247727_10013036_pt1 | contig 14111 bp, 13 predicted proteins | sample WisWelCaveWW1625_FD_202498 | JGI IMG/M metagenome (GOLD analysis project Ga0247727, IMG submission 202498) | Biofilm microbial communities from Wishing Well Cave, Virginia, United States - WW16-25 | ecosystem: Environmental > Aquatic > Deep subsurface > Groundwater > Cave microbial mat | place... | reverse complement strand
CTTTTGGTGATTAAACCCAATACTTCAGAACGCTTCAGTATATCATATCCTTGAGCTTTCAGATAATTATGCGCTGCATGATCCTTCGGAATAGCTGGCGTAAACACTACCAATGTCTTTTCTTTCTGATCAATAACTTGTTTAGGGATATTTGTTATTGCATCCTCAAAATGGATGGGCATACCTTCACTCTTCAGTTCATCGGTCAATGCAGTAGAAGTACGGTCGTAACCCGAAACATACAGTCCGCTTTTCATGAACCACCGGGCCAACGCACTCATACCGATGCCTCCGATACCGAGAAAATAGACGTTATGGTATTTTTCTAAACCCATTATTATAATTCTGACTTCTTGCTCCTATTAACTTTTCAATTTCATCTACAATTTCATTCGTGGCATTTGGCTTGGCAAGCTTGCCGATGTTCTCACGCAACCTGGCAGCACGTTGTTCATCAAAAATTAACTTCAACACTTCATCCACCAATGTGATTCGCGCATCTTTATCCGCCACCAATTGAGCTGCCTGCTTCTCTACCAATGCCATGGCATTTTTTGTCTGATGATCTTCAGCCACATTCGGTGAAGGCACAAGAATGCTGGGTTTTTTTGCAATGCACAACTCAGAAACCGCAATGGCACCGGAACGGGATATCACCACATCCGCGGCCGCGTATGCCAAATCCATCTCCTTCAAAAAATCATACACTCTGATTTTCTTTAAATCGTATTTGCTCAATTGCACTTGATAATCATTGTAGTAAGCTTTGCCTGTTTGCCAGATTATTTGAATCTGTGCATCAATCAGCTTTTCAATTCCTGAAAAAATACTTTCGTTGATCGTTTTTGCGCCCAGGCTGCCACCAATAATGAGAAGTGTCTTTTTACCAGCATCAAATCCAAATTGACTAAGTGCCTTATATCTCTTTCCTTCAATGATCAAAATATCTTTCCGTACAGGATTTCCGGTAAGTACAATTTTATCCTTCGGAAAATATTTGTCCATTCCCTCGTAAGCAACACACACTTTACTCACTTTACTTGCTATTTGTTTGTTAGTCAATCCCGCAAAGGAATTCTGCTCCTGTATGACAGAAGGGATTTTCTTGCTTGTTGCTGCTAACATGATTGGACCACTTGCATACCCTCCTGTTCCGATCACCGCATGTGGTGCAAAATCTTTAACAATCATTCTTGCCCGGATATAACTTGCAATCAGCTTCACCGGAAAAAGTAGATTTGAAAATTTTAAACTCCGTTGCAATCCGCTAATCCACAATCCGATAATTTTATATCCAGCCTCTGGCACGCGCGTCATCTCCATTCTTCCAAGCGCTCCTACAAAAAGTATTTCCGCATTCGGGTGGCGTTCACGGAACGTATTCGCAATAGCAATGGCCGGAAAAATATGCCCACCGGTTCCTCCACCGCTGATGATTAGTCGATATGGTATATTTTGTTTCAAGTTTTTATTTCTTCTTTCCCTCTCCCTGTCCTTCGGACACCCCTCTCCCTGGGGAGAGGGGATGGGGGTGAGGGCTATGCTGCCACTGCTTCTACGTTTTTATTTTCTTTCATTTCACCGTTGGTCTTTTGCTCCCACACCTGATCACGTTCACCACGACTCACGCTGAGAATTATACCAACCGCCAATCCGGTAAATACCATGGACGTTCCACCCATACTAACAAGCGGCAACGGCTGACCGGTGATTGGGCCTAATCCAACCACTACACCCATGTTTACCATGGCCTGACAGACCAAATCGAAACTCAATCCTGCCGAGAGTAATCCCGCGAAAGCTCGCTCGCTGTTATACGCTGCTTTCATTCCTCGATGCAACAGAATCAGGTACAGCACCAGCACTACAAAGCCACCGATCATGCCGTACTCTTCAATCACAATCGCATAAACAAAATCAGAATATGGATGAGGAAGAATGTTTCGCTGATCACTGTTACCCGGGCCTTTTCCAAAAACTCCACCTGTCGCTACAGCGATGCGCGCATGCTTGGCCTGGAACGGAAGTTCTTTGCCCTGAACAAAACTCATGATCCTGTTCTTCGCAGTTTCACCGCGAACACCAAACTTGATCGCCACTGCGCCTGCTAATATTCCAACCAGCATAAGCATGGCCAGGTATTTCACTGGTACCCGACCAATGAACATGATGAGTAAGCATGTAGCCAGTAACAGCGCTGCAGTTGATAGATTTGTTAACGCAATGAGTCCGCAGATAACACCGCACCAAATCAAGATCGGGATTAACGACTCTTTTATATCATCAATATTCTGTTGACGTTTTGATAACATACTTGCCAGGTTAATAATGAGTGCCAAACTGGCAAAGTCGGAAGGCTGGAACGACCCAATGATCGGAATGGAAATCCAACGCGAAGCATCATTAATTGAAACACCATTGGTGAATGTATAGATGAGCAACAGAATGCTGAGCCACAACGCAATTTTTGAAAGACGCGAGTAGTAGCGATAATCTACTTTATGCGCCAGCCACATGGCAGCCAGACCTACGAATACGGTGAAAGTATGTTTGATCAAATAACTTTCAGGGCTCACGGTTCTTTTATATGCCAATGATCCGATGGAACTATACACTACCAGGATACTGATCAGAGAGAGCGCAAACACAACAGCCCAGATTACCCGATCGCCTTGCAAATTTTTATCGGCCCATTCTTTTAGCTTGCTCATATTCATGTATTTAGAATATAGAATTTGGTATTTAGAATCATCGTTTAATAGCTTTTATATACGACTCCAATATTCTTCCGACTTGATCAGCTAAAGCCATTAACTCATTCATATCTCCATACTTGAGATCTTTTGCCAAAATCAAAAAGTATTCTGTTTCGGATAATGAACCTTGCGCTATGTTTAAAATCCTGATCTTATCGAGGTTACTTTTCTTCTTAAATGCTTCGGCAATATTTGCGGCAACCGACATTGACGACCTTCTTATCTGGGAGGTCAATGCATATACCTCTTCTTTTGGAAAATCCTTCGTCACTTTATAAACACCAAGAACCAGTTCGTGAGCTTTTTGCCATACGATCAAATCGCGGAAAGATTTAGCTGGTTGTCTTTTAATTTCCATTATTCTAACTCCTAAATTCTAAATACTAACTCCTTCAAGTTCCTTTTTCAAATCAAGAACAGCACGTCTAAACTGATCTCCTCTGTCTTCGTAATTCTTGAAAAGATCAAAACTTGCACAGGCGGGTGATAACAATACCACATCACCTTTCTGCGCCACCCGTAGCGCCATGCGCACCAGATCATTCACACTCTGTGTTTCATGAATGACTGGCACGATGCCCTGAAAAAACTTTTTCAATTTTTCATTATCCTTACCCAGACAGATCAGCACTTTCACTTTCTCTTGAACCTGACCTTTAATCATGTTGTAATCGTTGCCTTTATCAATTCCCCCCGCAATCCAGATGAGCGGTTGGTTATAACTTCCCAAGCCATACACACCTGAGTCTACATTCGTGGCTTTTGAGTCGTTTACAAAATCAACTCCGTTGATCGTGGCAATAAGCTCAAGACGATGCGGTGCATTCTTGAAAGTCTTCAGTCCCTCACGAATGGCTTTCAGTTTTGCACCTGTGAGATATACCGCTGAAACGGCCGCCATGGTATTAATTAGATTGTGAGGTCCCTTTAACGTTGTGTCCTGTTGAGCAATGGAAAACTTCTCTTTCAAATTGAAAAGCATTTTACCATCATAGTAAACCGGTGCTTTTGCAGTCGACTTTAGTGAAACAGGTATTTTTTGAGATACTACTTTTCGCGAAGCAATTTCTTTCGCAATCACCTCATCATCGGCATAGTAAATGAATTGTGAAGCCGCATCCATGTTTTGAATTAACTGGAATTTAGAATTCACATAATTCTGAATATTATACTCGTACCGATCGAGGTGATCCGGTGTAATGTTCAACAGGATGCCGATTTCTGGCTTGAACGATTTTGTACCATCCAATTGGAAACTACTAATCTCTAATACATACCAATCTGAATTTCCATTCGCTACTTTTCTTGCCAGGCTTTCTCCCACATTCCCTGCCAAGGTTACGCTGAATCCTGCAGTCTTCATCAGGTGATACGTTAGCAACGTAGTCGTTGTCTTTCCATTGGTTCCGGTAATTGCAATTACTTTTCCGTTGATGTAGCGGAAACCAAATTCAATCTCATCAATCACTTCAATACCTTTGGCTGTGATCTTTTTGATGATCTCTGCTTTTTCTGGAATACCCGGACTCTTGATTATAAGATTTGCTTTCAGAATTTTTTCTTCTGTATGCTTACCTTCCTCAAACTCAATTTTATTACGGACAAAATCATCGCGATACTTATCCTTGATTGTTCCCTGATCGGAAACAAACACGTCAAAGCCTTTAGTCTTGGCTAACAAAGCTGCACCAGTACCACTCTCTCCTGCTCCTAATATGACGATGTGTTCCTTCATTTACGATCTACGATTTTTGATTTACGATTTTTGATGTTTTAATTTTTTTCCGCATTGTTTTGAGTGATGCTACATAGATTGACACCAGCTCATTTGATTCCTTTAAAAGTCCATTTAAAATTTCTTTGTTCTTGCCCTTGTCAATCTCACATAGCAGGTCAAGAAAATATGAACTCTCATCAGCCTCTTCCTCCACTATTTTTAATTTATTCACAAAATCTGCAGTGGACTTAGCTCTACATGCAGCTCTATAATTTGCTCCAACCGAAGTTGAACTTCTTACTAATTGTCTTGTCAATGCATCGTAAATACGATTACTTGGCAGCCCATCAATAGTTGACAATACCGCTATTGCAAATTTCTTATTCCTCAATATCAGCTCCTCCTTTGTCATGCCTCAAAATCGTAGATTGTAAATCGTATATCGTAAATCTTTCATCATTGCAGTTTCAGGGTTGCCAGTGTTAGTATTGCCAATAGTATTCCTACAATCCAAAACCGTGTTACAATTTTGGACTCATGAATATTTTTCTTTTGATAGTGATGGTGTAGTGGCGACATCAGGAAAATCCTTCTTCCTTCACCATATTTTTTCTTCGTGTATTTGAAGTAAGCTACCTGCATCGTTACGGATAGGATCTCGATCAGGAATATTCCACACAATACGGGAATCAATAGTTCTTTACGTACCGCCAACGCAGCTACTGCAATGATTCCACCCAATGTTAAACTTCCGGTGTCGCCCATAAACACTTGTGCGGGGTACGCGTTGTACCACAAAAATCCAAGACAGGCGCCCACGAATGCCGTGCAAAAAATTACCAACTCACTCAAGTTAGGGATGTACATAATGTTCAAATAACTTGAGAAGTCGACACGACCAGAGAGATATGCAAAAATCGCGAGCGTAATTCCTATGATACCCGATGCACCGGCCGCTAAGCCATCAATGCCATCGGTAATGTTTGCACCGTTTGATACTGCCGTAACAATAAGTACTACAACCAGTACATAAATAATCCAGGTGTAATCTTTACTCAGGAACGGCAGGATATTGCTGTAATCCAATTCATTGTTCTTGAAGAATGGAACGGTAGTCTTCGTTGATTTTACATCTTCATAATTTTGTTCAGCAACTGCCTGAACCAGGTTTACGTTTGCAGTTGGGCTGCTCTTCACTTCACGAACAATAACGTGTTCGCTGAAATACAGTGTGAACCCTACGATCAGCCCAAGTCCAACCTGCCCCACAATCTTAAAGCGACCTGCTAGCCCCTCTTTATCCTTCTTGAACACTTTGATATAGTCATCAAGGAAACCGATCATGCCCATCCAAACTGTTGCTGTGATTAACAGGATCACATACACGTTATCAAGCTTAGCTAAGAGTAGCGTTGGCACTAATATGGCTGCGATGATGATCAGTCCGCCCATCGTAGGTGTTCCTTTTTTCTCTGTCTGACCTTCTAATCCCAGTTCCCTGATTTCTTCTCCGACTTGCTTTTTCTTTAAATAGTTAATGAGATTCTTTCCAAACGTGATCGTTATCAATAAAGAAATAACCGCAGCCATCCCTGCACGGAATGAGATGTACTTGAACACCCCTGCTCCGATCAGGTCAAATTGTTTATCTAAGTAGTCAAACAAGTAGTATAGCATGCCTATTTCAATTAGAAAATAGTTTCAACATTCTTTCCACTACCTCACGGTCGTCAAAAGGGTATTTCACTCCTTTAATTTCCTGGTACGTTTCGTGTCCTTTGCCTGCCACCAGCACAATATCTCTTTCCTTTGCCATCATGCAGGCCATTTTAATTGCTTCTTCACGATCGGCTATCACCACTGTCTTGCGCGCATCACTTGGTCCGATACCGGTTTGCATTTCTTTGATGATCGCCATCGGTTCTTCATCTCTTGGATTGTCGGAAGTAAGCACCACTTTGTCGCTATAGCGACAGGCAATTGAAGCCATCAATGGGCGTTTTGTTTTATCTCTATTTCCTCCGCATCCTACAATAGAAATAACTTGCTCAGTACCCGTGCGGAATTGGGCTATTGTTTCCAGTACATTTTTCAATGCATCAGGAGTATGAGCATAATCAACGATCGCTGTAATTTTTGAACCCGGCATGATCAACTCAAATCTTCCCACGGCTCCTTTCACCGAAGAAAGAACTGTTAATACTTGATCCGATTCTTCACCGAGTAGTACAGCTGTTCCGTATACTGCGAGAAGATTGTATGCATTGAAATCACCAATGAGTTTAAACCACACCGACTTCCCTCCAATTTCCATTTCAAGTCCCTGAAGGGTGTTGCTGATGATCTTCCCTTTATAGTCAACCATCTTCTTCAATCCGAAGGACAGTTTTTTCGCTTTGGTGTTCTGCATCATCACCATGCCGCGCTTGTCATCGGCATTCACTAATGCGAAAGCATCACTGCTTAACTCATCAAAAAATTTCTTCTTTGCTTTAATATAGTTTTCAAATGTCTTGTGATAATCAAGATGATCGTGTGTGATGTTGGTGAAAACTCCACCCACAAATTTCAATCCCGCAATTCGCTCCTGATCAACAGCATGGGAGCTCACCTCCATAAATGCGTGCGTACATCCAGCCTCCACCATTTTATTCAATAACAAATTCAACTGAATCGGATCAGGCGTGGTGTGTGTAGATGGCAATACCTGGCCGACAACGCGGTACTCAACAGTAGAAATCAATCCTGCGCGATGCCCCAGCGAACCAAAGAGCTGGTAGAGCAACGTTGCCACTGTTGTTTTTCCGTTTGTGCCGGTAACACCAAGCAGTTTTAATTTTTGTGACGGGTTGCCATAAAAATTAGAAGCAATAATTCCCAGCGCTTGTGCGCTATTTTTGACGGTGACGTAGTTGATTTTTTCATGTATTGTTTCGGGTAAATTTTCACATACAACAGCACTCGCTCCTGACTGGATGGCCTTGGCGATAAATTGATGCCCATCGGATTGTGTGCCTTTTACTGCTACAAAAACAAAACCTGGTTTAACCTGGCGGGAGTCAAAGCAAATACCTTTCACATCTTCGCTCATGTTTCCATACGAAGAGGTAATCGATACTTTGTATAAGATGCCCTTTAACTCAGCCATTCAATCTGATAAAAATTCTACCTCCTTTTGATATCCGGGTGCCGGGCGTGAGCGATTGAGTGGCTACACGACCTTTCCCCTCATAAAAAACTTTTAGTCCTTCTTTCTCCAATAAGAATATGGCGTCACGGAACGTCATGCCCGCTACGTCCGGCACAATGCCTTTGCCGGTTGTATTTTTCTTCCAATCAACTGCACTACCATTTTTGAAGGCGCGAACCCATTCTTCATCGGTTTGCGTGTGATTGGAAACCCCCAAATCATTGCACAACATCGTGAGCTCTTCCTGGTTGCCCGCACGGATTACCGGAAACACTCCAGCTTCCGTAAACTTTGGTTTCTCCTCTGCTAAATGCAAGTCGATGTCGCGGGAATAAATGTTGTCGGCAATTTCTTTGAACACAGGTGCTGCCACATTACTTCCATATTGATACCAGCCGCGTGGATTCTTGATCAACACCATCGCGCTGTACTTGGGAGCGTGTGCTGGAAAATATCCAACAAACGAAGTGATGTACTTCTTCGTGTATTTACCGTTTTCTAAAATTTGCGCGGTACCGGTTTTACCGGCAATGCGGTAATGACTGTCCTTAATATTCTTTGCTGTTCCATCCTGCACCACACCTTCCAGCATGATCTTAAGTTTCTTCAATGTTTTATCCGAGCAAATTTTTCCAACGATGGTTTCGGTTTCGAATGATTCTTCCACGTCATCAGCCTTCCGTATTTCGGTTACAAAAACGGGCTTAATCATTTTTCCTCCGTTCGCTACGGCATTGTAAAGGGTTAGTATATGCAATGGAGTATTTTCAATACCATATCCGTACGCCATCCACGGCAAGCTGATACCGCTCCATCCTTTTTCACCGGGGCGCTTGAACTTCGGCATGGGCTCACCTGCGATTTGAATATTGAGCGGTCTGTTTAACTTGAGACGATCCACGTGATCAATGAATTTCTGTGGTCGTTTTCCGAAATTTTTGTCCACCAGCTTAGCCATCGCTACGTTAGATGAATGCTCAAATGCTTCGCGAACGGTTATTTTACCAAGGCCGCCTTCCTCATGATCGCGCACTTTGCTCTTATAGAAAGTGAATTCACCATTTCCAGTGTCAATGCTGTCGGACAACTCAACTTCGCTGTCTTCCAGCAACGCAATCATCGTTACGAGCTTGAAAGTCGAGCCCGGCTCGAATGAACCCGCTGTTGCGAAATTGAATTTTTCGTGAAACCCTCCGTTGCTATCGGTGCTCAGGTTAGAAATCGCCTTCACCTCACCGGTCGCCACTTCCATCACCATAACCAATCCGTCATCGGCATTGTGTTGCATCATGGCTTTGTGAAGCGCAGTCTCGGCAACATCCTGAAGGTTAATATCAAGTGTGGTTTGAATATCCAACCCATCAACAGCTTTTACATTGTTCGCATCAAAAATCGGTTTCCAGATACCGCCTGCAATTTTTTGATAGTAGGCATATCCATCTTGCCCGTTTAACTGATCGTTGAAACTGAATTCAAGACCCGCCCCCTTATCATTTTCATTTACAAAGCCGATGGTACGTTTACTCAAATTTGAGAACGGGCGATACCGCACATCTACTTTTTCGAAAATTAACCCTCCACCCAATCTTCCTTCGCGGAAAATCGGCCACTCGGTCATCGTTTTTTTATCCTGGTAATCAATCTGCTTGCGATTCAGAATGATGTATTGCTTATCTGACCCGCGCGCATCCTGCAACATCCTCTTATAGTCTGTTGATGATTTATCTTTATAGAAACGCGCCAGCAAGAAGGATAAGGAATCTAATCCTACTTTGAAAACTTCTTCTTTCGGAAGGGTAGCATCAAACGCTACTTTATAGAATGGCAAGGAAGTGGCTAGCAGGCTGCCATTATCAGAGTAAATATTTCCGCGAGTAGCTTTTACGGTTTTATAGTCGAAGGATATCTTCTCGCCCATCTTGGCCCACTTCTCTCCTTCGATCGTTTGAATGTGGCCCGTTTTCACCATTACGGCAATGGCAAAGAGCATCACAAACAAAAATGCTACCCGTACTCGTATTAATATCGACTTCTTAATATTCACCTTTCTCTACTACTATTTTATGAGGTGGTTCTAAACTTTCTTCTAATCCAAAGGCCTTTACCTTTCTTGCCACTTCCGACTGCTTGCTCGCGAACATCAAATCTGATTTCATCGTAGTGTAATCCGCACGCAAATCTTCTACTTCAGCCTGCACGTGGTTGATCTTGCGCACTGTTTTTTCTGCGTAGTGTGTATTGCCGATGTAAAACAGTCCAAGTGCCATCACGAAAATTATTTTGGGTAAATGCTGCACCGGGAAACCTTCTTCGAAATACGTTTCCAGTTTCAGCTTCTTCTCCAACCCCGAAAACACACTCGTGCCGTTGCTGGTGCTTCCAGCGCTCTTCTTCGGTTCGATTCTTAGTTTATTCTCTGCCATCTCTCTTTAGTTTCGAGCTGCGAGTCTCGAGTTGCGAGCCAACTCGTAGCTCGAAACTCGTCACTCGTAGCTTTTATATTTTCTGCGCTACTCTCAGTTTTGCACTTCGTGCTCTATTATTCTCCCTCACCTCTTCTTCCCCCGCTTCAATCGGTTTCCTATTCACTGCTTCAAAGGGTTTTAGTTCATTTCCGTAAAAATCTTTCTCCACCTCGCCAAACACCTTTCCCTTGTTTATAAAATTCTTCACCATCCTGTCTTCCAGCGAGTGGTAACTCATCACCACCAGCCTTCCGCCCTCTGCCATCACTTCGCCACATTGGTGCAAAAAATCTTCAAGTGCTTTCATCTCTTGGTTAACCTCGATACGAAGCGCCTGAAACACCTGGGCGAAATACTTGTTCTCCTTCCCTCTCGGAGTTATCGTCTGCAATGCTTTCTTCAAATCTTCTGTTCTGCTAAAGGGCTTGCTCACACGATGTTGCGTGATAAGTTTCGCGGCCGTTTTTGCATTTTTAATCTCCCCATACATGCCCAAAATCTTGTGCAACTCAGCTTCGCTGTATTTATTCAGCACACCGGCAGCCGTTAGGTCACTGTTCTTATCCATACGCATATCCAGCGGGCCATCATAGCGGGTTGAAAATCCACGCTCGGGCGAATCAATCTGGTGCGATGAAATCCCCAGGTCGGCCAGAATGCCATTGACGTTGGTAACTCCGTTCAACTTCAAATACTTTTTCATGTACATGAAGTTGGCCTGACAAAATGTGAAAGAACGACTCTGAATATTATCAGCCTGTTTCTTTGCATCCTCGTCCTGATCGAAGGCGATCAATCTTCCTCCTTTCAGTTTTTCGAGAATCCTCATACTGTGTCCACCGCCTCCGAAAGTTACATCCACGTATGTTCCTTCGGGACTGATGTTTAGGGCCTCAATACATTCTTCTAACATTACTGGTTGATGATAGCCGCGAGGTTCGAGCTTCGAGTTGCGAGTCATTACCCCTCAACCTTTTGAATGAAACTCATCAACATCTTTTGCTCTTCATCAACCACAGAAAGCAGTGACATCCTCAACTGCTTATCTCCATACCCCAACTGATCAATCATCAAAATTTGGGTTTCCAATTCAAACAAGGAGCCCAACGCTATTTCTAAAAACCTCGCATACTCCTTTTTACTTTTCTTCGCACTTCCTTCAGCTATGTTAGACGGAATCGAAACTGCTGCTCTTGTTATCTGCGACTTCAACCCAAACCTCTCATCTGTAGGAAGTTGAGCCGACAACTCATAAACACCAATCACCAACGCCATCCCCTTCTGCCATATCATAAGCTTCTTAAAATCCTTCATATACTATCGAAGCCCGAAACTCGTAACTCGAGGCTCGAAGCTATTTTCACAGCTCTAAATGCTTTTGCGCCAGCTTCGACAACTCACTTGGGTCTTGAATAATGTGTTTCTCATACACCGTAGGGTTCCAGACCTCAACTTTGTTACCGATCCCCACCAGCATTGCATCTTTTTCAATTTGCGCGTAGGTGAGCATGTTCTTCGGAATTAAAAACCGGCCGTTGCCGTCTAATTCCACCGTAACTATTCCCGACAAAAAATTCCGCTGTAGTGTGCGGTACTCTTCGTTGAACTCGTTAAGACCTGAAATTTTTGAGAACACCTTTTTGAACTCCACCATGGGGTAAATAATGAGGCAAGGCTCAAAACCGCGCCTGATCACAAGCTCCTCTCCGCCCTCTGGCGGAAGCTGGGCTTTGATCCGCGCAGGCAGTACCATCCTGCCTTTGGCATCTAGCTTACTTTCGTATTCACTGGTGAAAAAGGTCATAGACTGTAGTGGTTGTCATTCCCGCCCCGATTTCTCGGGGTTCTTTCTAAACAAACATAAGTCATTTTAAACCACTTTCAACCACTTTGCACCACTTTTTTACATTTTGATCCAAAATAAGCGCCAAAACACCCACTTTTTCTATCATAATTCCCCCTTTGAAGGGGCAGGGGGAAGGTTGGCGGCTGCCCGGCTTGCTTAAAAATCACTCAAAATCAGAAGGCTGCAAGCCCCAGGTTACAAGCTGCAAGCTGTGAAAACAGCCAAGAAAGCTTGAAGCTTGCAGCTAGAAGCCTGAAGCAAAGCAAAAAAGTGGGACAAAATGGAGGCATGACCCTATATAGTGGTTAAGCTAGTGGCTTAAGGCGCGATTGAAAATCCCCCTTTTGGGTTGATGCATCTTCTGTAACCACAGAACATTCTGTGAGTTTCACCTTGTGAACCAAAAGTCCCGCATCATGATAAAAAGCTACTTTACCACCGCCTTCCGGAATCTATGGAGAAATAAATTTCACTCCAGTATCAATATCCTGGGGTTGAGTATCGGCTTAGCCGCTTGCTTCCTTGCTTTCATGTTTATCCTGGATGAATTCTCGTTTGACCAGTTTCATTCCAAAAAGGACAGGCTCTACAGACTTAATAAAATCAACCTTGAAGAAAATGGCGTTCGGTCGTTAACGGCAGAATCTTCCGGGTTAATGGGGCCAACGATGGTGCATGATTTTGGCGAAGTGGAAAGTGTTGTGCGCTACTCTCCGCAGTTCAATGATGTGTTGCTCAGCTACAGAGATAAAAATATCATGGTCACGAATGGAGAACTTGCATTTGTTGACAGTACATTTTTTGACGTATTCGATTTTAAACTTTTGCGCGGCAATCCAAAAGAAGTGTTGCGAAGACCGCTGACGATGATCATTACGGATAAATTAGCGAAAACACTTTTTGGTGAAGAGGATCCAATCGGAAAAACAATTATCGGTTTCGCAGACCTCGAGTTTGAGATCACCGGAATAGCAGAAGAACCACCCCGTAATTCACATATTCAGTTCAGCGGACTGATGTCGTGGGCTACTACGGTTCAGCCACTTCAATTTGATTTCATGAATAACTGGATTGCTCAAGCTATCTGTACGTATGTTCTCTTAAATCCGGGAGCCGGTCAAAAATCACTGGCAGCAAAATTTCCAACATTCATGCAAGAACATATGCCCACACGGGTGGATAAGTATCAATTGTATCTGCAACCCTTTGGAGAGTTGTATTTGAATTCAACCAACATCAGTGCGCTAAAAATGGTAAAGACAGGAAGTCAATCATTTGTTAACCTGTTTTCAATTATTGCCGGCTTGGTACTACTGATCGCGTGCATTAATTATATCAACATCAGTACATCCAAGGCAACGCGAAGAGCCCGGGAAGTAGGTATGCGTAAAACTCTTGGCGCCAATAAAACTCAACTTGTGAAACAGTTTCTGGGTGAATCATTTCTGCTGGTTCTTTTTTCATGCATGCTTGGTCTTGGGTTTTTATACCTGGCCGTACCGTACTTCAATGAGTTAACAGGAAAATCGGTGCCGTTAAGTTTGCTCTACAATCCTTATATCATAGCAGTGAGTATGCTAACCGCTTTTCTGGTAGCAAGTTTATCCGGATTTTATCCCGCTTATATTCTATCTTCTTTTCAGCCTGCCGCTGTGCTCAAGAATTCTTCAAAGAGTAATCTCAGTGGAAATTTGCCGCGCTATGTTTTAATAACATTCCAGTTTACCATTACCATTATGATGATCGCGGGAACGCTCATCGTTTTTGAGCAGATCCGATTCATATTAACAATGGACCTGGGCTTTGATAAAGAACATGTCTTGGTTCTGAATTTAACAGATGCTTTAGTAAACAAGAAGGAAGTCTTGCAGAACGAGGTGAACAATTTCCAAAACGTAGTGAGCACATCCGTGGGGTCAACTGCGCTGGGTCGCGGAGTGTGGAGTTCATATGTTGTACCGGAGGGGCACACTGCTGAAACAGAAGTAAGCGCGAGAATGTTTCCCGTGGACGGAAATTTTAAAAATACGTATGATCTTCAAATAGTCATGGGGAAATTTTTTGACACTTCCCTATCTAGTGTCATGTCAAGTTGATATTGTCGTATAACCATTGTAGCTTTGGCTTTAAACCCAAC
>Ga0247727_10013035_pt1 | contig 14112 bp, 6 predicted proteins | sample WisWelCaveWW1625_FD_202498 | JGI IMG/M metagenome (GOLD analysis project Ga0247727, IMG submission 202498) | Biofilm microbial communities from Wishing Well Cave, Virginia, United States - WW16-25 | ecosystem: Environmental > Aquatic > Deep subsurface > Groundwater > Cave microbial mat | place... | reverse complement strand
AAGGACACGGTGGTGAGCAATAAATTAGCAACGGTCTCGACCGCGCAGAATTTGATGATCGCGCAAGATTCGCTGCGTTTTCAAACGGCGGTCGCCGTCGCATCAAAAAAGTCGCCGGCCTGGCGAGGATATGCGCTGGATTTTTCTTTGGGCCGCGTCGCGCGGCTGGATAGCGCGATATATTTTACCGGCGAGGATTCACTGATTTTCAAGTATGACATGGCCGCTAACACTTGCGAGGCGGTCGCCGCCTTTTATCACAACAAAACCCGCCGGCGAGTAACTTTGCTGCGGCCGCCGTTATCGTTGGCCGTCCATAAAAAAGCTCTCGCGATTGTGGATGGCAATTCATATCTTTATAGCGTGCAGCCCCATGCGGCCATGGATTCGGCTGCCGTCGCGAGCCAAATCGGCAGAACCCCGCTGGCAACGGCGGATAACATAAAATTTTTTGTTGTTGACGGGCAACTGCTGGTCGAGAGCGACGGCATTACCAAAATGGTTATCGAAAATCATAAAGACGTTTTCGCTTACGTGGTTAAAAACCGCAAGCTGTTTATTTATTACAATGCCGGCGACTACGCCATGTTGAATTATAATGCCGCGTTACGCCAATATGAGCTCAACGACAAAAACAATCCTCCTTATTTCTATTATACGGTAAAACCAGGAGATCAGCTCTATAAAGTTATCCGCGAGCAGCGCATCGCTTCCGGGAATATAAACGACCCGGCGACCAAGCAGGCCGGCGAAATCATTACGCAGTGGAACAAAGACAAAATGAACTTGGAAAATGTATGGCTCCTCGCCGGAACCACGATCAAATTGCCTGCTTCCTCTTCCCCGCCGGATTGGACGCCGGAGAAAAATTATTTTTATTGGGAGGACAAAAATCATCGCGTGCGCTTTGGCCATAAGGTCGAGGAATTTCTGGCAAAGAACACTAATCAGGAAGACCAGAATTTTTCGACCATTTGGACCGGCGATAAATTTGTCAGAATCGACCGCAAGCGCAAGCTCTGCGAGCAATTCTATCCGCCGGAGAATGTCGCGGTGAGCAGTTTGCGGCGCGTGGCGGATCAGCTCATGCTCATTCCGCCAACGTTTGCGCGCCATGGCGCGCCCTGTTTCGCGCGCGTGGAAAATCAGCTCGTCAAATGGATCAATCCCGGCTGGGATCCATTCAATGAAAAACGCGTTACATGTATTGAACGAGGCGATCGCACCGAATATTCATTCCAGCGCAACCAGCCTTTGCAGCGCCACGGCGTCGCCATCGAAAAGACGGACGATTGGATTTTTGCGCAACGCCTGCACGACGTGGTCGATATGAAAAAAAGCTCGGGCAAGCTTTGGCTGGCAACCCGCGACCGGCTCGTTCTCATTCATCCGGATTAAAGCATGCAACCTGAAAAAGAAACGCGTTGGCGCATCTGGCTGTGGGGAGCGCGGCGTCTGAAGTATCCCGGCCGGATTTTTAAACGAGTCCGGCAGGCGCAACGCGAGCGCCGCGTGCTGCTGAAAAAAGTGCAGTGGCTCCTGGAAAATCATGGCAACGACCAGGCGTCGCTCCATGCCGCGCTGCAAACGCTGAAGCAGATGGGCCGGAAACTCGATTGGTTCCCCAAGCGCCTCCGCAAAAAGTGGCATAATAAACTGCGCGATTTGGGCAGGAACGACGCGTCGTCCTTGAGCCCGGAGAACCAAACACTGCGCCTCGAGCTGATGCTGCAATTGGGCCGCGATATCATGCGCTTCAAAGATTTTCAAAATTTGCCCCTTGGCGCGCAGATCAATCAACTCGACCCGGAGTTGGTGCGATATTATCTGATTTACGGCTCCGCCGGAATCCGGCGCCGCAAATTCAAACGCGAGGCGTTCCGCGCTTTGCTCAGCCTTGCCGACGCCGCGAAATTGAAGCGGATCATCATCGAAGGCAAGCGCCGGCTGGCCGGCGTCTTTACCAATGATCGCGTTTATTATAAAGCGATGCAGGAAATATTGACTCACCCAGACTTGCCGCGCCAGGTGCTCGTCGCGCTCATGCCGGAGATGCATGCCGGCAGAATTGGCGACGCGCACAAGCTGAATGAGATTCTCGGCAAGGAAAAGGATCCCTATTTGTTTTGGCTTCTGTTGGTGTTGCTCTATCGCGATCCGTTTCGCCTCAATGAGTATCGGCCGCAGGAATGGAATCAATACGCCGTGATCAACGATTTGATCCGGACCATTCGCGAACGTCAAAACTTTGGCAAGAAAACAAAATGATCGATCGCTTTATCCAAAGGGTGCAAAAGCGCCTGATTCTCCAACACGTTTTGCCGCTTATCGTCATTCCCCTCGGTTTGTACGTTTTTTACCGTCTCGCGCAGGCGACGATCGACGCGTTCAATTTTCCGCTCACGTTGTCATTTCCGCTCTATTCGCTGTTGATTGGCAGCTTGCTCGGCATCGCGCTGTATCTGGTGTGGACGGTTGAGAACGTCATGCCGCGCGCCGTCTGCCGCCACATCGATGACAAAGCGGCGCGGCCGGATGACCGCGCTCTGCTGCAGAATTATTGGCAGGGAAAGCGCGAAACCCCGCCGCCGCTCGGATATGAAAGCCTGGTCTTGCGGATCAAACAGCGGCTGGAAGAAAACTATTACGGCGATGCGCGCAAACTGGCGCCGCTGCTGCCGCCGCACTTTTGGAAAAGGTTGCTGTTGGGGTGTTTGCTGCTGCTTTTGTTCTGGCTCTTGAGCATGCTCCTCGCCTCATTTATTTTCAGCCAGCCGCTCTGGTCCGACCCGTTTGGCAAAGACACGCCGAGCCGTTTGGAAGAGGCCGCGAAACAAACGCAGCAAGAGTGCAAGAATGGAGCGGCGCAAAAAACCGCGGCCGGCGTCAAAGAGGCTGCAGCGAAAAATCGAACCGGCGGATTATCAGAAAGCGAGAAGCAGGAAAACTTGAAACAGCAGCGCGACGCCGTGCAAAAAAATATCGATCAGCTCGGCGGCGGCAAGCTCAACACGGCTATCGATGAAGCGGCGCAAGTGTTGAGTGAAAATCGCGACACCGCGCCGGCCGGAAAGGCCTTGTATCGAAAAAATTTGACGCAAGCCGCCGAGGAGCTGCTGCTGGCCGAGGAAAAAGCCATTCAAGATGACGACCGCGGCCGCGCCGGGGAAATGGAGGCGGCGCTCAAAGCCGCGGCGCGCAAATTTGAAGACGGCCAATTTAAAAATGTCGCCGAGCAACTGCAAAATTTGGCCGAAGCAACGGAACAACAGCGCGCTTTGAGCGAGGCGCAAAAGCAGGATTTTGAGAAGGCCTTCAAAGAATTGGATGATCAACTTCATGATATAAACGCATTGCGCAATTTGAAAGATTACATCGAAGCTGAAATTCGCCAGGCGAATGCGGCCGATTCAACGGAACGAAAATTGGATCGCGCCATCACGCAAATCGATTCCACCCTGGCGACACAAGCGTTGAAATTGCGCCTGCTGGGCGGCAAGTGCAATCCCCTCTCCGACGAGCTGCAGCAAATCAATAAGGAGCTCAAACGCCGGGTGGTTTCCGCGGAGGAGGTGCTGAAGAAATTGGAAGAAATGGATGAAAAATTGAAAAACCTGGCGCAGCAGGCCGGCGATGATAACTCGCAACAAGAGATTCAGGAAATACAACAAACCCTGCAAAAGACCCGGGAGCAATTCAACTATGATCTTCTGGAGCATCTCAAGACGCTATATGCGCGCGGCCGCGTCGCGGCCGATGATTTTAAAGAAGTGGTTTTGAATCCGGGCCAGGACGCTTCCAAACGTTCCGAGCCGCCTCCGGAAAATCTCGGCCCGATCACCAAACCCCAGGTCGGCGATAGCCGGGTGGTGCGTCCGCAAAATTCGCCCAAAGATCGTGAAATTTTCAAAGAGCTCAATGAGCACAGGAAAAATTAACTACGGAGTGGAAATTGGAATTCATTGATTGCTTTGACCGGTTGTCGGCGGAAATCCACAAATTTTATCAGGAAGACACGCCGCGTTTTGAGAAGGAGAATCCGTGGTTGAGCCGGAGCATCGGGTTTGTGGATAAAGTGCTCATCGCGTTTTTCGCCGGCGGCCACGTGCTCTTGGAAGGCATTCCCGGGCTGGGCAAGACCGAGCTGGTGAATGCCATGGTGAAGGTTCTCGGCTGGACCGAGGATTATCGCCGGCAGTACCCGCGCGGATATTTCGGCAGCCGGCGCATCCAATTTACGCCGGATCTGATGCCGTTGGATATCATCGGCGGCGAAGATATTCGCATCGACAAGAGCACCGGCGAAATGGCGCGCGAATTCAAGCCGGGGCCGATTTTTACGCACATTCTCCTCGCCGATGAAATCAACCGCGCCACGCCGAAAACACAAGCGGCGCTGTTGCAAGGCATGGCCGAGCTCAAGACCACGTACGGCAATCAAACCATGCCGCTCGGCGTTATTTGCGATGTGAAAGGCAATCTGGTTCTTTCCGATAAAAAAGACGACTGCCTGTTTTTCGTGATGGCGACGCAGAATCCCATCGAGCAACAGGGCACCTATCCTCTGCCGGAGGCGCAGTTGGATCGTTTCTTCTTCAAGCTGATTACTCCCGTGCCCGGCATTCACAAGATGAAAGACATTCTCAAAATTACCACCACGGAAAGAGCGCCCGAGCTCAGCCCGATTTTGGATGAGCCGCCACACCTCATTGCAAAGAAAATCGTTGAATTCAGAAAGCAGATTCGCCGCCTCACCGTTGACGACAAAGCGCTGCATAAAATCAGCCTATTGGCCGCCTCCACCTGGCCGGAGGTTCCGCTGGCGGAAAAAATTCGCGCCGACTATTATGAGGCAGCCAAGGAGTTGAAGGAGGAATTTCATCAACAGCAAAAAGAGCTGCAGAAAGAAATCAATCAATACGTGGATCTGGGAATCGGCCCGCGCGGCGCGCAAACCTTGCTGTTGGCGCTCAAGGTCCTCGCCACCCTGGAAGGAAAAACGGAAATTAATGAATGGTTTGTGAATGAGCGTTTTCGTTTGATATTTAAAGACGCCTGGCGCCATCGGCTATTGCTCAATTACCAGGCAGAAAACGATAAGATCACGCCCGACGATTTGCTGGACAAGATTGAAAAATTAACCTGGGTTTAAGATGGAAGCGCTCCAGCCGGACGATTTCGCCGCGTTGAATCGAATGCTCTATAATTACCGCCGTTATTTGTTGAGCGGCATCCGGAGCGAGTATCGCAACCGCCGGCGGGGAAGCAGCCTGGACTTTTACGATTTCAAGGATTATGCGCTCGGGGATGATCCGCGCCATATCAATTGGAAAACTTACGTCCGCCATCAAAAGCTCTACACCAAAACTTTTCATGAAGAGGTTTATTTTTATCTTCACGTTCTTGTCGACAACAGCCGCTCCATGACGCTGCTGCCGGAAAAAATCGACGCCGCCATACGCTTTGCTTGCGCGATGGCGTATATCGCGCTGGCGTTGCGCTTGCCGGTGGAAATCGAGCTGCTCTGTAAACACCCGCATCATGAAAATCATTTCTCCGGCAAAAACTGGCGCGCCATCGCGCGCTTTTTGCAAACCGCCATGGCGCCGGAGAGTGCAGCGAGCGGCAAAAAAACGGCGCGCGCCGAGGCGGATCACACCGAGGTGGAGAATCTCATCGCCTCGACCGGCGAGTACGTGCATCAACATGCCAGGAAGTCCGGCATCATCATCTTCGTTTCTGATTTCTTGTATGGCGCCGAGGCCATGGCGCAGCTTTGCAAAAAACTCTTAAATGCCAACTTCGAAATCAGGCCGGTGCAAATCATTGCGGCGCAGGAGAGAAATCCCCGGCTCGGCGAAGCGGCGCTGCCGGTCGTTCTGATCGATAGTGAAACCGGTGAAGAGCAAATCCTGCAATTTGCCGCGGAGGATTATCAAGCGAGCTATAACCATCATCTTGCCGCGATCGCAAACGTTTTGGAGAAAAACCGGCTGCCCATTCTGAGGATACATTCGGATGAATCGGTGGTGATGTTCATTCGGCAGCATCTGCTGAAGTTGGGTTTGGTGCGATAGTCTCTAAAGAGTGAACTTTGTGCAAAAAAACAAAGATTTTTTTGAGAGGTTGCATTTCGCCCTGTATTCATAAGGATTTTATGCAACTTTTGAAAGTCTCCAACTTTTTAGATTTTCATTTAAAAGCATTCACGCAAAGGCGCGAAGCCGCTAAGGTTGCGCAAAGAAAAGCAAAAACATCTGGCTCACGGAAATAGAACTCTCACGGAAATGAATTCATGAAAATTTTTTCCGTGAGAGTTCGATTCCGTGAGCGATTTTTTTGGTTGCGGCTTGTCCGCGTTACGCCTTTGCGCAGCAAAAGTTAGAAAAAAATTCTGCGTAACTATTCAGGCCTGTTTAGAAGGCAAAACAATTTTGGGCAAAACTATTAAAGCTTTTAGTCCATTAAAAGTGCCATGTTTATTTTCATTCTGACAGCTCTCGCGATTATCCCGTTTCTGTTTAATCGCCGGATTCGACAGCGAATCACGGTGACCTCTCTGCATTACTTTTTGCTGCTGAAGCGGGACATTCAGCGCAGCTCGGCGCCGCAAAGATTCACTTTGGACAATTGGCTGCCGATTTTAATTCTGTTGCTCCTGGCAGCGGCGATCGTTTTTAAAACGGTCCAGCGCGAGGAGTATAAAAAAGCGGTTGCTATTATCGACTGCTCCGCCCGCATGCAAATGCGTGAGGGCCGCACGACCCGTTTTCAAGCGGCTATCGCTGCCGCCAAACAAAAGCTCGCCACGGCGGAGGTGCGCGAGGTGATGATCATCGCGGCGGAGGCCGCGCCTCGCCTGGTTCTGCCTTTTTCCCGCGCGCCACAAGCATGGAATGCGGCGTTGGATAGTTTGCAGCCGAAGGATGGCGAAGCCGATATGACCGCGGCGGCGATTGCGGCGGCCACGGCGATCGGATCGCCGGCCGGCGGCCCGATCTTCCTTTTTTCGGATCTGGAATTGCCGCCGGATTTTTTTGCCCGCAGCGCTTGGAAAAATTTTCAACCCGTCAAGGCGCCCAGCCAAAACCGGGAGAACGTCGCGATCATTAATTTCAACGACGGCAAGCCGATTGCCGGCCCAGCGCCCTTTTTTATCGCCGTCAAAAACTTCGGCCAAACGCTGCGATCGGTTCCGGTGGTGACGCGGGACAACCAGAGCCGCCTCGGCAGCGACACCTTGTTTCTGGACGGCGGACAACAAGAGCGCGTGTTTCTCCGCCGTGAAACCAGAGAGCTTTTAAATCAGAAGCCGGGACTGTTTTCCATTACTCTGGAAATTGACGATGCCCTGCCGTTGGATAACGTGGTTTTTGGCGACATGACGGCGGCGAGCTTGCCGCATATTTATTTGATTTCGTCACGCGGCGACTTCAACACGGCGTTGTCTATTTTTGCGGCGCACTCCGGCTATGCCTACGCCGGGTTGGCGCCAGCGGATTTTTATTCCACCGCATTCGGCGAAAACGACCTTCTGGTGTTTCATGATTTTTTTCCCGAAAATATGGACCGCTTCGCGGCGATTGCCATCGGCGCCTCGGAAAAGATCGCGGCAATGGCGGCAAAGCATGGTTTGGCGCATCCGAGCTTGAATCATCCCTTGCTCGACGACGCTAGTTTGGATTGGTTTGGTGAATACGTTTCGCCGGCCGCTTTTCCCGTTGAAAAGGACAAGCCGCAGTTAACCAGCATGGCTGCGCAACCCTGGCATGATTACTTTTATGTGTCGCCGCCAAACACCGGCGTCTCTTTGATTCTTTTAAGCGCGGCGTTGTTTGCGGGCTCAGCGAATAATCAGGAACGAGAGCAAGCGGCGCTCAAGCTGTTGTTCAATGCGTTGGAGCTGCATTTGAAAAAAACGTTTTCCCCGGCTTCCGGCCTGTATCGTTGCGGTGATTTGATTCCGCTGCAATTGCCAACGGCTTCCGGTGCGCCGGTTCAAATAATAAAACCGAACGGCAACGAAGAAATCCTGGCTTCAACTGAAGATGCGTTTGTGAGCGAATATGCCGGCATCTATACGATTGCGCGCGAAGCGATGCGCCGGAAAATACCGGTCAATTTTTTGAATGCAAAATTGTCGTCCGGCCGGCCCGATACGACTCTCGATCAGCGCCTGCTCGCATCCTTCGGCCAGGATTTTTCGCCAAAGGCATATTGGGCGAGCTCCCGTCCGTATGCCGAATTGCTTCTCCTCATCATTTTTTTGTTGATCGTGGATTGGCTCTATTTCTTTCGTCCCTGGCGAAAAGAAGCGCAGCAAAAGCGCGCCGCGTAAAAACTCTTTGCCGCAAAATTCAAGTTGCAAGTTGTGATCCCTATGCCCCTGATTAGCGCATTGAGCCTCACCCTTGGCATCGCCGCTCTCGCCGTTATCTTCTGGGTTTATCGCCAGGGGAAATTTCTTGGCCGGCAAAAAGGCTTGTTGAGCAAAACTCCAAACGCCGAAGAAGACCGGCCTTTTCAGCGCCTGCAATGCGTATTGCTGCGTCTTGCGGTTTTCGTTTTGTTATACCTGGCGCTATACGACTTCACCGCCGAAGCCCCGCCACCGGCGCCGCCCTCGCCCCAATCGTCAATCGTTTTTGCGTGGGACGTTTCCAGGAGCATGAGTGACCCGGGCACCCGCGAGTGGTGCAAAGATCAAATCAACCAATATTATTCGGCGTGGAAAAACAAAGCCGGGATGAGCGGCATCGCCTTCGCCGGCGCGCCGCAAATTCTTTTTTCCGCCGGTGAGGGGCCGAGCTTTGATTTCGATCCCGTCGCCGTGCAGGAAGGCGTGACCAATTTGCAGAACGGCTTGCGCCTGGGCGGCGCGGCGCTGTTGCCGTTTGCCGACGCCAAAATCATTCTGTTGACCGACGGCGAGGAATCCGCCGGAAACGCTTTAACCGAAGCCTATTATTTGCGACACAGCAACATAAAAATTTATCCACTCATTCCACCGAAATATCGGCAACCGGAGCAGCAGCAAGAAGAAAGCAACGAATTGTCGGAATCGCTTTATTTGCCCAATGGCGTCAACGCCGGCGAGCCGTTCAAGGTGTCGTTGCAATTGCCCGGCGAGCTTTTGGCGAAAACCGCCGGCAAAAAGGCAAAGGTAAAAATTTATATCAACGGCGCCGAAAAATACGCGGATGAAATGACCTTGACTAACGAGCGGAATCTGTTCGCCAAAATCATTCAATGCGAGCAAAGCGGGATCAACTATATTCAAGTTCAGTTGGAATCGCAGAATATGCCGCCGCTCGCTTATGACGGCTTCGTGACGGCATTCCGCCAACCGCAAATTTTGCTGTTGGAGCGCGCGCCGTCGCGGCTTAAAAAAATGTTGGAAGGCAGGAATTTTGCGGTGACGGCGTTTGCCGGCCGGCAGTTCTATCTCGCCAAAGAAGCTCTCGAAAAATATGATCTCGTCTTCCTGAACGACGTGCCGTTGGATTCGTTGGAAAAAGACTCGGAGTTTAATTTGTTGGATTTCGTGAAAGCGCGCGGCAAAGGCCTCGTTCTAAATCTCGGGCCCGTGAGCTCCGAAGTCGATTTGGAGATGAGCCCGCTCTTTGACATCCTGCCGATGGAGCCGGTTAAAGATGAAGGTGATGATCGCCCCGACATTTCTTTGTGTATCGTGATCGATAATTCCGGTAGCATGAGCGACCGCGGCCTCGACAAAGCCGCCCAATCCTTGATTCGGTCATGGGAGAATATGAAAAATGTGAAAAGGCTTTGCTTGTTTGCTTATGACAGTTCGCCGCATTGGCAAACCCCCAAATATCCGGCGCCGTTCAATTCGCAGAGAATTCTGAGCCGTCTCGAGGCGCTTCGGGCCGGCGGCAACGGCATCCTGGTAGAACCGGCGCTGAGGCTGGCTTATCGCGTGATGCAAAATGCCCCGCTGCAGCGCCACGTTTTGTTGATTACGGATTTGGAAGATTCGCAGTGGATCAACGATAGCCCCACCCTGGCGCGAGAAGCCTTTGCGCAGCACAAAATACGCACGCACGTCCTGGCGATTGGCGACCAGGGGACATTTCGCGCGGATTTGCAGAATCTCGCGCAAAACGGCCGCGGCGTTTATAATGAAATCACCAAAACCAGAGGCGAATTGGCAAAAATTAATTGGAAGGGCTTCGAGTCAGAGCCGCGCCGCTTTCGCGATAAGAGAATAAAAGTTCAGCGCAACCGCGCGACTAATCAAAACAGTCCGTTGCTCAATGGAATCCCGGAAAAATTGCCCGAGGCTAAGGGTTGCGCTCCCTTGCGCGCGAAAAATGGCGCCATGGCCCCGCTCGTGGTCACGGTTAAAGATGGCGACAAAGAGAAAGAATTCTCCGGTCTCGCGCACTGGCTGCAGGGCAAGGGGCGAGTGATCATGATCAATGCCGGCATCGAAAATGAAAACGGCTGGCGCAACTGGGAGTACGTTGACAAGTTTTGGTCGCAGGCGGCGCGCTGGGCGAATCACCCAAATGCTGATGACGTTTTTCTGGCGCAAATCAAGAAAAAGAAAAGCGCTTATGAATTTTCTTTTCGGCAAAACGATCCCACGACCACGCCGCCTCTTCCGGAATTCGTCGAAATCATGGACGTTGGCAAATCCATGCAATTGCCGCTTGCCCGGCTGCAAGAGGATGAATTCATCTGCCGGTTTGCTCCCGAACAATCGGGATATTTTACCGTGCGGCTGCTGGATAAGCAGGGATATGAGATTCAATCGGGCATTTATTATCTTCCCCAAATCGTGGGGAAAGCCTCTCAGGGTGAGTCCGTTGATTTTGCTTTGAATCTGAAATTATTGCAAGAGCTTGCCGAGATTACCCATGGCGAAGTTAATCCCGGGAAAATTGAGATCATTGAATCCAATGCACCATCGCCGGAAGAGCGACAAACAAATTACTGGCCATACTATTTGGCGCTGGCCATGATCTTGTTTTGGCATGAAATCATGGTCAGAAATGATATAAGATGGAAGGATATTTTTCGCTCATATTCTATGTTTTATGAGTTGGTCACAACGTGGACAAGCCACAACCAAACAAGAAAAAGCGTAGGAGACGTAAAGATTAAGGCCCTTTAAAGTGGGGCGAAGTCGGAGCTGGGCAGCGGGTTTTGCCAAATTTGAAAAATCATCGCGCCCAAGTCCGACTTCACTCACCGCCCCACCAAAATAAACGGCGCCCAATAATATGGCTTGGCATATCCCGGATCGCGGCGAATCATTTGCCGCTTGGCCTCGGCCAGGGCTTCGGCTTTGCTCATGCCGGTGAGCATCTTGTCATAAAAGTCCACCATCAAATCCGAAGTCGTCATGTCGCTCACTTGCCACAATGAGACCAGCACATTCGCGGCGCCGGCATACAGAAAGCCGCGCGTGAGGCCGATGATGCCTTCACCTTGGGCGATTTGTCCGAGGCCGGTTTCGCACGCGCTCAACACCACCAAATCCGCGTTGAGATTCAAATTGTAAATCTCGCCCAAGTGCAAAATGCCGTCCTCTTTTGAAGTCGTGTCTTCCTGCGTCAAGATCAGGCCGGAGAGTTTTGGGTTCTTTTCATTAACCAGCCCGTGCGTGGCAAAATGCAGAAAGCGATAGCTCGACAAATCCGCCAATTTGAGTTTTTCCTCTTTCGCCTCCCGCTCCAAATAAACGCGCGACTTGTTGCCGAACCAGCGCTCAAAAAGTCCGTAGGAATTTTCGAAGCGCGCGAAAATGCCGGTGACTTCTTTCTTGGTTGCCGGCAAAAAGCTGCGCAAGCGCCTCTCAGCTTGCAGGGAATCAGCCGCCAAATTTTCTTTGACGAAATCCGCGCCGCGCGTCCCGGCCGGCAAGCCCTCGGCGAACAATGGCGCGAAGGCAAGATAGTCGCGCTTCGCCTCACGAGGCCGCCGGCTCTGTTCCTGCTCCAAAAGCGTGGCGGAATACGCGTAACTGATTGCATGCTCTTCTATAATGTAAGGCAGCTTGGGATAATCCTTGAGGCCACCTGCCGGATTGACGGCTTGTGTGAGCAAGGCTTCAAAAGGAATGGCGCTCAACGCGCCGTCCGGCACGATGACGAGGGTTTTGCCTGCGATCATATTCCCCGCCTTTAGCGGGGCCAGCAGGGTTTGATAGAGGCGAAACGCCGCTTGTGTGTACCGCGCGAAATCCTGTTCGATGATGCCTTGCCGCAGTTGCTCGATTTGCGGCGCGAACAGAGAATCCTTGGCAGAAGTTTTTATGATGAAAGCGTTTTTGGTGATTGCAAAAATGAAGATCGAATCTTTGCCGGTAAAATATTCCACCAGCGCCGTGCGATCATCCAAAAGCTGCTGCTGCACTTCCGGCACGGATATGGTTTTGGTTTGGTATTTGAGATTGTAATAGTCGGGATATTCTTTTTCAAAGCGCTGCAGCAGGGCGTCATAAGCTTGCTGGAGACCGAACATCTGGTCTTGCCACAAGGCGATTTTGGCGCTATCGGCATCTGTCCTTTTCAAGCGCTCCTCGGTCAAGCTATTATCATAAAAAGCCAAATCCAGGCGGAGTTGCTTTTCTTTCTGCAACAAGCTATCCGAAATGCCGGCAAAGCGTTTCGCTTCGGTCTCGGATAGGGTCTCGAGGAGAATGCCGGCCTTGCTTTTCTCGGCAAAAAGAAACGCCGTGTGCTTGGGCTCATTCGCCTGGCTTGCCTCAGCGAGCTGTAGAGCCGCTTGAATGGCCTGGCCATACAAATCACTGGATTCTTTTGCCAGCACCAACTTCGAGCCTTCGGCGTTGTAGCCGCGGCGCATCCGGTCGATGAGTTGGGAGGCGAGCTGATAGGTAGAAACCGCGGCCTCTAAATCGCGCCGCTTTCCCGACGGCTTCGAATTCCGTTTTGCCAGCGCTTGAGATTTTCCCTTGAGTGATGCCAAGAGAGAAGTTTCCCAAAGCGCGTCGTCCAGTGGCGGATTGTCATAAGGGCCGGTACTGCTAAACGCCGTTGTATTGGCGCAGAGGGCTTTCTGATAATAGTCGATAGCCTGGTCGTAATCGCCTTTGTCCAGATAAACCTGCCCGATGTTGGTATAGCCATCGGCCACTTTGGGATGGCGCTCGCCAAAAGCGGCCAATTTGATCGCCAGAGATTTTCTAAAAAAATGGCGGGCCTGCTCGTCGTCGCCCTTGTTCCCATAAACCCGGCCGAGAAGATCGTAACTGCCGCTGGCATCGATATGCTGCGTTCCCAATGTTTCCTGCAAGATCGACAAGGCCTCGTTGATGCAAGCAATGGCCCGGTCATAATCACCTTTCTCGCTATATTCTTCTCCCAAAGCGTTATAGGTCCAGGCCACGTGAGGATGCCGCTTTCCCAAAGTGGCTTGCTTGAGCGCCAGGGATTTTTGATGGAAAACCAGCGCCCGATCGTAGTCGCGTTTCAACGCATGCGTATCGCCAATGTTGTGGTAAATATAAGCCACGTTGCGATTCTGCTCCCCAACCGTGGCTAAATAAATCGCCAAAGCCTTTTCCTGAAAAACCAGGGCACGGTCGTAGTCGCCTTTATCCAGATACGCATTGGCGATGTTGTTGTAGCTCACCGCCACGACGCGATCTCGTTCCCCCAATAGAGCCAAACGGATCGTCAGGGCTTTTTGATGAAACGCCAGCGCCTGTTCATAATCGCCTTTGGCGCGCGCGACGCCGCCCAGGTGGTTGTAACTAACCGCAACCTCGAAATGCTTTTCTCCAAGCCGGAGCAGTCCCGTCTCCAGCGCGCGGTTGAGATAATCCATGGCTTGATCATAAGCGCCCTTCCAATAAAAATTCCGGCCCGCTTCATTGCAAGATTGCACATATCTCTCCCAATTCTGTTCGGCTTCATAGATGGCGCCGGCCTTTTCGAAGCAGGCAATGGCGCTGTCATACTGCGCTTCTTTGGCAAATTTTTCCGCCTGAGAAAAATATCTGCCGGCAAGGGTAGTATCTTTGGCTGCAGAAGCACTAGCTGTTTTCTCGGGCGCAATTTGCTTGGCGGTTGGTGTCTCTTTCGCAGCCTTCTGTTCTTTGGAGCAAGAGATGAGGAG
>Ga0247727_10013034_pt1 | contig 14113 bp, 18 predicted proteins | sample WisWelCaveWW1625_FD_202498 | JGI IMG/M metagenome (GOLD analysis project Ga0247727, IMG submission 202498) | Biofilm microbial communities from Wishing Well Cave, Virginia, United States - WW16-25 | ecosystem: Environmental > Aquatic > Deep subsurface > Groundwater > Cave microbial mat | place... | reverse complement strand
GAAAACGAACGTTTGCCGGAGGGGCCATGTCCGACGCCTACGCCGATCTCGCTGTCGATCCGAGCGACGAGGAACTCGCGCGCGACTGGTCGCTGTCGGTCACCGATCTCGAGGAGGTCCGCCGCTGCCGTGGCGACGATAACCGCCATCGCTTCGCCGTGCAGCTCTGCGCGCTACGCGTCCTCGGCCACTTCGTCGACGACGTGACGGCGGTGCCCGTCCGCATCGCGAACCATGTGGGCCGCCAGATCGGCCGGCCGCCGGTGCTGTTCATCGAGCCGACTGACCGGCGCGCGACGAAGCACGAGCACGCCGAGCGGTTGCGCGTGTACCTCGGCTACCAGCCGTTCGACGAGGAGCGGCTCAAGGGCTGGCTCGACGAGCGCGCGGATGACGGCGCGGCCGGCGCTGCGCTGCTCGACGGCGCGATCCGGACGCTGCGCACGTGGAAGGTCGAAGCGCCTGCGCGCTCCACACTGGAGCGCCTCGTTCGATCGGCCTCGGCGCGCGGCGAAGAAGCGGCCTGGGAGCGGCTGTACGAGCGGATGTCGCCGGAGTTCTGCGCCTCGATCGACGGCCTGCTCGCCGTCTCCGATCGCAAGTCGACGCTGTTCCAGCTCAAGCAGTACCCGCCCGACGCGAAGCCCGGTGCGATCCGCGCGTACCTTAAACGCGTGGCGCTGCTCGGCACCATCGGCGCCAGCGCGCTCGACTTCTCGGGGGTCGATCCGGAGACCGTCGCGCGGCTGGCGTCGTTCACGCGGCGCTACGACGTCGACGACCTCAGGCGATTCGCGCCGGCGAAGCGGTACGCCCTGGTCGCCTGCTTCCTCGTCGAGGCGCAAAAGACCATCCTCGATCACGTCGTCGAGATGCACCGGGTCTACATGACCGGCATGGCGCGACGCGCACGCGGAGCCGTCGACGACCGCCACCGCGAGGTCCGGAACCGCGCAACCAAGGGCCTTGCGACGCTGCTCCAGGCGATCGACGTCATCCTCGATGGCGCGTTGCCGCCGGCGGCACGCGTCGACGAGCTGTACCAACAGGTCGACGAGGAGAGCCTGCGCGCCGCGGTCGCGACGTGCCGCGAGCTCCACGACCTCGGCGACCGCGGGTACGTCGACGAGCTGCTCGCGCGCCACAGTCACATGAAGCAGTACCTCCCGGGCTTCCTCGAGCTGCCGTTTCGCGGCGAGCCGGGCGCCGAGGGTCTGCTCGCCGCGGTCGACGTCGCCCGACGCCTGCAGCCCGGCGACCTCCCCGACGACGCCCCGGTGTCGTTCGCAACTGGCCTCTGGCGCACCGAGGTGGACGGGTGGGCGCGCCGAGGTGCATCGACAGGGGCGGCGCGATCGCCGGGTGTGGGAACTCGCGCTCGCGTTCGCACTTCGCGACGCCCTGCGCTCCGGCGACGTGTACCTGGAGGAGAGTCGGCACCACGTCTCGTTCTGGAACCTGGTCCACGGCGCCGAGCGCTGGGAACGGGAGCGCGCTGCCGCGTACGTCGATCTCGAGCTGCTGCCCGAGCCGGCTGCGGCGCTCGATCGAATCCGCGCCCAGCTCGACGAAGCCGTCAACCAACTCGCCGACGGCCTCGACGAGAATCCGTTCGCGGACCTGGTCGACGGGCACCTCGTGTACAGCCGTGACGACGGCGACGAGGAGCCCGAGAACGTCACCGAGCTGCGCCGGGTTATCGAGACGCGGTTGCCGCGGATCCGGATCGAGGATCTGCTCGTCGACGTCGACCGCTGGTGTGGCTTCACGCGCGAGCTGACGCCGCTCAGCGGCTACCTGCCGCGCGTCGAGAACGTCTACCCCGCGCTCCTGGCCGCGCTGGTCGCGCACGGCACGAACCTCGGGCTCGCGACCATGGCGCAGAGCACCAAGGGGATCACCGTCGACGTCTTGCACCACCTGTCCGACTGGTACTTGCATCCCGACGCGCTCAAGGCGGCGAACCGGCGGCTCGTCGACTACCACCACAGCCTCCCGATTGCCTCGGCGTGGGGTGACGGTTCGGTGTCGTCGTCGGACGGCCAGCGCTTCGGCGTTCAGGCGCCGTCGCTGCTCACGTCGTTCTACCCGCGCTACTTCGGCTACTACGACCGCGCGGTCACCGTGTACACGCACGTTTCCGACCAGTTCAGCGTGTTCGCGGGTCGCGTGATCTCGTGCGCGCCGCGCGCCGCGCGAGGCGATCTACGTCCTCGACGGGTTGCTCGAAAACGACACCGTCCTCCGGCCGCGCGAGCACATGACCGACACGCACGGGTTCACCGAGCAACTGTTCGGGCTGTGTCACCTCCTCGGCTTCTCGTTCATGCCGCGGCTGGCCGACCTCAAGGACCAACAGCTCTATCGGCTCGATCGCGGCGCGACGCGGTTGGGCTCGATCTTCCGCGGCGCCGTCGACGTCGCGCTCATCGCTGAGCAGTGGGACCAGCTCGTGCGCGTCGCTGCGTCGCTGCGCAACCGCACCACGCCGGCGCACGTCGTCCTCGATCGACTCGCCGCCAGCTCCTCCGACCGGCTCGCGAAGGCGCTGACGATGCTCGGTCGCGTGGTCAAGACGATCCACCTCCTGCGGTACGCGCACGACGCGCAGCTCCGCACCCGGATCCGGAAGCAGCTCAACCGCGGCGAGTCACGGCACGCCCTCGCGCGTCGTCTCTTCTTCGCCAACCAAGGCGCGTTCCGGAAGGGCGACCGCGAGGAGATCATGAACAAGGTGACCGCGCTGTCGGTGCTGTCGAACGCGGTCCTCGTGTGGAACTCGGTCCGGTTCGCCGAGATCGTCGATGGCCTCGAAGGGACCACCGGCGACGCCGTTCAGCTCGCCGACCTCGCCCGCGTCTCGCCGCTCGCGAGCGCGCACGTCATCCCGAGCGGAACCTACCGATTTCCCAAGGGCGCGCGCGGCTTAGAGTAACTTTCCGCGCGTAGGGGGCTCGCCCCCGGATCAGGTTCACGATGACCTGATGGGTGACGAGCGGCTTGCCACGCCAGTTCTTTGTGATGAACGAGAACAGGCGGTGCTCGATCTTGTTCCACTTGCTCGTGCCGTGCCGGGTGGCAGATGACAAACGGTGATGGAGAATCCGAGCTCGTCGACGAGTCCCTGCAGCTCGAACTTCCACAGACGGAGCCGGTAGCTGCGGTTGTCAATCGCCTACCAGGCAGGAATGGCGGACGGGTTTGGCGCAGCGCGAGGTGTGAGATGCCAGGTGTGAGGTGTGAGGCAAGCGGCCGGCAAGATCACCGCGTCGCGTGATGACCAATCCACGACTCGTGACGCGCGCGGAGCGCAGTTACTCGAGCGGCCAGAGGAGGCGCAGGAGAGAGCGCTCGAGGCGATCACGATCGTGCGCGGAGAGATGGAAAGCTGCGTGGACGCGGTGCGCGGCGCGCTGTGCGAGCGCGATCTTCTCGTCATGCTCGCGCGGCGCGACGAGCGCGGCGGCGGCATCGAGCCAGACGTGTCGATCGACAGTGCGCTCGGCGCCCACGAGACGATCGACGAGCGCGACGAGCGTAGCGCCGACGTCGCGATCCGCGGCGAGGATCGCGTCGCGTTCGAGGATGAGTGGCGCGAGGAAGCGGTCGCGCGCGGCGAGCCGTTCGCGGATCAGCGCCTCGGTGATGGGATCGGCCTGGTGGACATGGTGGACGTTCTTGACGATGCCGAGCAGGTATCTCGCATCGACGCCATCGGGCAGCGTGCCGGCCGTGCGCTTGCCGGCGAAGATCCTCGGCGAGTGGAGGAAGCACCCGGGGCTGGGACCGAGCCAGGTCCGGAACCAGCTTCGTCGCCGCGGCGTCAAGGTGTCGGTCACGACCGCGCGGCGCGTGATGGAGGACGCCGGCTATCGGCCGCCGAAGGTGAAGCGCGAGCGGCACGACGAGCGGTTCGAGGCGGTGCGGCCGAATCACATGTGGCACCTGGACTTCGTGCACCGGCACATCCACAAGGCCTCGACGTTCACGCTGATCCTCATCGATGATTGTGCGCGCTTTGTTACCGGTCATGGCGTCGACGACGCCGAGCGCGCCGAGATGGTGATCCGCACCTTCGAGGAGGCGGTGGCGCGACACGGCAAACCCGAGAGCGTGATGCACGATCGCGGCTCGGCGTTCTGGTCGTGGCGCGGGATCTCGCGGTTCACGTCGCTGCTGACCGAGCTCGGCATCGACCAGGTGGTGGCCGAGAAGAAGGAGCACAACGGCAAGGTCGAAGTGTTCAACGCGAACTTGCACAAGGAGCTGTTCGATCGGCACCGGTTCTACGACCTCGCCGAAATGAAGCGACGGCTCGCGGCGCACCTTCACTGGTACAACCACGCGCGTACGCATCACGCGCTCGGCGGACTGCTCGTTCCGGCGGATCGGTTCTACGGTCGCGCCGAGGAGGTGCTCGCGCGTATCGAAGCCGGCGCACAACGCGATGGCGACGACCTCGAGCTCCGCGAGCGCTGCCTCGAGCTGTTCAAGGTGCTCGCGCGTATCGAAGCCGGCGCACAACGCGATGGCGACGACCTCGAGCTCCGCGAGCGCTGCCTCGAGCTGTTCAAGGTGGTGAGCAAGAACGGCACTCCGGAGGTATGGCTCCTCGGGCAGCGCCTGACGGTGCCGGTACACCCGTAGCGAGCGTGGTCGTTGTCAGAGGTCTGAGGCACAACCACTCCATGCTGCCGACCTCTGATCTACCCGGCGTCGAGACCGCCGGCTGGCTGTTGGCCACGCGCCGGCTGGCCGTGGCGAACGGACTGCCCTGGCCGAGCGTCGACGAGATCTTCGCCGCGACGAGCGCGAGCCGCGAGCACGCCCACGAGATCGAGGACGCGATCATCGCGGCGCTGCCGGCGCTGGAGCAGTCGCTGAGCCAGCGATGTGGCGATCCGGATGCCGCTCGCTTGCTCCGGCTCGAGGCGCTCGTCCGCGAGGCGCTCCGCTTCGTGATGCAGCACCCCGGTTGCGCGCAGAGCGGCGCGAAGGCCTACTACTCGGCGCGCTACCGGCGGTTCGTGATCGGGCTGCGGAAGCGATACGCCGACGTGACGGCGTCCGAGTTTGCCGAGACGATCGCGTTGCCGCTCGGCACGCTGGAGTGCTGGATGCGAGGCGTGCGGTGCGCCGCCGACGCGAGTGCCGCGCGGAACCCCGACGAGCCACGCGCGACGCAGGCGTAGATCGAGACCGCCTCTGTTGATCCCGGATCGATCACCAGCGATTGCGCCGGTCGTGACCGCCGGCGCGCTGCTGGCGGTACGCCGCGAGGCCTCGCAGCACGGCCTCGTGATGCCGAGCGTCGATCAGATCATCGACGCGATGGGCGCGAGCCGCTCCCGCGCCTACGAGATCAAGAACGCGGTCGACGCGTTCCTGCCGGCGCTCGAGCGACCGCCGGGCCGACCGCGAGCTGAGGTCGCGCCGGCAAGCTCTCCGAAGCTCACCGAGCTCCTCGCGCTCGCCACCGAGACGCTCTGCTTCGTGATGCGACATCCCGGATGCGTGCAGAGCGGCGAGCGCGCCCGCTACTCGGATTCCTACCGGCGGTTCATGATCGAGCTGCGTGAGCGCCACGCCGACGTGACGCTGCCCGAGCTTGCCGAGGTGCTCGCGTTGCCGCTCGGCACGCTGGAGGACTGGATGCGATGCGCGCGCCCGGCCGTCGAGCCGGATGCAACGCCGAACGCCGACCCGCCACGCGCGGCCGAGCGCGACGCGAGGCAGGCAGGCGCAGATCGAAACCGTGCTCGCCGCGTGGCGCGCGTGGCGCGGCGATTTCGGTGCGTTCTGCGAGCACGTGCGTCGGGACCATCGACTCGAGCTCGGCAAGACGCTGATCGCGAACATCCTGTTCGCGCATGGCGAGCGCAAACCCGTGCGACGCAGCGGTAGGTCGCGCGACGAGGACGCGCTACGCGGCGCCTTCGAGACCTTCTTCCCCGGCGCGCAGTGGTCGGCGATGGCAAGCAGCTCGGGGTCGTGCTCGACGGCCGCACCTTCCGCCTGAACCTCGAGCTCGACATCGATGCGGCGACCGGCGCCGCGGTCGGCATCAGCGTGCGCGACGAAGAGGACAGCGCCGCCGTGATCGAAGCATTCGAGCATGGCGTCGAGACGACCGGCGCGCCTCCGCTCGCGTTGCTCCTCGACAACCGACCCTCGAACCACGTGCCCGAGGTCGATGCTGCGCTCGACGACACGATGCGGATCCGCGCGACGCTGGGGCGGCCCCAGAACAAAGCGCACTGCGAGGGCGCCTTCGGCCTATTTTCCCAGAAGGTGCCGCCGCTCGAGCTCGACACGCGCGACCCGCGCACCCTCGCGAAGACGGTCGCCGAGCTCGTCGCGACGACCTTCTTTCGCGCGCTCAACCGCGCGCCGCGCCGAGATCGCGACGGCAAGACGCGCGTCGATCTGTACGTCCAGCCGGTCACGTCCGAGCAACGCGAGGCCGCCGCCGCGGCGCTGCGTGAACGCATGCGCAAGCAGGAGCTCGCACAGGAGACGCGTGCCGCGCGACTCGATCCGTCCGTGCGCGCACTCCTCGACGACGCCTTCGCACGGCTCGGCTTGCTCGATCCCGAGCGCCACGTTCGCGACGCCATCGCCTGCTACCCGCGCGATGCAATCGTCGACGCGATCGCGATCTCTCGATCGCGTTGCTCCTCGATCTCCTTCGGCGCTGGACCGCTCGTCGGCGACGGTCCCTTCCCGGCGTTGGCCTTATCGAGCTTGCGCTGCCACTCGTAGATCGAGAACCGGCTCATCCCGCCCTTCTTCGACGCTGCGCATACGCCCAGCGTCGCTGCGTCCTCGAGCGCGACAGCCTTCTCGCTCGGCGTGTAGCTGCGTGCCACCCGCTTGCGCGAGCTCGTCGGAGCCGCCGGCGCCATCTCCATCGGCTCGGTCGCTGGCGCCGACTCGGGCACCAACGTCGGTCCTTTCTTCCGTGTCGACTTCAACGCCTTCGTAACTACCGTCGCCGCCTTCACCGCCTGCCTCCTCGCCGCCACCGTCGCCGTCGACTTCTTCGCCGCCACCGTCGCCGCCTTCGCCTGCCTCCTCGCCGCCACCGTCGCCGTCGACCTCACCTTATTCGCCGCCATCTTCGTTGCGCCTTCACTCTCGGCCTTCTTCGCTGCAACCTTCGTCGCATCGCGATTGAGCCAATTACTCACCGTCGTCTGCGGAACGCCGTGACGACGTGCCGCCTCGACCACCCCAACCTCGGCCGCCGCTTCGAGGATCCCGTCGCGCTCCTCTATCGTGTACTGCCGTCGCTTTCGCGGTTCATCCGCTTCCCTTGCCATCTTCGTCCTCGTTGGGACGAGCGCCCACCCTCAGTTCGTCCGGGGTTTCAGGCCTCGATCACCGTGGAAGATGTTCGGCAACAACAGGTAGCCATTGCTGCCGCCACCGTCGGCCGTGATCAGGAGTGAAGTCGCATCGGGATACCGCGGCGCACCCATCTCCTTCCACCAGGTGCGGATGGTCTGCACTGCGAATTCGCCTGTGTCGTGGCTGAGGCCCACGCTGACCCATGCTTCGTTCTCCGCAAGATCGTAGACGCCGTACGGCGCCGCCTTCCCCTGCTCAGGGTCAATGAAGTCATGGACCTTGACGTCCTCCGGGTCCCCGCTGACTCGGAGTTCGCGACCGTCGTTCTTGTATGCCCCCACCAACTCCTTCTTCTTTGTGTCCACCGAGATGACCGGCTCGTTCGCGTCGAGTCGTCGACGGATCTCCTCGTTGATGTTCTCGAACTGGGCGTTGCGGTCCGGATGTTGTGCGCCTTCGAGCCGCTTGCGATTTGCCTGAAGGCTGTAGCCGAGCTCTTTGAGCAGCGTCGACACCGTCCTCATGCTCGTCTGATGGCCTTGCAGCTTGAGCGCGGCGACGATATTTCGCTGGCTACGCGCCGTCCACAACAGTGGCGATTCCGGATCACCACGCGTCGTGGATTCGACGAGCGTCTTCAAGTCCGGAACCAACGTCGGATCCGGCGTCGGCCGAGACGTTGCTCGTGCCGCTCGCCGAGGGCCTCGATCTCCCTGTCGCGGATCTGCTGGCGCTGTGGACCGCCACCGAGCTGCCGCCCGAGATCGAGCGCGCGCTCCTGGCGCCGGCGCCTCACCCGGTCAACGTTCGACGGGGCTCCGCTCCTGGCGCCGGCGCCTCACCCGGTCAACGTTCGACGGGGCTCCCCGCCGAACGTCCGCGGCCGTTGAACGAATAGAACGGCACCTCGACCCACGACAGGAACGCGAGGCGATGCGCCTCGTCCCACGTCGCGCACGCCTGCACCACGTTGAACGGCTCGAGGTGGCTCCCGTCGAGCCCCTGGCTCGTCGCGACGTCGCGCCAGCTCGTGCGGCAACCCCAGACCTGCAGCAGGAAGCGCACGACATGAAAGCCGACGCCGGTCACGTCGCTGCGGGCGTCGCACGCCCAACCAAGGAACCGATCGACGTCCCACGGTTCGACCCCCGGCGCGTCCTTCATCGACGGGAACAGATGGGCCAGCCGGGTCATGCGCGCAACGTCGCCGGTGCCCCAGCGCTCCTCGCGCAGCGTCGCCGCCGCGCGTTGCTGCGCGATGAACCGTTCGGTGTCGGCGTCCGCGCGCTCCGATCCGAAGGTGGCATCCGGTCCGGATCGAGCACGCCATGCGCGGGGCCCGTCGCCGCGCGTACGCGGCCAACGTGACCCGGCTGCTTGCCGCCGGGGATCACCTGAAACCCGGGCTTGGTCGGCGGCTCGTTGTCATCGTCCATCGGTTTCAACCTTCGCCGTCGTCGAGGTAACCGCCGTCGGTCTCCAGCAGCCAGGCCCAGCGCGCCCGGGCGGCGACCGGATCCGCAGCCGCGAGCGCGAGCATCGCCTCGCCGCCATCGGACCATCCGCACTCTGCCTGCAGTTCCTCGGACCACCCGTGCTGGTCGGCCTCGCGCATCACGGCGCGGCCCAGGGCGGCCAGATCGGCGCCGACGCCGGCGGTCTTGGCGCGCTGCTCCCACTCGTCCCAGGCGTAGCCGTCGACGTGCTGCCGGGATCCTCGATATGCCGCCGCTGGGGGCGCGGCTCGGCGAGCTGCACCGGCTGATCGAAGACACCATCGCGCGGCGCGCACTCGCCACCGGCGCGCCGCGCGGCGTGCTCGTCGACGACGACCTCGCCGACATCACCACCCGCATCACCGGCCAGGGCAAGCGCGGCCGGCGCAAGATCGACGACTGGAACGATCTCGAGGAGTACGTCTCGCGCCTGCTCGCCCTGCGCCAGGGCGGCGGCATCAACCAGGCCGAGAAGATCCTCGGGATGGCGCACGGCGCGCTGTCGAAGTGGGCGAGCAAGTGGTCGCCGCCGCCGCGGCGCGGGTAGCGCTTACGCTCACGGCGTCGGCGGCGCCGGCGCCTTCACCGTCGCGAACACCTCCCAGCGCACCCCCGGCGGATCGAAGCCGTAGGCGGTGACCCGGTAGAGGCCGTCGCCGTAGCGGCGCCACAGATCGGCCGGATCGACCGGGCCGTACCCGGTGACGCCGCCCAGCTCGTCGACATAGCGGTACTCGGTGCCCTCGCGGCCGTCGAGCCACTCGTCGCAGTAGCGCGCGACGCTGACCCGGGTCGGCTCGTCGGCCGGGAGCGCGGCGAGCAGCGCGGCGAAGACGGTGGCGTCGACCCGGCGGAAGGCGCCCAGGTCCTGGGCGGTGTTCCGCGGCGGCAGCGCGCAGTCGCGGCGGTCGAGCTCGCCGCGCTGGAGACCCTGGAGCCACGCGTGATACAGGGCGCGCACGTCCTCGGGCGGCAGGCGCAGGCCGATCACGACCTCGGCGAGGCTCTGGCGCTGCTCCAGGCGCTCGAAGACGAGGGCGGCGAGCTCGCCCCGGGTCAGCTCGGCGGCGCGCTCCACGGCCTTCTCCCGGCCGCGGGGCGACGCCTCCCGCGCCGCCACCAGCTCGCGGGCCAGCCGCGCCACCTCGGAGGCGGTGAAGGACCTGACGCCGTCGTCGCCCACCTCGGGGTGCAGCCGGTCGCCCTCGTAGCGGCGCACGGTCGACACGCTGCACCCGAGCCGGGCCGCCACCTCCGACCGGGTCAGGCGCTTGGTTTCGTCGTTCTCGCCCACCACGAGCGACAGGTGCGGCGTGGATTTGTGCTCTGACATGGGTGATCTCATGGTGTAAGTCGTTGATTCGTCGTGAGAAGAAATCGCTGCGGAAAGGGTGCGCGAATTCCCGCGGCAGGGGGACAACAGGCGTCGCACCTGGCTATGACATGGGGGCCGGCGCGAGGCTGGCGACCGCAGCGGCACAGGTCGGCACCGCCACGGCACGCCGCGACAGCCGGCGCGACCGGTCGATCGTGGGCGCCGCTACCATCCGCGCCGACGAACCGCGAACTGGCGCTCCCACCGGGCCCGCCCGCCATCGATCCGGCTCGCCGAGCCGGTTCCGCGTCGGTCTGTAACTGCTCGATGTACCGTCGATTTTTGGCGCTGACGTTTGGATCTCCTTTCTGTCGACCAACGCCATTCCTTTCGCGCACCCTTCCGCGCGAGTTTTCCCCGTGACCTGGCTGTTCGACGCCGAGGGTGATCCGATCGACGTGCCCGCCTCGATGGCCGCCTGGCGGGTCCGCTTCTGGCCGCCCGGGGCGCGCGGCGCCGGCGAGCTGGTCCGCGATGGCGACGGCCTGCCCCGGTTCGTGCCCAGCGCCGCGACCGCCGACCTGTTCCGGACGCTGGTCGGCGAGCGGCCGGGCCGCTACGTGCTGACGCCGGTCGACGACCAGCGGCGCACCGTGCGCCGCGTCGCCGAGCGACGCTCGATCGCATGGGGAAGCCGACGCCGCGCTCGGCGGAGACGGTCGGGATCGACGTCTCGCCGGCGCCCCTCGAGTGCACCATCGCCAGCGTTCACCGCGCCCTGGTACGACCCGCGCGCTGGCATCCCACCGAGGAGGCCGCACTCCGCACCGACGTCGCGCTCCGGCGCGACCTCGAGATCCTGCTCCGCGGCTTCGCGGCGCTGGTCCACGGCGTCGATACGCTGGCGCCACCGCCAGTACCATCTCGCCGATCGACGGCCCGCCCTTGGCGCCCTGACCTGCGCAGGCCCGGTTGATGTGCCCCACCAAGTCCAGCTGCTCGGCGACCCAGACCAGCGCGCCGACGTCGCCGACCGCGCGCGTTCCGACGGTGCGTGTCTCACCCAGATCGACAGTCGGTGGTGGACCGGCCGGGCCCAGCACGACCTGCCGCGACGCCGCGACACCGGGCGCCCACGCTCGGAATCGAATTGGCCCCGAAGGTCAAGTGAAAGCGCCGCCACCCGACGCTGCGGAGCGCTGGATCCGCTCGGTCCCAACTGCCTTTGCGAAAGTAGGGCTAGGTCATGCATCAGGCGCTTACTCGCAACCGCCGCTCAATGGCGGTGCCGTGCGCCCCTGTCCCGAGTTGCCCCAGCAGACGATGCGATCCTCAGCCTCCAGCAACGCGCAGTTGTGGCTGTAGCCCGCCGAGACTGTCATGAAGTCGCCGGCTGGCGCATTGACCTGGCCGAAGGTATTGCTGCCCCAACACGCAATGGAGCCGTCCTCGCGTAGGGCGCAGCCGTGCGCGCTCCCCACCGACACGTCGACATACGTCCCGGCCGGTGGCGCGGTGACGACGCCACTGCCCCAGCACTGGACCGAACCTGTAGTGCTCCGGGCGCACCCCTCACCAAGGGCAACCGCGACCTGGACCCAGGTGCCGGTGGTCGGCGGGCTCAGCACGCCGTTGGAATCGGTACCCCAGCAGGCGATCGCACCACTCGTGCGGATCCCGCAGGCGAACGTCTCCGCGGATCGCACCATCGTGAACGTGCCGGCGGGCGCGTTCTGAACCGCGAGGTTGGCGGAGTCGCCCCAGCAGGCGAGGGCGCCGCCTGTGCGGACTCCGCACGTATAGAAGAGTCCGGCAGAGATGTCCTCGAAGGTTCCGACGGGCGGCGTCGATTCGTCTTCCCCGTTCGTTCCCCAGCACGTGACCTCTCCGTCCTCTTGGAGAGCGCATGCGTGCGTGTAGCCAGCGGACACGGCGGTGTAGCTGCCATTCGGTGGCGAAGCCTCGCCGCTTCCGTTCTCGCCCCAGCATGTGATGGTCCCGTCGCCATGAAGGCCGCAGGAGTGATCTACGTGGGATGAGATCTGCTCGTAGCAGCGGGGCGTGGGCGGCGCCCCATCGATCGAAGCATCGATCGGAGCATCGATCGCGCCGTCGGCGTCGGCAGCGTCTATCGAATCGCCGCCGTCGATGTTCGTGTAGTGCGGACCGTCGACCTTGCAGGCGACGAGCAACAGGAGGGCAGCGAGGATGCGCATTGGCTTAGAACCTCATCGAGAGATCGATCCCGGCGAACGTACCCGAAAATCGAGGTACCACGGTGGCCTGGTGTGCGGGCTCGTATTCGTCGGGCGCCCCTGTGAACCACAGCACAGCAGCGGCGAGAAGTGCGGCGGCGCCAACGCCATACGCAACGTTGGCGTACAGGGCGCTCGTCTCGCCTCGCTCGAGGAGCGCGTTCGCCTCGTCGGCGCGCGAACACGACGGCATCGGGCACAGCGCTGCCGCGTCGTCCTCGGGCCTCGTGGAAGCGCCAGTAATCGTCGAAGTCGCCGCTGGAGCGGAGCGCGCGCAGGCGGAGCACGGCCTCGGCGCCGCGGACGGTCCAGCGCGCGCCGGTGATGTCCATGCGGTCGCCGACGAGGTGGCGGCAGGCGCCTTCGATGACGCCGGAGGCGATGGGCAGGCCGTCGGCGAGGTACTGGTCGTAGCGGAGGTAGGGTGCGTTGGAGAGGAGGTAGTCGGCACAGTCGTCGACGGCGACGCGGTCCTTGGCGGCGAGTTCGCGCAGGGTGGCGCTGCGGCGCATGCCGGCGGCAACCCACGAGGCGCGACCGCGGCGCATGCCGGCGGCAACCCACGAGGCGCGACCGCGGAGGATCTCGAGGAACCGTTCGTCGACCCAGCGTTCGGCCTCGGGGGAGCCCTCGGCGTGAAACGCCCATGCCGCCTTCCACACGTAGTCGAGCACGTGGATGATGTCGACGATCACCGTGAGCTCGACGCCTTGGCGCTTGGCGTGCGCGAGCAGGCTGTCGAGCTGGCTGAGGTTGCCGTCGACGATCGAGGCCCAGCGTTTCTTGTGCTCCGGGTCCCGGCGCTGCGCCTCGGCGAACAGGTCGGCGATCACGTCGTCGGCGTCCTTCTCGACGCTGGCCCAGACGCGCTTGTGCTCGGGGCGGGGGCGCGCGATCGGCTCGGCGTCGCCGCGCAGCTCCGCGATGAAATCCTCGGGGCGTCGGACGAACGGTTTGATCGTGTACACCGACGCGACCTGCGCCATGCGCTTGCGGCAGCGCTTCTCGCCCTTCGACAGCCGCCGCTTCAGCTTGCGCTGGGTGAGCATCCGGGGCACCGCACCCGATCTCGCGGCCGCGCCGGGGCGCTCGGCGCTTGACGGCGGGCGACGCTTGGTGGATGCGCGATACCCGACTGCCTACGCGCAACAGGTCGTCCCAGCGGTCGACGATGAGCTGCCGGTTGATCGTCCCGCGAAGGAGGGTGCCTTGGTGAAGCCACACCAGCGGTCGACCTCGATCAGAAGCTCCGCGAGTTCCACCTTCGGGAGGCGCTCGGCGACGAGTGCCTGCAACCGCTGGCAGTCCTCTGGCAGCTCCTCGGCAGCGAGCGGGGTGATCACCAACTCGCCGTCCTCGATGCGCACGGTCGAGCCGGATGCCAGCGCGCGATCGAGGTGGTCGAGGCGACGACGAGCGGCGGCCGGCTCATCTTCCACATGTTCGGCGCGCTCGCGGAGTTCGAGCGCGACCTGATCCGCGAGCGCACGATGGCGGGTCTCGCCGCCGCACGCGCGCGCGGGCGCAAGGGCGGCCGGCCGTGCTCCTGGGCGAGGGAATGCACATCACCACCGAGCCCATGACGGGGTGCTGGCTGCAGCCGTGCGGAGATTTACGGTTAGCCGGTCTCAGCGACGGCGTTTCGCGGCCTTAACCGTAACCTTGATTCTCTCGTAAAAACCCCTCGCACGGTCGAG
>Ga0247727_10013033_pt1 | contig 14113 bp, 13 predicted proteins | sample WisWelCaveWW1625_FD_202498 | JGI IMG/M metagenome (GOLD analysis project Ga0247727, IMG submission 202498) | Biofilm microbial communities from Wishing Well Cave, Virginia, United States - WW16-25 | ecosystem: Environmental > Aquatic > Deep subsurface > Groundwater > Cave microbial mat | place... | reverse complement strand
CCGCCACGGTCATCTCAGCCACAGTCCATCCTCGCTTCGGAATTTGCCTGCATGGCTATTCTTCCCGACCCGCTCCGCAGTGTCAACCCGTGTTAGTGTGAGACTTTCGCGGAGCCTTCGCGAACTTACGCCGGGTCTTCGACCCTTCGCCAGGCTCAGGGGCTACGAGGAGGCCAGCTCATGAAACCCCGCAAAGCCATCCTGTGTGCGACTGCGTTTGCCGCGCTGATTTTGATGCCGGGATGTATTGTGCGCTCCCTTCATCCCTGGTTCGGCAAACTCGACGCGACCTTCGAGACCGATCTCCTCGGCGGGTGGGTCGGCGTCGCCGAGGGCAGCAAGCTGGCCATGACCTTCGTCCGCGGGGAAGGGAACACCTACCTTGTTCAGTATTCAAATGACGACGGACGCGGCGTGTTCCTCGGCACGCTGGGCAAAATCGCCGGAGATTATTTCCTCGACTTCCGCCCTGTTGAGCCGCCGCAGACGCTGGACGGCTTCCTCCTGTTCCCCACGCATTCGCTGGCCCGCCTCGAATTCAGTCGCGACAAGCTGTCTGTCGCGGTCCTGGACTATGAGGGCGTGAAGGCGGCGGCGAAACGCGAACGCTTCAAGGAATACCGCCACGTCTGGGTGGACGAGGACGAACTGCTGTTCACCGCCTCCGAAGACGAGATGCGCCGGTTCCTCGTGGCCCACGGCCGCAACTCGGAGTTTTTCCGCGAGCCTATGCGAATGGTCCGGAAGTAGTCCTCAGTAGAGGCGCCAATACAGGGATTAGCGAGGAAAAGCTGGGTTTTTGTGCTCAAAATCACTGATTTTTGCACGATCGAGCTTGGCTAACTCCTTGTATATGAAACTCATGCGCCGCGGGAGGCGCCTTTCCCGTACCCCTGGTTTTTGAGAAGAGTCTCATTCCAAAAGATTTGCGCGCAGGGGTGGCTGTAAGAGTATCCAGGCACTGGAGATAGGGGAGAGGGGCTATGGGAGAGTGAAGAGTGATGAGTGACTAGTGGCGGGTGGCCAGGGGCGAGTGGAGAGTGATCAGTGCCTAGTGGCAAGTGACTAGTGAAGAGTGGCCCGCAAAGCGGTCGGCGAGCGAGAGAGTGACCCGCCAAAGGTCCGGCGGGCGGGGCAGGGGCTCGACGGAGGGAGAAGGGCCGTGAAATACTGTACGTAGGCATATATCAAGGAGAATTGTATCTGAAAGCAAGCGGGCTGTCAAGCGGAAAATGTGAGTTCGCCGGGCCGGAAATACCTCTCAGAGAGTCGCCGTGGCTCATGATCCCATGCGCAGATAATGGGGGCAGGTGAGTTAGGGCTGAGCCAGGGGCAACAATCAGCATCTGACTATCGCCGAGGGGTGACCAGTGGAGCTCTAACTCAGACATGCGTTCGGTAATCGCGCTCTCTGAGAAACGGCCACACCTCGTAGTCGCCATTGCTGGCGTAGATTTGCTCGCGCTGTCGCGCGGCCCAGCCGAAGGTAAGAATGGACAGCACAGCCATGAAAACAGTCGGCTGAGGCGGTGGCCATTCGAAATCCAAACCGCTTCTCAAAAAAAGGCAGCACCTCTCTAGGAGAGCCTTCGCTGTTGCACTCGGTGCATCCTTGCCACTCAGTGTGTGGCTTCGCAGATCCGAATAGTGGCTCCAGACGCACCATCGGATAGCGGAAAGGGCTGGGTCTGTTTCATCGTGCGGGAAGTGGACTTCAAACTCGTCATTGGTTATGGATCCGTCGAGCAATTGCTGGAGAAGCTGAGCGGCAACGTCACGCTTATCGCCATTTACCATGAGTTGTACGCTCACTGATCGATGAAGGTACAAATTCCGATGGCCGCGACATCTATGGCTACGGTCGCAACAAAAACGGGAAGCGCCGATCGGCCAAGTGCACGCAGCCAGTTTCCTGATGCAATTGTTCCTTGGCCCAAGGAAAGCGTGCTAGGGAGAGTCGTGAAATAGCTACTGCCACCCACGCGCGGCAATCCGAGGAGGGGTTTGGGAACCGGTGCGCCGGCAGCAGTGATTGTGGCACGACTCGCAATCGTGCCGATCCCGTAGTATGCCTTGGCGCAGGTGGCAAGGCGGCTCGGCTCTTCAGCTTGCGGTTGTCCTGGCACTTGAGTCCCACTGGAGCCACCTAACCCGCCACCATTACTGCTAGAAGAAGGCCAATCGCACGTACTGTACGAATAGTCGCCGTCAACATAAACGTCATAGCACTGTCCGATGGTTGTGTTAGTAGTTGTGATAGTAGTGGAAGTTCCACTATCGTTGATGATCCAGATTGTGGAGACCCAGCGGCCTCCTTTGTTGCGACAGGTCTCTTCATCCCTAATCGTTTCGTCCATTTTTTCCCCGAAGTAGCAGAACAATCCTAGTGGATCAGTTAGATTCTCTGGATCATTGATAACGTAGCCATACCGATTCAGTGTCCGCGGGCTCTCGGAAGATCCCTCGATCGGATCCGCTCCCATCCAGCGGCCCTGGGCGGAATCGTACTGGCGGAACCACGTGTGGTTGAGGTTGGATTCCGGGTCCCAAAGCATCCCGGCGAAGCGGAAATTGCTGGGCACGGTGCATCCCGCCGCGGACTGACCTTCGCCAAACGGCTCGTAGTCGCAGGTACCGTTCTGAACGCCGGTGGAATCCGTGCAGCGGCGAACGGAGCCGAGGCGGTCCGTGTGCAGGAACGTAGCCGTGGTAATCGTGGTGCCGGTCTGCTTGACGATGCGCTGTCCGGCAAAGAAAATGTAGTCCGTCCACGCGGAACCGGAGAGTTCGGAGATGATTTCGGAGCCGGAGTAGAAATAGTGCGTGATGGCGCCGGAAACAGTTTTCTTGACGCGGCGTCCCTGCGCGTCTACCACGTAGGTTCCGGCGCCGGGCGAGGTGGTGGCGGAAGTCATGAAGCTCTCCGCATTGTAAACGAAACTTGTCCCCGTGCCAGCCGCGGCCAGGTTTCCGGAGTTATCGTAGCCGTATGCGGCAGTGGTGATACGGTTGTCCGGATAATTGAAACTTAGTGTGTGCTCGGTGCCAGTTCCAGCCAGCAGCGTCTTGTTCCAGCGATTGCCGAAACGATCATATTCATAGCTCCACTTCCACGCCGGGGTGGCATCCGGCCCGCGCTGGGCGGTGAGCAGGCGGTTGAGCTCGTCGTAGGTGTATTTTTCGGTCTTGCTGCTGTCCTGGAGGTTGGCAGTTTCCTGGATGCGGCCATCGTCGCGGTAGAGGTAGTCCAGGTTGAGGTGCACTGCGGCGCCTGTCTTCTGCGTCAGGAGGGTGTCCAACTGGCCGCGGTTGGTCCAGGCGAGACCGGTCTGGACGCCGTTTTGCAAGTTGATCTGGCTGATGGGGCCGAGGTTCGAGTACGTGGTGCTGGAAACGTAGTTGAAGGATGTCCCTGTGAAATCGGCGACCGCTACATCGCGCCGATGATGGCGTCGGTGAGTTGCTGGGTGGTGGCGTTGCCGCCGAGGTCGCGGGGCACAATCTTGCCGTCCGCATAGACCTTGAACATAGCCTTCTCGATGCGCGCGGCGGCGTCCAGTTCGTTGAGGTGGCGCAGCATCATAATCGCGCTCTGGAGCAGGGCCGTGGGGTTGGCCAGGCCCTTGCCGGCGATGTCCGGCGCGGTGCCGTGGACGGCTTCGAACAGCGCTTCGCTTTCGCCGATGTTGCCGCTGGGCACCAGCCCCAGTCCGCCGACCAGCCCGGCGGCAAGGTCGCTCATAATGTCGCCGTAGAGGTTAGTGAGCAGCAGGATGTCGAACTGTTTGGGGTTGAGCACCATCTGCATGCAGGCGTTGTCCACAATCATTTCTTTGTATTCGATTTCCGGATACTCGGGCGCCACTTTGCGGACGGAGGTGAGGAACAGGCCGTCGGAGAGCTTCATGATGTTGGCCTTGTGGATGGCGGTAATGCGCTTGCGTCCGTGCTTGCGCGCGTAGCGGAAGGCGAAATGGGCGACGCGCGTGGAAGCTTTTTCGGTGATGATTTTCAGGCTCTCCACCACTCCGGGCACAATCTGATGCTCGAGGCCGGCGTACAGGTCTTCGGTATTCTCGCGGACAATGACCACGTCCACGTCCTCGAAAAGCGATTTCACGCCGGGAATGCTTTTCACCGGGCGCAGGTTGGCGTACAGCTCGAGGGTCTTGCGCAGGGCCACGTTGATGCTGGGGGGGCCTTCGGCGACGGGCGTGGCGATGGGGCCTTTCAGCGCGACTTTGTTGCGCCGCACCGACTCCACCAGCTCGGTGTTCATAAACTGGTTGGCGCGGCGGTCGGCCACGGGACGCGCGGCTACTTCTTCCCATTCAATTTTCACGCCGGTGGCTTCGAGGATTTTGCGGACCGCGGCGGCAACCTCCGGCCCGATGCCGTCGCCGGGAATGAGGGTGACTCTGTGCGCCATAGGGCGGCCATTGTACGGGAGGAGTGAGCCGTTTTGCACGCGAAATGAGACTTTCGCAGGGTCCATCCCGCGGGGCGGGATGGCCCGACATCAAAGGGTTTGCGGAGCGAAAGCCCAAAGAAGGCAGGCTAAAGCCTGTCCCTACGGGAGCCTTTACCTATCCGCGCAGACCTCCTTACACCATTGAAAGGCGCAGGGAGGCCGGGCGATGCACTCGATTGGGGCATCGCCCGCGCGCCGGTTCCTGTGCTATACTGTCGTTGGCCGGAATGCACCGGCAGCAGGAGAAGCAAGCGATGATTTCACTGACGCCTGTAGCAGCCAGCAAAGTCCAGGAGATTATGTCCCAGCAGAACCCTAAACCGGGCGGACTGCGCGTGGCCGTGGTTGGCGGAGGCTGCTCGGGTTTTTCGTACCACATGGCCTTCGACCAGGCCAGCAACGGCAGCGACGAAGTCTTTGAGTTCGGCGGCCTGAAAGTGTTCGTAGACCAGATGAGCGCCATGTATCTGACCGGCGTGGAGATTGATTACATCGAAACGCTGGAAGGCGCCGGGTTCAAGTTCAACAACCCCAACGTGAAAAGCACGTGCGGGTGCGGCAGCTCGTTCAGCGTTTAGCGCCGCGCCGGCCAGCCAGTTTGTGACGAGCCTCCGGAAATCGGGGGCTCGTTCTTTTTTCGCGCTGGGCAATGCGGGCAGGATTGCATGGCCTCGGAACTCGACAAATGGGAAGACCGCTGGAGCCGCGCGGGGCAGTGGGCGGGGCAGGAGCCGTGCGCGTTCCTGGTGGAGGCGCTGCCCTGGCTGCCGCGGGGCGACGCGCTGGAAGTGGCCGTCGGCGGCGGGCGCAATGCCGTTTTTCTGGCCGCGCAGGGATGGCAGGTGACCGGGCTGGACCAGTCCACAGCAGCCCTGGAAAAAACCGCAGCGCTTGCCTGCGAGCGCGGCGTGGCGATCACGGACGAAGGACACCGCACGCCAAGACATCCAGACACGCGCAAGGGTGGCAGCCTGCGTCTGATCCAGGCAGACCTGGAAAAAACACCGATCGCAGCGGAATCCTGCCACATGCTGGTGTGCGTGAATTTCCTGCTGCGGCCGCTGGCGCAGGCGATGGTCCGCGCGCTGCGGCCCGGCGGCGTGCTCGTCTATGAAACGTACACGACCGCGCAGTCGAAATACGAAGGCGGGCCGCGGAACCTGGACTATTTGCTGCGCCCCGGCGAGCTGCGCGAGATGTTCTCGGAACTCGATGTGCTCTTTTACCGCGAGGTGGACGCGGGGAAGGGAATTGCCAGCCTGCTGGCCAGGAAGTGAGGGCGGCGGCACAGCCCGCAGGGGCGGGTTCTCACGTCACGCAAACTGAAAATTGACGAGTTGCATCACTGCGTCGTGCAGAGCTCCGTTTGTGGAAATCCCGGAGCCGCCGCGCGTCGTGCGTTTGCCGCTCCAGTCGGTGAACCGGCCTCCTGCTTCTTCGAGAATGGGCAGCAGGGCGCAACAGTCCCACTCGTTGAGAAGCGGGTCGAGCATCACGTCGGCGCGGCCGGTGGCCACCAGCGCGTGCCCGTAACAATCTCCCCAGGTGCGCTCGAATTTCACCACCGTGCGCAGGCGCTGGTAGGCGTCCTCGCGGCCTGCCGGTGCGAACCCGCGCGGGTCCGTCAGCAGCAGCGCGGCGTCACCAATCTCGGAGATCCTGGAGACTCGGGCCGGTTTGCCGTTCCACGTGGCGCCTCCGCCGCTGCGCGCCGCCAGCGTCTCTCCCAGGGCGGGGAAGTGGACCACGCCGAGCACCGGCTCGCCCTCCTGCTCCAGCCCCATCATCACGCCGTAGAACGGCACGCCGCGGATAAAGCTCTGCGTGCCGTCAATAGGGTCCAGCAGCCAGCGCAGGCCGGCGCCCTCGCGCACGGCGCCGAACTCCTCGCCGAGAATCCCGTGCCCGGGATAGCGCTCTTCGATTTTCTGCCGCAGAAGTTTTTCAGATTCGCGGTCGGCGACGGTGACCGGCGTGTGGTCCGGTTTGGAATCCACCTCCAGGTCCGTGCGGAAATACTTCAGCGTGAGCGCGCCGGCCTGTTGCGCCGCTTCGGTGGCAAAGGCCAGCAACTTGTCCAGCATGGAGTCCGGCAATTTGCCCATGGCCGGGGGATTATACGCCCCAGGATGGGCCTGCATACGGCGGCATTTGAAAACCGCGCCGGAGCACCGTATGCTAAATGTCCGGTATGAAAATCGCGCTGGCGCAGATCAACCCCACCGTGGGCGATTTTGACGGCAACCGCGCGCGCATCCTGGCTGCCGCGGGGAAGGCCCGCGAGCGCGGCGCAGACCTGGCTGTCTTTTCTGAGCTGTGCCTGTGCGGCTATCCGCCGCAGGATTTGGTCGAGCGCCCCGTCTTCCTGAAGCGCAACCGGGATGAGCTGGCGCGCCTGGCGGCGGCCGTCCCCCTGCCTGTGGTGGTCGGGTATGTGGGCAAAGCGCAGGACGACACCGGCAAACCCGCCGCCAATTGCGCCGCGCTGCTGGCCGGCGGCAAGGTGCACTTCGAGCAGCGCAAGATGCTGCTGCCCACCTACGATGTGTTCGATGAATCGCGATATTTCCAGCCCGCGAAGTCGCAGGCGGTGTGCTCGTTTGGCGGCACGGCCCTGGGGATCACCATCTGCGAGGACGTCTGGAACGACAAGAAATTCTGGACCCGCCACCTTTATGAACGCGACCCCGTTGCCGAGCTGGTGGGGCAGGGAACTACGGTGCTGGTGAACATTTCGTCCTCGCCGTACACGATTGACAAGCGCGGGCTGCGGCTGGATATGCTGCGGGCGCTGGCGAGGCGCCATTCGCGGCCGGTGGTTTACGTCAACCAGGCCGGCGGGAACGACAGCTTGGTATTCGATGGCTCGTCAGTGGCGCTCAACTCTGATGGGCGGGTCGCGGCGCAGGCCCTGCTGTTTGAAGAAGACGTGGTGCTGTTCGACACCGAATCCGGCGCGGGAGACATCCGCACGCAGACCGGCGACGAGCTCGAGGCTATCTATCTGGCGCTGGTCTGCGGAACGCGAGACTACGTCCGCAAATGCGGCTTCGGTCAGGTGGTCATCGGTCTGAGCGGCGGCATAGACTCCGCGGTGGTGGCCTGCATCGGCGCCGCAGCGCTGGGACCGGAAAATGTGCTCGGCGTGGCTATGCCGGGGCCGTATTCGTCGGAGGGCAGCGTGCTGGACGCGCAGGCCCTGGCTAAGAACCTCGGAATCCGATACCAGCTCCTGTCCATCCAGGAGGCCTTCCGCAGCTACCGCGCCACGCTGGCACCGGCGTTCAACGGGCGGCCGGAAGACGCCACGGAGGAAAACCTGCAGGCGCGCATCCGCGGGAACCTGCTGATGGCCCTGGCCAATAAGTTTGGCTCGATGGTGCTGACCACGGGCAACAAGTCCGAGCTGGCCGTCGGATACTGCACCCTGTATGGCGACATGGCCGGTGGCCTGGCGGTGATTTCCGATGTCCCCAAGACTATGGTCTATGCCCTGGCCCGGCTCATCAACGAGCAGGCGTCGAAGAGTGCTGGGGGCAGGGAATTGATACCCGCGGCCAGCCTGACGAAACCGCCGTCGGCCGAACTGCGGCCCAATCAGACCGACCAGGACACTCTGCCGCCTTACGATGTGCTGGACCGCATCCTGAAGGCGTTCGTCGAGGATTTGCAGACCCCCGAGGAAATCGCTTCGCATTACGGGTTCGACCTCGGCCTGGTGCGCGGTGTGACATCGCGCGTGGACCGCAATGAGTACAAGCGCCAGCAGGCCGCGCCGGGGCTGAAAGTAACGTCCAAGGCGTTCGGGATTGGGCGCTGGTTTCCCATCGCCCAGAAGTTTTCAGGATAGAATTTTCGCGCAGCAGGCTGGCTCACACGCCACAGGCCTGCCACACCCAAAGGAGTTTCGGATGAGGATTGAGCGAAGGCTGGCAATTCTGGCAGTGGCGGTGGGGATGGCACACGGTGCCGCGTTCGCACAGACCAAGAAGCCCGCGAAGGCAACTGCCAAATCCACTGCAACGGGTGCGGCGCGCATGGCCACGCCGCTTCAGAAGAAGATTGAGGCCTACCTGCGAAAACTTTACGGCTGGGGACCTGACTTCCAAGTGAAAGTGGGACAACCCGCGCCGTCTGCGGTCACGGGCTTCAGCCAGGTGCACGTGGAAATTACGCTGGAAGGGCAGACGCAATCCGCATTTTTCCACGTGAGCGCCGACGGCCGGCACCTGCTGCGCGGCGACATCCAGGATATGTCCGCGGATCCGTTTGCCGCCAACCGCGCGGCTATCCGCCTGGAGGGCAGTCCCGCGAAGGGGCCAGCAAACGCCGCGGTGACCGTGGTCGAGTACAGCGACTTCCAGTGCCCATCGTGCCGGGAACTGAACCGCGCCCTTCGCCAGGTGCTGCCCAAATATCCCCAGGTGCGCTTCATCTTCAAGGATTTCCCGCTCACGCAGATCCACCCCTGGGCCATGACTGCGGCCAAGGCCGGCCGCTGCGTCTGGCAGCAGAAGCCGGAGGCGTTCTGGAAGTTCCACGACGACGTCTTTGATCAGCAGGAGAACATCAAGCCGGACACGGTATGGCAGAAAATGATTGACCTGGCCGTGGGCGCCGGCCTGGACGAGGGAGCTTTCCGCGGCTGCGTTTCCTCGCCGGAAACACAGCAGGCCGTCCAGGCAACCATGGATGAAGCCAGCCGCCTCAATGTGGGCAACACGCCCACGACCTTTGTCAACGGCCGGCGCGTTGTCGGCCCCGACCAGCGGCTCCTCGAACAACTCATCCAGTACGAGCTGGCCAACGCCGTACTCCGGCCCCGGCGGTGAACCACCGCGGCCGATGCAGGGCAGGGGTGCCGGAGACCCTGTGCGCCGGGTAGCCCGTGCCATTCCCAGCCCGATTTCTATGTTAACATAATATATCTTATAGGACGTAACAAAAACAACCCTATTTTCCCCACTTTCCGGGCCGCGCTCCCACCGTTGCTCCTCCCCCGAGGCCTGCCCGCTTCCCCGGGCTCACATTGGGCTTCGGGCCCTTCTCCGTGCCCTCTGCGCCTCTGTGAACTCTGTGTTGCTCTTCACTGACGGGCAACGGCTGAACTGCGGTGCGAATTGGCTTGCCGCAATTCTGAAATCACACAATCACGAAATTCCGAATGCGTGCTTCCCTTCCGGCGGCGCTGGGTCAGCCTTCCAGGGAATGTGATATTCTGAGAAATCGGCAATCATCCCCGCTGGAGACAGGAGCTGCCCGCGATGAAGATGCGCACGGAAAAGGATTCCCTGGGCGAGCGCCAGGTCCCGGCCGACGTGTACTACGGCATCCAGACCCAGCGGGCCGTGGACAACTATCCCATCAGCGGCTACCGGGCGCATCCCAAGCTCATCCGGGCCATGGGGATGATCAAGAAGGCCGCAGCGCAGGCCAATAAGGAACTGGAGCTGGTGGAGGCCAGCCGCGCGGACGCCATCATCCGCGCTTCCGAAGAGGTCATTGCCGGCAAGCTCGACGATCAGTTCGTCGTGGACGTGTACCAGGCGGGAGCGGGCGTCAGCTTCCATATGAACACCAACGAAGTGGTGGCCAACCGGGCCATCGAGTTGCTGGGCGGCCAGAAGGGCGAGTACGAGAAGTGCCATCCAAATGACCACGTTAATTTCGGACAGTCCACGAACGACGTCTTCCCCACGGCCATGCGCCTGGCGGCGCTGCTGCTGCTCGAGGACCTGCGGCAGGCGCTGGGGCAGTTGGAACGCTCGTTCGCCAAAAAGGGCAAGGCCTTTGACCACATTCTGAAATCCGGGCGCACGCACATGATGGACGCCGTGCCAGTGCGGCTGGGGCAGGAATTCGCAGCCTACGCCACGGCGCTGCGGCGTTGCGATACCGTCATTTCTCAGGCCCAGGACCTTTTACGCGAGCTTGGGCTGGGAGGCTCGGCCGTCGGCACCGGAGTCAACACGCACCCGAAATATCAGAAGCTGGCGGTGGCTAATCTGAGCAAAGTGTCCGGGCAGAAACTGGTGGCCACCGAGGACTTGCGCTACGCGATGCAGTCCAATCTGGCCATGGCCGTAGCCGGCTCCGCGCTGCGCAATCTGGGGCTGGAGCTGGTGCGCATCTCCAACGACCTGCGCTTGCTCTCCAGCGGGCCAAACACCGGCTTTGCGGAAATCCTGCTGCCCGCGCTTCAGCCCGGCTCTTCGATCATGCCCGGGAAGATCAACCCGGTGATGGCCGAGCTGACGGCGATGGTGGGCTTCCAGGCCGCGGGCGCGGACCTGGCCACGGCCATGGCCGTGCAAGGCGGCCAGCTGGAATTAAACGTGATGATGCCGGCGATGGCCTGGAATGTGCTCCATTGCGCTGAAATACTGAAGAACACGATGCGCGTGCTGGCCGAAAAATGCGTGGACGGCATCACCGCAAACGAGGAGCGGTGCAAGTTTTACGCCAATGCCACGCTTTCGGTGGCCGCGGCGCTGAACCCCTACATCGGCTACGCCGCGGCGGCGGAGATTGCCAAAGAGAGCGTCAAGACCGGACGCACAGTCACCGAGATTGCTCTTGAGCGCAAGCTGCTGGATGAAAAACTGATGCGCGAGATCCTGGACCCCATCCGCATGACGGAACCCGCGCCGCCTCTCGAGGGAGCGCAGAAGAAAGCCGGCGCCAAGTAGCTGGCCTGACTTCAACTCTCCGGGTATGAGCTCCTGACCGCTGATGAACGACTGGCTCCCCAAATCCATCCTCTGTTTGCGCGATTACGACCGGCACAAGTTCGTCGCCGATCTCATCGCCGGGATTACTGTGGGGCTGGTGGCCTTGCCTCTGTGCATGGCCTTCGCCATCGCTTCGGGAGTGCCGCCGCAGGCCGGCCTCTACTGCGGGATTGTCACCGGCTTCCTGATCTCTGCGCTGGGCGGGTCCAGGACGCAGGTCGGGGGCCCGACGGGGGCCTTCGTGGTGGTGGTGGCCGGGATCGTGCAGCAGCACGGGATCGAGGGGTTATTCATATGCACGCTGATGGCCGGAGTCTTGCTGGTCCTGCTGGGAGTGTCCGGGATGGGTGCGGCAGTGAAATTTTTCCCGCTGCCGGTCATCCTGGGCTTCACCAACGGCATCGCCGTGCTCATTGCCAGCACGCAGTTGAAGGACTTTTTCGGCCTGGACATCCCACACGTACCGTCGGAATTTCTGGGGCGGATGGAGAGTGTGGTGCTGCACTTCAACACTCTATCCGTGCCAGCCACGCTGCTGGGCGCCGCCGCGCTGGCCACCATTATTCTCTTTACGCGCTATGTGAAGCGCGTGCCGGGCACGATTGTCGCGCTGGCCGCCGGCACGGTGGCCGTGGTGGCCCTGAAGCTCGACGTAGAAACCATCGGCACGCGGTTCGGAGGGATTCCCTCGGGACTCCCCTCCCTGCACATCCCCGATTTCCGCATGGATTTGTTCCCCATCTTGTTTATGCCGGCGGTCACGGTGGCCATGCTGGGCGGGATTGAATCGCTCATGTCTGCGATTGTGGCCGACCGTATGAGCGACGACAAGCACAACCCCAGCGTCGAACTGGTGGCGCAGGGCGTGGCCAATATCTGTTCGCCGCTGTTCGGAGGGCTTCCGGCTACGGGAGCCATCGCGCGCACGGCCACCAGCATCCGCAGCGGCGCGCAAACGCCAGTTGCCGGGATGGTGCATGCCGTGACGCTGCTGGCGGTGCTGATGTTTGCCGCACCGCTGGCGCGGCATATCCCCCTGGCCGTGCTCGGCGCCATCCTGTTTGTGGTCGCCTACAATATGGGGGAGTGGCGGGAGATTGGGCCGCTGCTGCGGATGACCAAGACCGACATCAGCGTATGGCTCATCACTTTCGCGCTGACTGTCTTCGCGGACCTGACCGTGGCCGTGCAGGTGGGGATGATCCTGGCCGCGCTGCTGTTTATCGGGCGCGTGTCCCAGACGACAACGGTTTCCCGGGTCACCAGCCAGTATGTCGAAGAAGGCCGCGTCCACGTCTTGCAGGACAAGCAGATTCCGCACTACGCGACGGTGTTCCGCATCCACGGGCCCTTCCTGTTCGGCGCCACGGACAAACTGGACAGTGTGCTCCGGCAAATTGACGACCTCCCGCCCATTGTCCTCCTGCGCCTGCGCAATATGACCGCCATTGACGCCACGGGGCTTTCGGCCATCGAGGACCTGGCCGACAAGCTGCACGCCAGCAACCGCATGCTCATCCTCTGCGGAGCCCCGCCGCAGCCCGCGCAATTGATGCACCAGGCGGAGTTCGAGCGCCACGTGGGGCAGGACAATATCTGTCCCAACGTGCAGACTGCCCTGGCCCGCGCCGAGCTTCTCTACCAGACGTACTTCGCGGATGCCAAACACGAGCGCAGGAAGCACCGCGGCACGCCGCAGGCCTGAGGGGCTTACCACTGGCTCTCGATAGCATGAGGTTTGCAGAGACCGGCAGAACTGGCAGAGAAGACCTTTGCCGGCTGGAAGCCGGCGGTACGAAACGGGCCAGAAATCGAGGACTAGCGTCGCGCGGGTTCGAGGAGCTGTTCTTTGCGGTACACCAGCGCGCTGATGTCGTAGGTGGCCAGCTCGAAGCCGTGGCCGTGGGTGATGGCGTCGGTGGGGCAGGCCTCGACGCAGTAGCCGCAGAAGATGCAGCGCGAGTAGTCAATGTTATAGACCCTGGCGTAGCGCTCGCCCGCAGAAATGCGGTCCGCCTCCGTGTTTTCACCGGCTTCGATGTAGATGCAGTTGGCCGGACAGGCCGCGGCGCATAGGAAACATCCCACGCACTTCTCCAGGCCCTGCTCGTCGCGATGCAGCACGTGGATGCCGCGGTACCGCGAGGCGAAATGCACGGGCTCGACGGGATAGTTCTCCGTCGTCGTGGGCCGCAGCATATTCCGAAACGTAACGCGGAACCCCTTGTAGAGCGCCAGAAACGTTTCGCCCGCTTCACGCAGCCAGCTGGCCATAGACGATTAATCTAGCAGACAGGCGCGGCCCCTGCAAATTCGCCCGGCTATTTTCCAGTGATCTGATTTGATAAGAGGCGTCAACTCGAAGGCTTTGAGGAAGAATTTTCTCTTCTCGTTTCCAACTTCTTACTTCTAATTTCAAATATCCAGCATGCGCACGTCCGCCGGCGCCGGCAGTTTAGCCCGCAGGTTTCGGCTCATACTGAGCACATCGGGGGCCCATTTCTGGAGGCGTTCCAGCCTTTCCAGGCTTTCCGAAAGCCGCCGGCCTTCCGCGCCGGTCATCTCCAGGCGGTAGGAAGTCTCTTCCCCGGTGGTTTCCAGCGCGGAGCGCAGTTTCAGCAGCAGGCGCTCGTCGGCGGTGGGCGCGTCCTTACGCTCCAGGCTGTCGAAGTCCACGCGGAACCCTTCCGGGCCCTGCTGGAGCAGCTGCGGGTTGATGACCCGCACCAGGCTGACCACGGAGAGGATGAGCTCGTCGTTGCTGAGTTCGACCGCCAGGCGATATCTCCTTCAGGTCGCAGCGAGCAGCGCGTCTCTCAGCTCCTGCACAAAATGTTGCAATTCTGCTTCGCGATCTGGTGTGGCCTCGATTTCGTGCTTCTTCCAGACATAGAGCATTCGCTCGCCGCGC
>Ga0247727_10013032_pt1 | contig 14114 bp, 11 predicted proteins | sample WisWelCaveWW1625_FD_202498 | JGI IMG/M metagenome (GOLD analysis project Ga0247727, IMG submission 202498) | Biofilm microbial communities from Wishing Well Cave, Virginia, United States - WW16-25 | ecosystem: Environmental > Aquatic > Deep subsurface > Groundwater > Cave microbial mat | place... | reverse complement strand
GGTTGAGGGTTCTCACTTCGACCCAAAGCTCCACCCGGCCCGGGCGCTGGGCCACAAAGTACTGGCCCGCGGGCTGAGCGACATTGCGGCCATGGGCGGCCGGCCACGGTACGCGCTGCTATCGCTCTGCCTGCCTCCGTGGGCGGGCCAAGATTGGCAGAAACAGTTCCTGGCGGGATTGTTCCGGCTGGCGGGCAGGCACGGCGTGGCCCTGATTGGCGGCGACCTGGCAGCCGGCCGGCTCCTGGTGGCCGACATCGTCCTGCTCGGATCGGCGCCCCGAGGACGGGCCATGCGCCGCAGCCGGGCCAAAACAGGAGATATCCTCTATGTTTCAGGCCACTTAGGAGGATCAGCCGCCGGCCTTCTCCGGCTCGGGCAGGGCGCCGCACCGTCCTCGGACCCGGCCGTTCGCCATCACCTGTATCCTTCCCCACGGGTGAGGTTGGGCCGCTACCTCGCCGGCCGCCTCAGCGTCCGGGCGGCGATGGACCTCAGCGACGGCCTGTCCCTGGACCTGTACCGCCTGGCCAGGGAGAGCCGGGTGGGCGCCGAGATCCGGGCCGCCGATCTGCCGGTCTTTCCCGGCGCCACCCTCGATCAGGCGCTCCACGGGGGCGAGGACTATGAGTTGTTGTTCACCCTCTCCCGGCCGAGCAGGGTCCCGGCTTCCTTCCAAGGCATACCCTTGACCCCTGTCGGGGTGGTGACCCCCGGGCGGCGCCTGACCCTCCTTCACGCCGACGGTCGCAGGACCGCGCTGCCGGTTGGGGGCTTCCAGCACGAAGTGTGACAATTCGTACCGAGATCGAGATGTTCACGGCCTACGCCACCTTCACCGCGTCCTCCACGATGCGGCCGTCGAACATTTGCACGGTGCGCTGGGCGTAGTTGGCGTAGCGGGGGTCGTGGGTGACCATGCAGATGGTCGAGCCCTCGCCGTGGAGGGTGCGGAGCAGGTCCATCACCGCTTCGCTGTTGGCCGAGTCGAGGTTGCCGGTGGGCTCGTCGGCGAGCAGGATCGACGGCTGGCCGGCGAGGGCGCGCGCCACCGCCACGCGTTGCTGCTGGCCGCCCGAAAGCTGCGAGGGGTAGTGCTTCACCCGGTGCGACATCCCGACCTTCTCGAGCGACTCCATCACCCGCAGTTTGCGCTCCGCTCCGGGCATGCCCCGGTAGGTCAGGGGCAGTTCCACGTTCTCGTACACTGTCAGGTCGCCGATGAGGTTGAAGGCCTGGAAGATGAAACCGATCTCGCGATTGCGGATCCTGGCCCGCTCGCCGAGCTTGAGGCTCTCGACGGGCCGCCCATTCAGCCAGTAGCCGCCCTCGGTCGGGGAGTCGAGCAACCCCAGCAGCGACAGCAAGGTGGACTTGCCGCAACCGGAGGGGCCGGCGATCGAGACGTATTCGCCGGGCCGGATCTCCATATGGACGCCCGACAGGGCATGGGTCTCGACCTCGTCGGTGGTGAAAACCTTGGTCACGCCTTCCAGCCGGAGCAACGGCTCAGTGTTCGGCACCCGGTGTCTCCTTCCACGGCTAATTACGAGCAGTTCTCGGGTTTGTTCCCCGGTAGCGCTACTTGTTCAGAATCTCGACCAGGAAGTCTGAGGCCTCCTTGGACTTCATATTCGAGAGGTGACGCACGGCCTCCCTCTTCAGGGACGAGTCGGTTTCCTTGCGGGCGATGTCAATGATGGCTTTCACGTTGCTCTGGGAAGCCAAAGCGCGGAGCACCTCGCGGCGGATCGCCGGATCGCTCTCGGCGGCGTACAGGGAGGTCAGCACGTCGCTGGTCCGCTTGGGGTCGAGGTGGCCCAGCACCCGCACGGCCTCCCGCCGCAGCTTGGGATCCTTCTCGGTCCGGGCCAGTTCGATGAGCTTCTCGACGTTGCCGGACTGGGCCAGAGAGTGAAGGATCCGCTGCTTGACCTCGAAGGCTTGCTCGTCGCCGTAGAGCTGCCACAGCTCGGCCTGCGCCCCGAGGTGGGCGAGTTGCTCGACGGCTTCCATGCGCAGCTCGGGGTTCTTCTCCTCGCGGGCGGCGGCCAGCACCCGGTCGCGTTCGCCGGTTCTTCCGAAGCTCTCCAGGATGACCCGCTTCACCGCCGTGTCGGTGGAGGAGGCATACACGTCGATCAGGACCTGGCGGCTTTCCTTGGTTTTGTGGAAGCCCAGGTACTGGAGGGCTCTCATTTGGAGGTCGGGGTTGCCGCCGCGGGCGACTTGAGAGAGGATCTCCACCGCCCGCGGGGAGCCGCTGCGGCTCAGCACGAACAAGGCCCGCTCCTTGAGCTTGGGGTGGTGGCTGCCCCCCAGCAGCTTCTCCAGCAGGGGCACCGCCCGATCCGGGTCGGAATTCACCAGGCCGTTGATGGCGATCAGCTTCAGCTCCTCGTCGCCTTCGCTCTCCGGAGAGACCGGCCGGCCGGACGCCTGGCGCACCTCGGCCTCCAGGGCCTTGGCGTCTTTGAGCCAGGGGCTCGAAGGGAACCCCTTCTGGAGCTCCGCCAGGGTGGCGAGCGCTTCGTCGCGGCGCCCGAGCCGGTTCTGGGCGTAAGCCTTCCAGTAGTAGGCGGCGTCGGCCCGCTCCGTGCCCCGCCTGGCGACCGCGTCGAACCTCTCGACGGCTTCGTCCCACCGGCGTTCGTCGAGCGCCCGGCGGGCAGACTGGTAGGAGCCGCCGCCCTTGAGCGTCGCGAGTCGAGGAGCTACCGGATTAGGGGCCACCACCGGGCCGGCCGGCGGGGCCGGAGGGGCCGGCGCCTGTATCTGCGCCGCCAGCGGCGACGCCATCAGAACGATCCAAGCGATTCGATTCATAACTGATCCCTCCGTACCTGGGAGCTGAGACTTCGGACCTGGAACAAAATTCCGTCAACGCGCCGGTGGATGTCCTCCAGTTCCCGAGGGGAAAGGCGGGACGGGCTATGAGCAATCTCGAGCAGGACGCGCTCGAGCTCGTCGAGCACCACCGCAACGGCGAGCTGGCCCGAGCCGGCGGCCGTCTGCCGATACAGGCGATTGGAGCTGAGCAAGTCCTGGACCCACTGCTGCTCGGCCGAGATGTCGACCCGGCCCGCAGCCGGGGTGTTGGCCACCTCGGTGAGGACCATCTGGGCGCGCTCCAGGTGATCACCCACGTCGGCCAGCAGCAGGCGCTGCCGCGCCAGGGTGGACAATGATGCCCTTTCCTGCGGCGGCGGCTGCCAGAACCGGCCGGCCAGGAAGGCCAGTGTGACCATCGCCGCCACCGCCCCAATCGCAGCCCACCGGCGCCACCGCTGCCGGCGCTCGACCCCCAAACGGGGCCGGAGCCGCCCCCATACCGCCGAGCCATAATCGGGGGAACGCTCGGGCGCGGGCGCCCCCTCCACCGCATCCAAGGTCCCCTGCAAGCCCTGGTACTGGCTGCGGCAAGCCGCGCAGGAAGCCAGATGCTCCTCGACCGCCGGACGGTCGCCGCCTTCCGCGTAGTAATAAAGGATGAGTTGCTCCTCGTTGAGGTGCGTCATACCGTGGACCTCACCGGTTCAAGCGCCCGGCGCAGTTTCTGCACGGCGCGGAACACGCAATTCTTGGTCGCATCCAGGTTCCGGTCCAGAGCCAAGGCGATCTCGTGGAGCGACATCCCCTCCAGGTGCCGAAGCATAAACGCGGTCCGCTCCATTGGACTCAGCTCGCCGAGCGCTTGCTCGACCCGGTCCCCAACCTCGCCGCTGAACGCCAGCCGGTCCGGTCCCGGATCGCGCGACGGAAAAGCCAGCAGCGTGTCGGAGCTCTCGGCGCCGGTGCGCCGCCGCCGGGCCCGGATCAGGTCGAGCGAGCAGTTCACCGCGATCCGGTAGATCCAGGTGCCGAAGCTCGACCGGGCTTCGTAGCGGTCGAGCCGGCGGTAGGCGTTGAGGAAGGTCTCCTGTACCACCTCTTCCGCATCGTGCTCGTTGCCGGTCATACGCCAGGCCAGGCGGAACACCGTCCGACTGTGACGCTCGACGAGGACACGAAAACCCTCCTCATCGCCGGCGCGCGCCCGCGCGACCGCCGCCTCGTCGGTCGGCTCCATCCCGTTCATTAGACCCCGGCCCGGGGTCAACGGTTAGGCGGCCGGTGAACAAAAGTAAAGGTGGCCCTGCTACCCACAGTCAGTGCTAGGATACAAAGGGGATTGGAGAGCGCTGTGGAGACCAAGCAGCAGATGCTGAAGGCAATCGAAGAGCTCCCAGAGGACGCTGGGGTCGAAGACGCCCTAGATCGACTCTACCTGCTCTACAAAGTCGAGAAGGGTCTTCGCCAAGCGGATCGAGGTGAACTCATCAGCCAGGAACAAGTTCGCCAGCGCATGGCGAAATGGGTCAAGTAAGGTGGACGCCGCAGGCGGCCGACGATCTGGAGGCGATCTGCGCCTTCATTGCTCGGGACGCTCCGCAGGTAGCGGCAACGTTCGCCGACCGCGTCATCCGCGCCACAGATCGACTGGTTGAGCTTTCCACGCTTGGGGAGGCCAAGAGGAGGTCCACCTTCTGACTGTGCATCACGGCGCTCGGCTTCTCGACCCGAAAAAAATAGAAGGTGCGGCCTAACAGGGCAAGCGACGGCCAAAACCAGGCCGCGTTTGAGCGCTTGAGTCGTTCGCCGGGCCGAGGTGATGCGAATATCGAAGGGCAGAGTCGTAGGGGGCCACATCGTGGTCGAGGGTGAACCTCTGAATTCCAACCGGACTTCGCCTGTGCGCGGCGCTGACCTGGCTCGAAGCCAGCCCGAGTCTTCGCAGCGTTCGACCCGCCGGTTAGATTGTTCGACAGGTCGAGGGGCTATTCCCCCTTCTTGGGGGCGGCCGGCCGCGGGACGCGCTGGCCGTCGGAGGTGTGCTCGACGGTGACCACGAATCCGTTGGCCTGCTTCAGATCGTAGGAAGCGCCGAACCCCTTGTAGAAGTGATCGGAGTGGTACAGCGTGAACGGGCTGTTCCAGGTGGCGCCAAAGTAGCGGATGTTCTGGACCTGCGCGCCGGTCTTGGGGTTGGTGCCGTCGAATCGGGTCAGCGTGATCGCGCCCTTGCCGTTGGCCAGCTTCGCAGTGGCGGTCTTGCCGTCCGGCGTGATGTTCCAGGCGATCTCGGAGGTGTCGGTGTCGAACTTCCTCCACTTCACCGGGTAGATCTTGGTCAGCGCGAGGGTCAGGCCGTCCTGCTGCTCCTTGGTGGCGCCAGGCTCAAAGGTGACCACCAGCCAGTTGGCCTGGCCCGTGGTGCCCCAATCGGGGCCCAGGTCGCCCGAGAGCCAGAACTTCATGCCGGTCAGGTCCACGTCGCCGTGCTTGCCCTGCAACACTCGCGTACCCATGTTGAACTGGCACATGGCCGCGCCGGTGTGCTTATGGGCCGCCGCCTTGTTGAAATAGCACGGGCAAAACAGGTTGCAGGAACACGCCTCGATGTACTGAAGGCGAACATGCCAAGGCACGTCCGCCGCCGCAACAGCGAAGGCAAAGCTTAGAGCAAGGCTCAGGATTTTCACAGCTACCCTCCTAGGTCTCAAATTCTACATCTTCATCGCCAGATTAATCAAGGTCCGCACCGCGACCCCCGACGGGCCTTTCGGCATATAGGGCTTGGCCTCCTCGAGCCACGCCGTGCCGGCGATGTCGAGATGGACCCAGGGGGTCGGGTCGGCGAACTCCTTGAGGAACATGGCGGCGGTGATGGCGCCGCCCCACCGCGTGCCGATGTTGGGCAGGTCGGCGATGATGCTTTTGAGCTGCTCCTTGTACTCCTCGTCGAGGGGCATGGGCCACATCTTCTCGCCGGCCGTCTTGGCCGAGGCCAGCAGCCGGTCGAGCAGCGGCTGGTCGTTGGCGAAGACCCCCACGTTGGTGTAGCCGAGCGCGACGACGATAGCGCCGGTGAGGGTGGCGGCGTCGATGAGGTGGCTGCACCCCTGCTGTTTGGCGTAGGTGATGGCGTCGGCCAGGATGAGGCGGCCCTCGGCGTCGGTGTTGAGGACCTCGACGGTCTTGCCGGACATGGTAGTGACGATGTCGCCGGGACGCTGGGCGCGGCTGCCGGGCATGTTCTCGACGGCGGGGACGAAGGCGGTAACCAGGATGGCCGGCTTCAGCTCGGCCAGGGCGCTCAGGACGGCGATCATGGATGCGCCGCCGGCCATGTCGTACTTCATCTTCTCCATGCCCTCGGCGGGCTTGATGGAGATGCCGCCGGTGTCGAAGGTGACCGCCTTGCCGACCAGGCCGAGATGGACGCCGGAGGAGGATGGCTCGGCCGGACGATACCGGAGCACGATCAGGGCCGGGGGTTCGGCGCTGCCCTGCGCCACGCCGAGCAGCGCGCCCATTTTGAGATCCTGCATGCGCTGCTGGTCGAGGACGTCGATCTCGAGGCCGGCGTCGATGGCCACCTGGCGGGCGCGGGCGGCCAGCTCGGTGGGGGTGAGGCGGTTGGCGGGCTCGTTGGTGAGGCGGCGGGCGAGGTTTTGTGCGCGGGCCGAAATGACAGCGCGACTGAGGGCCGCGTCGAGATCCGGCGCGGCGCGCGCGGCCAGCAACACGCGGCCGATCCGCTGGTCGTCCTGCTTGTCGGTCTTGTAGGCGTCGGGCTCGAAGTCGGCGGCGAGGAGTCCCTCGGCGGCCGCCGGGACGTGGGACGCCTCGGCGGCCAGGACGAAGTCGTGGACAGCCTTGCCCTTGAGGAATCGCAGCGCCGTGCCGGCGGCCCTGCGCATCTGGGCGGCGTCGAACTCGGCGGGCTTGCCGCCGCCCACCAGCAGCAGGCGGCGCGCGGCCAGTCCCGGGGGACGGTGAATGAGCGTGGTCTCGAGAGGTTTTCCCTTGGTCTCACCGGACCGGTAGAGCTCTGTCAGAAGGCCGCCGGTGAGGGAGTCCAGGCGCGGGTCCGGGGGACCGTTGTCGAATACCACCACGACGAGGGCTTCGGTCGAGATGCTTTCGGGGGAGTCGAATGAGAGAGTGACGTCCATGGGATTCAGCGGCGGCGCTCGCGGATGGCATCCCGGGCTTCAGCTTCGGCGGTGCGGGCGCGCTCCGTCGCGCGCTTGTCGTGAAGCTTCTTGCCCCGGGCCAGGGCCAGCTCGCACTTGATGCGTCCTTTCTTGAGATAGAACTTGATGGGGATCAAGGCCAGACCCTTCTCCCGGGTCTTGCCGATGAGCTTGTGAATCTCGGCGCGGTGCAGCAGCAGCTTGCGGCGGCCCATGGGGTCGTGGTTCTCGCGGTTGCCGTGCGAGTAATGGCTGATGTGGGCATTGAGCAGCCAGGCCTCGCCCCGCTCGATGGCGGCATAGGCGTCGCGGAGCTGCACCTTGCCCTCGCGGGCCGCCTTCACCTCGGTGCCCCGCAGCACCAGCCCAGCCTCGAACCGCTCCATCAAGAAGTAGTTATGGCCGGCCTGCCGGTTGGCGCTCAGTATCCGTCCCTCAAAATTCTGTTCCACGCCGGGGCGTCCTCAATCGTCAACCAAGTTGGATGGTCCAGGACCAGGTCGGAATGTCTCAGTGTAACATCGGCAGGATCTTGTTGGCGGCCTGGCTGGCGATGGCGCCGCTGGCGGCGGCCCCCAAGGGCAGCGCCCTGTTCAAGAAGGGCCGCGCCGCCGAGCTCACCCGCCAGTATGACGAAGCGCTCGACCTCTACGAGCGGGCGCTGAAGGAAGACCCCGAGAACCAGACCTACCTGATGGCCACCCGGCGTCTTCGCTTCGTGGCCGGGCAGGCCCACGTGGACCAGGGCCACCGGCTGCTCGATCAGGGCAAGATCGAGGAAGCGGCCGGGGAGTTCGAGCGGGCCATGGCCATCGACCCGGCCTCCAGTATCGCCGAGCAGGAGTTCCGGCGCACTCAAGAACTGATCCGGCAACGGAGTAAGCAGAAGAGAGCCGAAAAGGAAGAGCCCCAGCCCGGTCTTTCCCCGGTGCTGGCGGCCAAGAAGCAGGCCGAGGCCCTGTTCGAAACGGCCCTGTCGCTGCCCAAGCTGAAGCCCATCTCCACCCAGCCCATCAACCTCAAGATCAACAACAACAGCAAGATCATCTTCGAGACCATCGGGAAGCTGGCCGGCATCAACGTGCTGTTCGATCCCGACTACCAGGACCGGCGGTTCAGCCTGGAGCTGGGCAACGCCACCCTGATCGAGGCGCTGGACTACGTGGGCTCGCTGGCCAAGGCCTTCTGGAAGCCGCTTTCGAGCAACGCCATCTTCGTCACCAACGACAACACCACCAAGCGGCGCGACTACGAGGAGTACGTCGTCAAGACGTTCTACCTCTCCAACGTCTACACCGCGCAGGAGCTGCAGGAGATCGCCACCATGGTCCGCTCGGTGACCGACCTGCGGCGGGTGTTCACGGTGAATTCGCTCAACGCCATGGTGATCCGGGGAGCGGCCGACTCGGTGGCGCTGGCCGAGAAGGTGATCCAGGACGTGGATAAGGCCCGCGCCGAGGTGATCATTGACGTGCTGGTGCTCGAGGCCAGCCAGAGCCGGACGCGGGAGCTGGGGATCGTGCCGGTCTCGGGCTCGACGCCGGGGATCAATATCCCGGTGGCCTTCACGCGCGGCGCGAGCAGCGGTAGTTCCAGCGGCTCGAACGGGACCGGCTCGACCGGCGGGACGGGCGGAATCGGCGGGGCCGTGGCGACCGCGGCCACCGGCGGTTCGATCGCGCTGTCGGACCTCGGCAAGATCGGGACCGGGGACTTCTCGCTGGCCCTTCCCGGGGCGAGCATCAAGGCGCTGATGAGCCGGTCCGACACCCGGGTGCTGCAATCGCCGCGGGTGCGCGGCTTTGACGGGGTCAAGACCAGCCTGCGCATCGGCGACCGCATTCCCATCGCCACCGGCAGCTTCCAGCCCGGCATCGGCGGGGTGGGCATCAACCCTCTGGTGAATACCCAGTTCAACTACCAGGACGTGGGCGTGGTGCTCGACTTGCAGCCCAAGATTCACATCGGCCGCGAGGTCTCCATGCACGTCGAGATCGAGATCTCCAATGTGCGGGACCGCATCGACATCGGCGGCATCTCGCAGCCGGTGATCGGGCAGCGGAAAATCATCCACGACATTCGGCTGAAGGAGGGCGAGAGCAGCATCATCGGCGGGCTGATGCAGTCCCAGACCACCAGGTCGGTGTCCGGCATACCCGGGCTGGCGCAGATTCCGCTGCTCGGCCGGCTGTTCTCGAACGAGCGGCTGGAGAAGTCCGACAACGAGATCCTGATCGTGCTGCAGCCCCACGTGGTGAGGATTCCCGAGCTGACGGAGCTGAATCTGCGGGGCATCAGCACGGGAACCGATCAGATGGTGAAGCTGACGTTCGCGCCGGAGAAGAACGATCACCCGGCCTTGCCGCCGGTGCCGCCGCCGGCCCCCGTCGCCCCGACCCCCGGCCCAGCGCCTGCCGGCCCGCCGGCCCTGGCCCCCGCCGCTCCGGCTTCCCCGCAGCAGGTCCCGCCGCCGCTGACACCGGCAACCGCCCCCACGCCCGGCCCAGCGCCTGGGGGCCCGCCGGCCCTGGCCCCGACCGCTCCGGCCCCCCCGCAGCAGGTCCCGCCGCCCGTGGCCCCAGCAACCGCCCCGACGCCCGGCCCCGTGACCGGGGGTCCGCCGGCCCTGGCCCCGGCCGCTCCGGCTTCCCCGCAGCAGGTCCCGCCGCCGGTGGCCCCAGCAACCGCCCCGACGCCCGGCCCAGCGCCTGGGGGCCCGCCGGCCCTGGCCCCAGCCGCTCCGGCTTCCCCGCAGCAGGTCCCGCCGCCGGTGGCCCCAGCAACCGCCCCGACGCCCGGCCCAGCACCTGGGGGCCCGCCGCCCGTGACCCCGGCCGCTCCCTCGGCAGGCCGTCTGCGCTTCGACCGGCCCCAGGTCAGCGAGGCCGCCGGAGGCAAGATCGTCCTGAACCTGGTGGTGGACGGCGTCAACGATTTGTTCGCCGCGCCCTTGCGGGTTACCTTCGACCCGAAGATGCTCCGGCTCAACGATGCTCGCCGCGGTGGCCTGCTCGCCAGCGACGGCCAGGACATTATCTTCTCGAAGAATGTCCAGAACGACACCGGCGAGGCGTCCATCAACCTGTCCCGGTTCCCCGGCTCGGGGGGGGTTTCGGGCGGGGGAGTGCTGGTGACCCTGGAGTTTGAGGCGGCCGGGCCGGGCAAGACCAGCATCAACATCTCGGGCGTCACGGCGCGCAACGCCCGGCTGGAAACGATTCCGCTGGGCGGCGCCCAAAGTGAGGTGACGATTCGGTGAGGCGCGGCTCCGCCAGAGCCGGCATGACCCTGGTGGAGCTGATCGTGGCCTTCACCATCATGATCATCCTCAGCACCATGGCCCTGCCGCTCGCCCGGGTGAAAGTGCGGCGCGAGAAGGAGCGGGAGTTGCGCTACGCCCTGCGCGAAATCCGATCGGCCATCGACCGCTACAAGGACGCCGCCGACCAAAACAAGCTGGGGCCGCAGAAGCTGGAGGCCGAGAATTACCCGCCCGACTTGCAGACCCTGGTGGACGGGGTCAAGATGCAGGGCACGGTGGACAAGAAGATTCGCTTCCTCCGCCGCGTCCCCGAGGATCCCATGATGCGCAACAAGGACTGGGGCATGCGCGCGGCCCAGGACGACCCCACGGCCCAGAGCTGGGGCGGCCAGAACCTCTTCGATGTCTACACCAAGAGCATGGACACGGCCCTCGATGGCACCAAGTATTCCGACTGGTAGTGGGCGCCGCCTGGCCGGCATGACCCTGGTGGAGCTGATGATCGTGCTGACCATCATCATCACGGTCGTCTCGGTGGCCGTGCCGCTCTACAGCAAGGCCATCACCCGCTCCAAGGAAGCCGTGCTGAAGCAGAATCTGTTCACCCTCCGCACCCTCATTGACGAGTACACCTTCGACAAGGAGAAAGCCCCGCAGTCGCTGCAGGACCTGGTGACCGAAGGCTACCTCCGCGAGCTGCCGCTCGATCCCATAACCAAGAAGCGCGATACCTGGAAGGTCGAGATCGAGGACGCCCTCCGGTCGGTCGACCAGAAAGAACCGGGGATCATCAACGTGAAGAGCGGCGCCGACGGAACATCGCTCGATGGGAGCAAGTATGGCGAGTGGTGAGGGGGGATGATCCAATGACCCGCTACTCGATCCGGTAGAGCCGCGCCGTTCCGGCCGCCCCCACTTCCCGAAGCCCCCAGGAGCCCGGGTCGCGGGCCATGGGGGGGGCTACGAAGTTCATTCCCTCGCCCTTGATGTCGACCAGCAGGTAATCCACCCCTTCTGACTTGAGCCGCTCGGTGGCGAGGCGGCGCATCGGCTCGCGGTCCGGGTCGCGGTCGGCGCGGCGCTGCTGGGCAGGGAGCGGCGCCCAGAGTCCGGCGGCGTTGCGGGCTTCCAGACGCAGCGCCATGCGGCCCTGGTCCCCGGAGCACTGCAGCTCGAGCGCGCTGAGCGGCAAGGTTTCGGGAAGGTCGATCTCGAAGCTCATTCCCGGATAGAGCGGCCACCAGGTTCGCCAGCGGGTGACGGGGTTGCCGTCCATGGCCATGGCGGCGTCCCAGGGATTGGGCCGGGCCCGCAGCCGCCAACTGGTCATTGGCTCGATGTAGCGGTCCCCCCAGAACAGCAAGGCCTCGCTGATGCTCCACATCTCCAGGGGGTCGGAAGCGGTCTGCACCAGGCGCAGTCCGCTCAACGGCCGCTCGTTCCACTCGAAGCGCACGCTCCACACCGGCGCGACGTCCCCGGCCACGGCCGCCACCAGGTGATCCATCAGCACTTCGCACAGGGCGCACTGGTAGCTCACCAGCACCTCGCGTGAAGTGTAGGCTTCGGCCACCCCGTCGGGCGCGAAGACCCTGGCGCCGGGGGGCGTGTTGCGTTCGACCAGCCGGGTAACGCGATAGACCGGGGAAACCCGGTCGAGATACCGTTCTTCGGGCTCGATCCGCAGGGCCGCCTTCCAGGGCGGGGGGGCTTCGAGGCGCCAGGGCTGGCGCCGGTTCCACTTCTCCAGGACCGAGGGCCAGGAGAGAATGCCGTGCACCAGCAGCAGAAGGCCGGCCAGTGGGGCGGCGATGCGGCGGGGCGCCCGCCAGATCGCCATCCCCATCGCCAGCGACACGAACACCAGGGACGGAATCAGGAACCGCGTGCCGATGTTGGCGAACCAGGGCAGCGCAAAGACGGCAGCGGCGGCCCAGATCCGCCGCCCCATCTTGTGGCGCAGCGTCACCAGAGCCAGCGGGGCGAGCAGGAACACGGGTCCCAAAACGCCTTGCAGCTTTCCGCCGGCCGCGGCCAGCTCCCAGGGGACCTGCCAGTAGTCGCGCCAGTTGTGTTCCGCCAGCCCGCTGTAGTGGCGCATGTAGAACGCGTAGATCCTCTCGAACGACACGTGAACGTTGGGGTTGGGGAACCAGGCGTTGAAGAACGGCGCCAGCGGGTTGCCGATGACGACCAGGTTCTTGATCATCCAGGGGGCGATGAACAGCGCCGCCACGCCGGTCACTGTCATCGCGGCGCGAAACCGGTGCGGCTTTGCCTTCCCGATCAGAAAACAGAGGGCGAAGGGGAGCGCCAGGAAGCCGGTGTACTTGATGGCGTAGCAGAAGCCGGCGGCGATGCCGATGGCCGGCAACAGGGCCGGGCGGCGGGTCTGGTCCCACAGCAGGAGCAGGTAGAAGGTCAGGAAGAGGAAGAAGGCCAGGGCGCAGTCGTTGTAGGAGCTGGCGCCGTCGGCGCCCACCACCGGCGAGCAGGCGAACAACGCGGCGCCGGCGAGGGCCGCGGAGGGGCTGTCGGGGCCGCAGGCGAAGCGGCGTCCGAACAGGATCATCAGCGCCACCGCCGCGACCAGGAAGGCGAAGTGGGTCATCTTGGCCGCCGAGTGCTGCCCCAGGGCGAATGCCGGGAGGAACAGCATCTCGGCGCCCTGCGACAGCATGGAGTACATGTGGGTGGTGATGCGGCTGAAGCCGTGCTCCCGGAGGATGCGGGCCACCAGTCCCAGGTGGTAGCCGGCGCCGTCAGGGCTGCTTTCGGGCGCCATGACGTATACGAGATACAGGCCCCCGAAGGCGGCCAGCGGGACAAGAAGCCAGCGGGGGAACGGTTGCGGGGCCAGCTTCGCCGGGGGATCCGCCGGCCCCCGAAGCCCCAGCCAAAGCAAGGCGAGGCCGACCAGCAGGAAGACCGGTGTGTAGGCGAGCTGGGCCGCGCAGAGGAAGAAGACTATATTACTTAGACAGGCCGCTCCCAGGCCGAAGCCGACGACGAGCCGCTCGCCGCGGGTGAGCGCGTCGGCGGCAGCGGTGCGGCGGAGCAGCCACCGTCCCAGGGAGCAGGCGGCGGCCACGGTAAGCCCGCTTCCGAACAGGATCTTGAGAACGGCGAACAGGGCGGAAGATCTCAATTGTCTTTCGGCTGGAAGCCGGCGTGAACGAGGATGAATCCGTGCTCGGGCCCATCGCCCTCGGCCGGCAGCGGCTTGTCGATCTCGAAACCCAGGAGGTTCTCGGCCTCCGGCTTCAGCAGGTGGATCGGGGCCGGCCGTTCGATTTCGTAGATGCCGTCCTTGTCGTACCGCAGCTCCTCCCACTGCTTGCCGTTGAGCAGAATCTGGATCCGGACCGGGCCGTTGCGCTTGATGACGTGCTCCGGGACGGCGAACTTCATCACGTACTTCAGGTCGGCGATCTGCTTGAGGTGAAGGCGGAGGACGGCCCGGCGGGCGGTCCATCGCCAGGCGTTATCTTCCAGCTTGCCTACGCCGGACACCAGGTGGTGGGTGGCGTTGGTCTGGCTCATGCGGACAAACGGTCCCAAGGAGTCGGGCTGGTAGGGGACGCGCTGCCTTTCGGGCGGCGAGACGGCCAGGTCGCTGTGGCAGGCCGCCAGGGTCGACAGGCAGGCGCACAGGACGAGAGCCGTCCAGCCGCTGCCGTAACGGGGCGGGGGTGGAAAGGGCGCCTGGACCGCTCCCTGACGGTCGCGGCTTCCATGAGAAGGCCGTCCCGTGTCAAGTGTTTTTTTGGCCTCGGCCACCCATGCGTCCGATCGCCGAAACCGCTTCCTCAACTTTCCACCTCTAAGGAAAG
>Ga0247727_10013031_pt1 | contig 14114 bp, 14 predicted proteins | sample WisWelCaveWW1625_FD_202498 | JGI IMG/M metagenome (GOLD analysis project Ga0247727, IMG submission 202498) | Biofilm microbial communities from Wishing Well Cave, Virginia, United States - WW16-25 | ecosystem: Environmental > Aquatic > Deep subsurface > Groundwater > Cave microbial mat | place... | reverse complement strand
GCAAAAATATAAGTAATTTTACGTAGTTTTTAAATTACGTATTTTACCGTATTGCAATATTCGGCGTTTATTTTATCTTGAGTAATGTAGTAATCTAAGTCTGTTTCTTCCCGCCATTTTTTTGATATAACAGACTTTGCTGTTTTCCGAATAACTTTCCGTTCAGCATCGACGGAAAGTTATCTTCTCTCGCGCAAAGCCCTCTCCGCGCGATCGTCTTTGAGTAAAGAGGGCTTTGCGCTGATTGAAAGCATAAAAGCTTTTTCATCCCTTCCTTATTACAAAAAAATTCCAATAAAGTTGTCACTTCAAAAGATTCAAGGCTGTTAATCAACCCCCAAGAAAGGATGGTTTGTAGATGGCAGCAAAGCAAGCAATAACCGACGTTCATCTCATCTGGATGACGACTGGTTTGAGTTGCGACGGCGACTCGATTTCCATAACGAGCGCAACCAATCCCAGTATTGAGGACATTCTGCTTGGCGCGTTACCAGGGATGCCGAAAGTTCATCTCCACAATCCTGATTTGGCATACGAAAACGGCGAAGAGATGATGCAGTGGTGGTACAAAGCCGAGCAGGGAAAGGCCGATCCCTTCGTTCTCATCATGGAAGGCTCGATCCCCAATGAAAAAGCAATTGCGGGAACCGGAGGATACTGGGCTGGGTTCGGCTCCCGTGGACCGTTCGGCCAGCCGATCACGACGAACGAGTGGATTGACCGGTTGGCGCCGAAAGCCGCGGCGGTGGTCGCGGTCGGAACGTGCGCCACTTATGGCGGCATTCCCGCGATGAAGAACAATCCCACCGGCGCGATGGGCATTCTCGACTATCTGGGTTGGCAGTGGAAATCGAAGTTGGGCGTGCCAATCGTCTGCGTTCCCGGATGCCCGGCCCATCCGGATAACATGACGGAGACCTTGCTTTATCTCGTCTTTCAATTAATGGGCGCCTCGCCGCCGATTCCGCTGGATGACGCGCACCGCCCGCTCTGGCTTTTTGGGCAGACGGTTCACGAGAGCTGCAACCGTGCGGCATTTTACGAAGAAGGAGATTTCGCCACCGAGTACGGCTCACACAAATGTTTGGTGAAGTTGGGTTGTTGGGGCCCGGTCGTGATGTGCAACGTGCCTCGGCGCGGCTGGCAGAATGCAATTGGCGGTTGCCCCAATGTCGGCGGCATCTGCATCGGCTGCACCATGCCTGGTTTCCCGGATAAGTTCATGCCGTTCATGGACACGCCGGTCGGCGCAAAATTTTCCACCAAGGTTTCAAGCTTTTTGGTGGGACCGCTGCTGCGAAGCTTCCGGAAGATGACGACCGCGAAATTGAACAAAGAGCCCGAATGGCGGCACACCGGCAGCAAAGTGGCCAGCGGTTACAAGGGCGCGTGGGCGTAAAGTGTAAAACGTAATTTGGTTACGCATTACGTTTTACGATTTATTTCATCGGAAATAAAAAGGAGACAGATAAATGGCAACAGCACCAAACGTCATGGTGAAAGAAATGTCCTGGGACCCGATCACCAGAATCGTCGGCAGCCTCGGCATTCACACCAAAATCGACTTCACCAATAAAAAGGTTCTCGAGTGTTACAGCACCTCGATGATCTTTCGCGGGTTCGATATTTTCATGCGCGGCATCGATCCGCGTGACAGCCACTTCATCACCAGCCGCATCTGCGGCATCTGCGGCGACAACCATTGCACCTGTTCCGTTCTGAATCAGAACATGGCGTATGGCGTGAAGCCGCCGCATCTTGGCGACTACGTTCTCAATCTCGGCGAGTCTGCCGACTACATGTTCGATCACGCGATTTTCAACGACAACATGTGCAACGTGGATTTCTGCGAGCAGATGGTGAAAGAAACCAACCCGAGCGTGCTGGCGAAGGCCGAGAAGACCGAGGCGCCGCACGCCGACATTCACGGGTATCGCACGATTGCCGACATCATGCGCTCGCTCAATCCCTTCACTGGCAAGGCTTATCTCGAGTCCCTCCAAGTCGCGCGCTACACCCGCGAAATGTTTTGCATGATCGAAGGCAAGCACACCCATCCCTCCACTTTGATTCCCGGCGGCATCGGCACCAACGTGACCATCCAAACTCTCACCGATTACTACGTCAGGTTGATGCGCTACATCGAGTATTGCAAAAAAGTGATCCCGATGCACGACGACCTGTACGATTTTTTTTATGAGGCGATGCCCGGATACGAGATGGTCGGCTATCGCGAGACCAACCTGGTTTGTTGGGGCTCGTTCGATGATCCGGAGTACTGCGACTACGACTACAAGAAAATGACTGAGTGGGGCCGGAAGCGCTATATCACGCCCGGCGTCGCTATCGGCGGCAAACTCGTTACCACCGATTTGGTGGAGATCAATTTGGGAATTCGAATTTTGCTCGGCAGCTCGTATTACGAAGATTGGAACAATCAGGAAATGTTCGTCAAGGAAGATCCGCTGGGCAACAAGGTTGATCGCAATCATCCGTGGAATAAGACGACGCTTCCGAAGCCCGGCAAGCGCGACTTCTCCAGCAAGTATAGCTGGGTCACTTCCCCGCGCTGGCATGACAAGCGCACCGGCAAAGACGTTTGCTGCGACACTGGCGGTGGCCCCTTCGCGCGGCAATGGGTGACCGCGAAAGCCGGATTGGTGGATATTGGCTACATCAAAGCGACCGGCGATAGTCTCATCTTCAAGCTGCCGAAGACGAGCGGCATGCCGGAGATGGAGCAAGTGTGGAAGGTGCCGAAATGGAGCAACGCCATTGAGCGAGATCGAGCGCGAGCCTATCATCAAACCTATTCCGCTCTCGTCGGATTACACAATCTCAATAAAGCGTTTGAAGAAGTGCGAGCCGGACGCACCAAAACGTGGTCGCCGTTCAAAGTGCCGAACGAGACTTTCAGTTGCGGTTTCCACGAAGCGGCCAGAGGCGTGCTCTCGCATCACATGGTGATTCGCGGCGGCAAGGTCGCCAATTATCAAATGTTCCCGCCGACGCCGTGGAACGCCAGCCCGCGCGATCATCACGGCACGCCCGGCCCGTATGAGGATTCAGTGCAGAACACGCCGATCTTCGAGGAGAATGGCCCGGATAAATTCAAAGGCATCGACATCATGCGCGCCGTGCGCAGCTTCGATCCCTGCCTGCCTTGTGGCGTGCACATGTATCTCGGCAACGGCAAAGTCGTCAAAGAGCTGCACTCGCCGACGGCGCTGGCGTCGTTTGGAAAGTGAGGAATTTGAATTGTTCATCCGTAGCGCAGACTTCCAATCTGCAAACTAAGGCAGGATGCCTGCGCTACAATTATCTTCGCGGTCGTGATAATTTTTTCGGAGTTATATTATTCGAAGTCATATTACCTAAATTTTGCACGCGGATATGCTCACGCCATGGTTGATAGAGCACTTCTGGCGAACCCCGCTTTAGCGGGGTGAAATGTTTATAGCAAATTCGCTCATAAGGATTCATGAACTCCGTAGAGGAGTGACATGTTGTGTTTTTCCAAATAATAGGCTTTTATTGTCGAAAAGAAAAACATTTCACTCCGGAGTTTCTCGAATCTCGGATCATGCGTTTCTATAAACATCTCACTCCTAACGGAGTTTAAAGCGTGCGTCTATCGTGCAAAAAAATTTTGCACGACCAACGGGCCGATTGAGGTGCTCATTAAAGTCACTTCAATCGCGGCTTTGATAAAAGCTTGTGCAAAATTCACGTATTATAAGGAGATTGGACATGGTTAATGTAGGATTGCTCGTTCGGCTGGAGGCCAAACCCGGAAAAGAGGCAGACGTTGAAAGTTTTCTTCGCAGCGGTCTGGCGATCGTTCAGGATGAGCCGGCGACGATTACGTGGTACGCCCTCAAACTGGGACGCTCGACCTTCGGCATCTTCGACACCTTTCCAAACGACTCGGGCCGGCAAGCCCATCTCGCGGGCCGCGTCGCTGCCGCGCTGATGGCGAAAGCTCCCGAGCTGCTGGCGCAAGCGCCGGTTATCGAAAAGATCGACATTCTCGCGGCCAAGCTTCCTTCCGAATAACACCGGAGTGATAAACTTTAGTTTGCCAAGCTTGCCCGGTTTCTCAAGCTTCTTTCCGAATAACACCGGAGTGACAAACTTTAGTTTGCCAAGCTTGCCCGCTTTCGCGGAATCATTGCTGAAGAGATGTGAGTAAAATACTGTGGTAGCGCAGGCATCCTTGCCTGCAGACAAGATGTCCAATGTCACTAACTTTTTAAGAAAACAATGACAAAAAAATGTATGGCAGAAAAATTTTACGGCTTTTCATTGCTCCACGGTGAGCGTTGCTTTGATGATACCAACCCCATGTTTCTGCCATTACTTTCATTCAAGCCAACTGGACTTTGTTAAGTTCAAAGAGGCTCTTAATAGTTTTGCCCAAAATCGTTTTGCCTTTTTAAAAAGTTAGCAGCATTGGACAAGATGTCTGCGCTACTTTTTCCACAAGTGTGCATTACAGGCGCATTAAACCTGAAAGGAAAATCGTCCATGATCGAACACATCGAAGCCGCTCCTGACGAAATCTACGACATCGAGCTTGAAAAGAGCCTTCTGGACGCCAACGCCAAACTCGCCAAAGAAAATCGCGCGATTTGGGACGAGCTCGGAATTACCGCATTTGATTTCATGGGCGCCATCGGCTCCGGCAAAACGACGCTGATCGGCAAGCTGGTTGGCAAATTGAAAGATCGCTACGGGATTGCGGTTTTCAATGGCGACGCCACCACCACCAACGACGCCGACTTGATTGCCCGCGAAGGAACGCAAGTAGTGCAGATCGCCACGGTCAACGGCTGCCATCTTGATGCGAACCTGGTGCAGAAGGCCTTTCGGAAAATTGACTTTGAAAAATTGGATTTGATCTTCATCGAAAATATCGGCAATCTCATTTGCCCCGCCGAGTTTCCGTTAGGCTCAAAAAGCCGCATCGTGGTGGTGAGCGTCACCGAAGGCCCTTACATGGTGAAGAAGCACGGCCACATGTTCCTCGGCGCGGACGTTGTCGTCATCAACAAAATTGACCTTGCCGAAGTCATGGGCGTCAGCGTCGAAGAACTCGCCCGCGACGTGCATACGCTCAAGCCCAGCATCAAAGTGATTCCCACGAGCTGCAAAAACGGCTCGGGGCTGGATGAAGTCATCGCCGCTCTTTCACCGATCTGGAACGGTTCGGATGCATGAATTTTCCATCGTCTCTTCCATCGTCGAAGCCGTGCAGGAATTTGGCGAAAAGCACGAGGCCAAAAAGATTCTGGAAGTTCGTTTGACGATTGGAAAACTCACTTACTTGCAGTTGGAGCAGCTCAAGTTCTGCTACACCGCCATTACCAAAGCGACGGCGCTCGAAGGCTCGGCTCTCGAAATCGAAGAAGTGGACGCCGAAGTCGCCTGTCCAAACTGCTCCTATCGCGGCGCGCCCAAATTTTGGGAGGGAGCTTTAAATTTCATGCCGGTTCCGACTTTGCAATGTCCCGAATGCGGCAACGCGACCGAAGCGGTGAAAGGAAATGAATGCGCCATCAAGAGCGTTAAATTTGCGGGGTAGCTGAAAACTGAAGCCTCGCATCGCGGCATAAATCCAAAAATTTTCAAACACGGAGAAAACGGAGTTCACCGAGAAAAGCTTTTTGAATAAAATGTTTTTCTCCGTTTACTCTGTTTGCTCCGTGTTTAATTTGTTCGCGACTCAAAAAATGTTCAACTTTTTTCCCCGAGATTGAAAGCTAATCCCATAATGCCAGCGCTATCTCCTTCACTGATTTCAAAATTGCGCCAAGTGGCTGAGGCCCCTCCGCCGGCCGCGCTGGAAAAGTGCGACTTCTGCGGCAAGACGATTTCGCCGGAGCATCGGCACTTTGCCGACTTGGGGACGATGCGTTTTTTATGCGCCTGCGAGATGTGTTTTCTCACTCAGGCCGAACGCGGCGTCTTCAAACCCTTGCCGCAACGCTATTTGTTTCTCGAAAAGTTCAACATGCCCGAAGCGCTGTGGCAGGAATTGATGATTCCGGTTGAAATGGCGTTTTTCGTTTTCCATTCGGCCCGCAATAAAACCATGGCCTTTTATCCCGGCCCCACCGGCGCCACCGAATCGCAGCTCAGCCTGGGCTCGTTTGGGAAAAGCTCGAAAAGCTCAACCCGGTTTTGCAGGAGCTGGGAAAAGATGTGGAAGCGCTGCTCGTCAACCGAACCGGCAAACCGCACGAATATTATATCGTTCCCATCGACCGTTGTTATGAACTCATCGGCGCGATGCGAGCTTCCTGGCAGGGAATTTCCGGCGGCCAAGCGGCGTTCGAAACTATCAGCCGCTTCTTTCGAGAATTAAAAACGCGGTGCTTGCGTAATTCGTAAAACGTAAATTTTTATTACTGGCTACTAAACACTGATTACTGATTACTGGTCACTGGTCACTGATCACTGATCACTGATCACTGATCACTGATTACTGGTCACTGATTACTGATCACTGATTACTGGTCACTGATCACTGATCACTGATCACTGATCACTGATTACTGATCACTGATTACTGATCACTGATTACTGATCACTGATTACTGATCACTGATTACTGATCACTGATCACTGATCACTGATCACTTGCCTTTCACCCTGATCATGCCCGAGTTGACGTTTGAGATTCTTGCCGCCGAGGTGAAGCCGTTCGCAGCCGTTCCGACGCTCATCTTCAAATTGCAAGTCACCAATGCCGTCGAGAACGAAGAAATTTTTTCCGTCGGGCTTAAAGGCCAGGTCATGATCGAGGCGGTTCATCGCCAGTATGATAGTCATACGCAGGAGCGCCTCGTCGAGCTTTTTGGCGAGCCGGCGCGATGGGAAGAAACGCTGAACAGCCTGCTCTGGACTTATGTGTTCGTGCCGGTTCCCAGATTCATCGGCAGTCTCGTCGTCGACGTGCCAATCGCCTGCAGCGAAGATTTGACCGTGGCCTCCGGAAAATATTTTTATGCGCTGCGCGACGGCTTCGTGCCGCTCGCGGTTCTTTTCAGCGGCACGATTTTTTACAAAACTCCCGAGGCCGCGTTGCAAGTCACGCAGATACCATGGGAAAAAGAGGCGACATTCAAGCTGCCGATTAAAATCTGGCAGGAACTGATGGACACTTACTATCCCAACAGCAAGTGGCTGCGCCTTCGTAAAGACACTTTCGACAGGCTCTACGAGTACAAGATGAAGAACGCCATTCCCACATTGGAGGCCTGTTTGGATAAGCTTATTGAACAGACATTAAAATTGAACCAGTGACGGCGAAGTCCGACTTGCGCAGCAGGTGTTTATCAATCTAAACAAATCATCATGCGCAAGTCGGACTTCACTTGTGATGCTAACGCTTATGCTCGAACAACTCACCCGCGCGCTGCTCTACGAAGGATATGCGCTATTCCCTTACAAGCGCACGGCGACAAAAAATATGAAACCCGTTCCCTTCGGCGTGGTCTATCCGCAACATTACAATGTTCATCACCCGGAGGCGCATTCCCATCTTCAAACCGAGTGTATCGTCAAGGGAAATGCGGATCTCGAGATGGAGATCAAGGTTCGCTTTCTGCACCTTCGCATAAAGAACCTTCTGGAACGACTGGAAGATGGCATCGTGGATGAGGGAGAGGAAAATGGTTTTCACGCCGTCGCGTCATTGAAAAGCGGAGATGAAAATTTTGTGTCGGGATGGGAAGCCATCGAACGCGAGGTTGTTTCCAGCAACGTACCGATTTCCCAGCTTGTTCAGCACGGGATGGAGTGCCGAATAGAATTTCCGGAAGTCAGGGAGAACCGGTTGCTTTATAACCCCGCCGGTGAAGTCGTTGGCAAACAGACAAGCGAAGTCTCTAGTCTCATCGGGTTGATAACGATCCTGGCGCGTCCGGTTGACGGGTGGGAGAATTTTTTCAAGATCACCGTGAAGGTCATCAACACCACCCGCGTCAAAAATCCGGACACCGTGAGCCGCGACGAGATTTTCAAGCAATCCTTTCTTTCCACGCATACGATTTTGCACGCCAGTGGCGGCGAGTTTATTTCAGTTTTTGCGCCGGATGAACAATGGCAGGGAGTCGTTGCACAATGCCAGAATATCAACACGTGGCCGGTGTTGGTCGATCAAGACAACAGCACGATGCTCTCTTCGCCGATCATTATTTACGATCATCCGCAAATGGCGCCGCAAAGCACCGGCGATCTTTTCGATAGCACGGAAATCGAGGAGGCTCTCCTCCTGCACGTCGCCATGCTCTCGGATGCGGAAAAAAAGACGATTGCCAATTCGGATGAAAAACTCCGCGCCATGCTCGAAAAAGCCGGCCAGGTCACGCCGCAAGAGCTTATGAATCTTCACGGTATTCTCCGTGAAGTTTGAGTGACGGCAATAGTTTTACACTATTCAGTTATGAAAAGAGGTGTCATTCCGTAGGAATCTTTTTCATTGCGAGCACAGTGCTAGCTCGAAGAAGGATTCTTCCAGAATGACATTGGTGAGGAAGTTCAAGTTACTATTTTCAAGCCTTGAAAGATTATACCATGAGGTCAGTTCAATTCGATGCGCAACAACCCGGCGAAGACCGCGCCGTGGTAAACGGCATTGAATATAAAAAGAGCGGCAAGGTTCGATTGCAGCTCGGCCAGCGGCGTTCTGATTCAGTCGATTTTTTGCTCAACGGCAAAGTGGCGACCATCGAAACCATCTATCGCGATTACGACGACAGCGTGTATATCGCCGTCACCATGGACGACGATCCCGGACAAGACATGCAGCGCGACCTCGGGCGCTATCTGTTCTTTTTTCCCGATGAAGTCGAGGTCATTAAAAGCAATTGAAAGGCAAAACTATTTTGGGCAAAACCATTGTTCTCAAAAACAAACGAAGCCTTTTAAAGAAAGACAAAGTTGATGAGCAAAAAGCGCATTGTCGTTGCGGGCGTTGGCAACGTGTTCATGCAAGACGACGCCTTCGGCGTGGAAGTGGTGAAACGGCTTTTGGATAAAGGCCCGCGCGAAGGCGTGGAAATTTACGACGTCGGCATCGGCGGCTTGAAATTAGCTTACGACCTGCTTCGCGGTTATGACGGCTTGATTATGATCGACGCCTCGAAACGCGGCGGCAAACCCGGCACGCTTTACGTGATCGAGCCGAAAGAGGAGGAGATCAATTCCGATCTGCAGCAGGGCGGCGCCATCGATCCGCACGGCGGTGATCCGGCTATGGTTCTCAGATTCGTCAAAGCGCTTGGCGCGTGGCCGCCCAAAGTTTTGATCGTCGGCTGCGAACCCGCAACCGTGAACGATTTTGAGATGGGACTGAGCGCCCCGGTCAGCGCCGCGATTGATGACGCCGTCAAATTGGTGGAAACGACCATTGAAGAAATTCAAAACGCGAGTTGAGTAGTCCCCGCCCCTTGTGGGCGGCTCTTCGAACCAATAAATTTAATCTTGCAACAATGTCCCACAAGGGGACAGGGCTACAACAAATTTTCAAAATAATATGAGTCCATTGATCACCCAGGACAACATCACCCAAGTTCGCGTCGCTGCCGAGTTGGCGTATCGCGGCAACGGCAACACGCAACCTCACGCCGACGAGCACGAGCTTGACGACCTCAACCAACAGAGCCAAAAAATCGAACAGTTGATGACAAGGATCGAAACATTTCCCGATCCCGAGGCGCGAGCTTTGATGCAAGAGAGCGTGCAGACGCTCTTGAATTTCTATGGCGACGGACTCGCGCGAATTCTCCGGCTCGTTGCAGAAGCGGAAGCCCCGGCGCAAAAAGTTTACGACGCTTTGATTCACGACAACTTCGTCGGCGGCCTGCTGCTCATTCACGATCTCTATCCGGTGCCTCTTGAAACGCGCATCAACGAAGCGCTGCAGAAAGTTCGTCCCTACATGGATACTCACGGCGGCAACGTCGAGTTGGTCAGCCTCGAAAACGGCGTGGCGAAACTGCGGCTGCAGGGAAGTTGCAAGGGCTGTCCCTCCTCCGCCGCCACGTTGGATCTGGCGATCAAGCAGGCCATCGAAGAAGCTTGCCCGGATCTTTTAGGTCTCGAGGTTGAGGGCGTCGTGCCTCCGCCGGAACCCAAAAAACTTTTTAAAATTTTGAACCAACCGCAAGAGGCGCCAACGCCGCGTCCTAAATCCGGATGGACGGTTGTTGAGAGTGTGGCGCAACTTGGGAACGGCGCGATGAAGATCGTCGAAGTTGCGGGCGTTCCCTTGCTCATTTGCAAAGTCAATGCGCATCTCTACGCGTATCGCAACGCCTGCGCCGCCTGTGACATGCCCTTCGACGTCGAAGCTTTGAAAGACGGCTTGATCAGTTGCCGATTAAACCACCGCTTCGACGCGCAGCGCGCTGGAATTTGCACGGACGATCCGGATATTCATCTCAATCCGTTCCCGCTGTTGGTGGAAGACGGCCTAGTGAAAGTGGCGTTGGGATAGCAAAAAGCTGCTTCCCAAAATTAGCTTGGTAATCACAACCCGGACAAGCCGGAACCAAACAGGTAAAAATAATTGCCAACGGATGAAAAACGACCAACGGATAAAAACAATTATAGCAAAATAATTTCTGGCAAAATGATTAGCGAATCATTTTGCCTTTCTATAAAATCCGTGGGCCGCTTTTTATCCGTTGGTGACAAAAGAAAGATTTCACTTTAATAAAGATTATGGCTTAATACGGACCTCGGCATGGCCACTTTGCTTTCCATCATTTTCCTTGGATTCTTTCTCGGCATGCGCCACGCCACCGATGCCGATCACGTCATCGCCGTGACCACCATCGTCAGCCGCCAGCGCACGATTCGCAGCGCAGCGCTGATCGGGATTTTGTGGGGATTCGGCCATACCCTCACGATCATGATGGCTGGCGGCGCGATGATCATTTTCAGCGTCGTGATCTCTCCCCGCCTCGGTCTCTCGCTGGAGCTTGGCGTGGCTCTGATGTTGATTATCCTAGGGCTTTTGAATCTGAAAGGCATCACGCGCTTGATCAACGAAACTCTCGGCGCGAGTCGAGGGCGCGAAAGTGGAATTCAACATGTCCATCCGCACAATCACGGCGACTATGTTCATAGCCACGCTCATCATCACCATCCGGAGAAGCACGGCCACCGAGAAGATGAAACGCCGCAAGGATGGCTCGACCGCAGTTTCGGCAGACTCGGACTCTATCAAGTCATTCGCCCGATTATTATCGGCGTCGTCCACGGCCTTGCCGGTTCCGCGGCGTTGGCGCTGCTCGTCTTGCCGATGATCCACGACCCCCTCTGGGCCGTCGCCTATCTTCTCGTTTTCGGCGTGGGCACGATTGCAGGAATGGCGTTGATCACCACCGCCATCGCGCTGCCGGTTGCTTATACGGCCAACTGGTCTGCGAAAATCAATCGCTATCTGGGCGTGGCGTCTGGACTGTTGAGTTTGGGCTTCGGCCTTTTTCTCGTTTACCGGATCGGCTTTGTCGATGGCCTTTTTACCAAGTAATGCGTAGCGCAGACATCCCTGTCTGCAACAAGATCTGCGCTTGGAGTATTACCGAGAAACGTAAATCCGCCTTGCTTTTTACGTTTTATTTTTTACGTTTTATAGTCATGAATCGTGAACGCGCAAAACTGATTGTTCGGGGCGCGGTGCAAGGCGTCGGTTTTCGCCCCTTCGTTTATCGTCTCGCGACGGCGCTTAACCTCGACGGCTGGGTGTCAAATTCGGCGCAAGGCGTATTCATCGAAGTGGAAGGCGCTCACAAAACGCTCGAAAAATTTTTGCTCCAAATAGAAAAAGAAAAACCTGCTCTCGCCGTCATTCAAAGTCTCGAAACTTCATTTCTCGATCCCATCGGCTACAACGGCTTCGCAATCCGCCCCAGCGACGAGAGCGGGAACAAGATCGTCGCGATGGTGCCGGACATTGCAACCTGCGCCGAGTGTTTACGCGAAATTTTTGCTCCCAACAACCGGCGCTATCTTTATCCGTTCACGAACTGCATCAACTGCGGCCCGCGCTTTACGATCATCGAAGCGTTGCCTTATGATCGCCCCAACACGGCGATGAAAAAATTCACGATGTGTTCGGCGTGTCAAAAAGAATATGACGATCCGCATGACCGGCGCTTTCATGCGCAACCGAACGCCTGTCCGAGTTGCGGCCCGCATCTTGAGTTGTGGGAGGTGAAAGGAAATGTTCTTTCAAAATATCACGAGGCGTTGTTGCAAGCGGCGAAAGTTATTCGCGAAGGAAAAATTCTGGCGCTCAAAGGCATCGGTGGCTTTCAATTGCTGGTCGATAGCCGCAACGAAGAAGCGGTCGCGCGTCTGCGAATACGCAAACATCGCGAAGAAAAGCCTCTCGCGCTGATGTATCCGTCGCTCAAAGCGATCCGCACTGATTGCCGCGTCTCCGCATTGGAAGAGCGTCTGCTGCTCTCTCCCGAATCGCCAATTGTTCTCTTGGAACGCAAAACCGAAGTCCTTCATCCGCAATCTTCAATCCGCAATCCGCAATCCGCAACTCGTGGTGAGCGTAGTCGAACCATCGCCCCCGGCAATCCCTGCCTCGGCGTCATGCTTCCCTACTCGCCGCTGCATCATCTCCTGCTGCGCGAATTGGAATTTCCCATCGTGGCGACCAGCGGCAATCTCAGCGATGAGCCGATCTGCATCGACGAGCACGAAGCGTTGAAGCGGCTTGGCTCTATTGCCGACGCCTTTCTCGTGCATGACCGGCCCATTGTTCGGCACGTGGATGATTCGGTCGCGCGAGTGATGCTCGAACGCGAACAAGTGCTACGGCGCGCGCGAGGATATGCCCCGCTGCCGATTCATCTGAAAGAAACGCTTCCAAAAATTTTGGCGGTTGGTGCGCATCTCAAAAATACGGTGGCGTTGAGCGTTGGCAATGGCGTTTTCATTAGCCAACATATCGGCGATCTCGAAACGAAAGAAGCTCATTCTGCCTTTCACAGAGTTATCGCAGATTTCCAACGTTTGTATGAGACGAAACCGGAATATGTCGCCTGCGATTTGCACCCCGATTATCTTTCCACGAAGTATGCGCAAGAATTGGGAACGCCGGTTATCTCGGTGCAGCACCACTTTGCGCACGTTCTGTCGTGCATGGTGGAAAATGAATTGCAACCACCAGTGCTTGGCGTCTCGTGGGATGGAACCGGCTACGGCCTCGACGGCACAATTTGGGGCGGAGAATTTCTGTTGGTGAATGAAAAGTCCTTTGATCGCGTCGCGCATTTTCGTCCCTTTAGATTGCCCGGCGGCGGAGCCTCGATCAAGCAGCCGCGACGCACCGCGCTCGGCGTTTTATATGAAATCTTCGGCGAGAGCGTATTTGAGCAGAAGGATTTGATTCCGGTTCAAAATTTTTCCAAAAGTGAATTGGCGCTGCTGCAACAAATGCTGGAGAAAGACCTCAATGCGCCCATCACCACCAGCGCGGGAAGATTGTTTGACGCCGTCGCCGCGATTATCGGATTGCGTCAGCAGGTCAACTTCGAAGGCCAGGCCGCGATGGAATTAGAGTTCGCCATTCAACCGGCAATTGCGGAAGCTTATCCATTTGAAGTGCAACAGAACGCCAAGTCTATTGTCGATTGGCAGCCGCTGATTTTGGAAATCTTGAAAGACATCCAACGCCGGCAAGCGTTAGGAATCATTTCGGCAAAGTTTCACAACACGCTGGCGGAAATTATTGTTGATTTCGCGCGCACGATTGGCGAGCAGAAAATCGTGCTCACCGGCGGCTGTTTTCAAAACAAATATCTCACCGAACGTACGGTGCGGCGGCTGATGGAGGAAGGCTTTCGTCCCTATTGGCATCAACGCATTCCGCCCAATGACGGCGGCATCGCGCTCGGGCAAGTGCTGGCAGCGGTGAGAGCGAAGAACATAAATTGATCTCGGTTTCATCGTTCTCACATTGGAGAACTCACATGAAGCAATGGGTAGGTCGTTGGCTTATCGGGGTCTCGGCGTTACACACCGTTTACGCAGTAGCAGTCTATGGCGAGGCGCTGGCTTCCATTGTCAAACGTGGCGTCTTC
>Ga0247727_10013030_pt1 | contig 14115 bp, 12 predicted proteins | sample WisWelCaveWW1625_FD_202498 | JGI IMG/M metagenome (GOLD analysis project Ga0247727, IMG submission 202498) | Biofilm microbial communities from Wishing Well Cave, Virginia, United States - WW16-25 | ecosystem: Environmental > Aquatic > Deep subsurface > Groundwater > Cave microbial mat | place... | reverse complement strand
CGCGGATCAGGTTATTCATCCGGGTCTGGTTGGTGGCGATCGAGTTGGCCAGCGAGCCGGCTTCGCCCCGCAGCACATTGGTGGCTAAGTTGGTGTCGTTGGTCGCCGTGCCCAGCGCGGTCGCGATGATGGGGATGGGGCGCTGTCCGGGGAGGTTCTGGTTGCCGAAGTTGACGCTATTGGGGTTGGTGCGGCGGGCGATGTCGAGGTTGCTCTGGGCGATCCGGAACTCGTCGAGGAATCCGTTCTCGAAGATGTTGACCTCGTTGATATTGATCTGGCGCCACAGCCTCGTACCGTGGTTGCCGACGTAGCGGATGTCGAGCACCGTCGATTGGTTGATCTCCCGCTGGAGGCTGAAGGTCCACGACTGGGCGTAACCCATCCGCAGGTTCGGATCGAAATCGTTCACGCTGTTGCCGGCGAGGACCGGGATGGGGTAGCTGGGCTGGTCCGGCTCGGGCCGGGCGGGCAACGTCGAGTCGCGGAACCACACCGAGCCTGGCGCGCCGAAAACCGCCGGGAAGTTCGACGGGTCCACGGTGGTCGACACGGTGCGGCCCTGATTGGATCCCCACAGGCTGATCGGCACGTTCATGCCTTCCCGAATGGTGGCGACCGAGTACCCGCCGCGAATCACCGACCGTCCGCCGGCCAGCCAGGACAGCAGCGGCAGGTCGGTCCTGGGGGTCACCCAGGCGAACCCCAGCGAAGGCGAGAAGTTTTTCCAGTAGATGTTGTAGAAATGCTGTCCGGGCTCGGCGGCGAAGAACTGAGGGGCCGATCCGGTGAGGACGCCGGGGCGGAAGAGATTCCCGACGCCGGAGGCGCCCCAGACTCCCTCGTAACCGGGGCGTGTATAGGTTCCATTGAGATTGATGAAGGGGAACTGCACGTCCCACCGCACGCCGTAGTTGAGCGTGAATCCCTGCCGGACGCGCCAGGAGTCCTGCACATAGAAGGCGATCTCGCGCTGGCGGTTGCGGTCCACCGAGCCGACATGAGCGTAGCGCCGTGTCTCCTCGTCGAGCGCCAGCGAGCGCGTGATCGTGGACACGCGCGCGGTGAGCATCGCGTAGAGCGACGCCGCGTCGGAACGGTTGGCGGTCGTGCTGTTGGGGAAGTTCGCGGTGTCGAACAGCGAAGTCGAGCCGGTGTTGGCCGGATCGTTGGCCGCCATCGCGAACGAGATGCCGGGAACCAGCGCCGATCCGATGGACTGCTGCCAGCTGTTGACCTGCGTCCAGCTTCCGCCGAAGTTCCACAGGTGTGAATCCTTCGACCAGCTCAGGTTGACATTGCCGATCCAGACCGGCGTATGGCGGCGCGACTGGCCGCTGGCGCGGAACGGGCTCTGGATGTAATTCAAGGTGGGTGCGTAGCCGCGCCACTGCTCGAACAGCTTCGCCACAATCTCTTCGCGGAACAGCGAAGTGCCGCCCGGGGAAACGCCGAAGCGGACCTCGCTGGTCAGTCGCGGTGATATCGTCGACCGCAGCGCGCCCACCAGGCCAAAGCTTTTTCGGCGGATGCCGCCCGAGTCCGGCAGTCCGAGCACGGTCCCGGTGCCGGGCAGCACGGGGAAGATCCCGTTCACGCCGTCCGGATTCGAGTTGTAGTGCTGATAGTTATAGACCGCGTTGAACTGGTGCTTGTCGGTCATGTTGAAATCGAGACGCGTGGTCAGAAACCGGCGCACATTGCTGCCCGGAGTCTGGAACCGGAAATCGTTGCGGTTGTAGTCGTTGTTGGTGGCGATCCGATCGCGCATGCTCCCGGTCTGGGCGCTCCCCAGGCGGCGGTACTCGTTGAGAATCGCCTGGACGGTGGGATCGGTCGTCACGGCGAACGGGCGGATGCCGGCCGGAAGCGCCTGGTTCCGCGCGCGCGCCAGGTCGTAGAGGTTCACGCCGCGGATGGCGCGGGTGATGGTGTCCTGCCATTGGAAGATGCCTCGAGCGGAGTCTTCCGTCAGCAGCATGGCGGCGACGGGATAGGTTTGCGGCAGGCGGAACTCCTCGATGTTGGTGAAGAAAAACGCGCGGTTGCGCCGGATGGGACCGCCGATGTTGCCGCCGACCTGGTTGAGGATCAGGCGGTCGCGCCCGAGCCTGTTGATGTTGTTGAAGTAGTAGTTGGAGTTGAGGGCCGTATTGCGATGCTGCCAGAACAGGCCGCCGTGATAGTCGTTCGAGCCGCTCTTGGTGACGAACTTGATTTGCGCCGCGCCCTCGCCGGCGCTCTCGGCGCCGACGCCGGCCGTCGAGATGGTCACCTCCTCGATGGCATCGGTCTTCGGCTGGATGGTGGCGAAAAAGCCGTCGTCGCTGCGCAGCAGGTTGTCCTGGATATTCAGGCCGTCCATGGTGATGTTCAAGCTGCCCTTGGGAAGGCCGTTGATCGAGGAGGTGCGGGGCGTGCCGACGGTCTGCGTGCCGACCTGGGTGATGATCAGCTCGAGCGCGTTGCGGGTGACGAAGGGCAGCTCGTGGATCTGCCGTCCCACCAGTGTCGAGCTGACGGTGGCGGTGGTGGTTTGCAGGACCTCGGCTCCGCCGGCGACTTCGACGGTCTCGGCGACCGCGCCGATCTCGAGCGCGGCATCGACGGCGGCCGGAACGCCGGCATCGATCTTGACGTCGTTCACCACCGAGGTCCGGAAGCCCTGGGCGGCGATGCTGACGCGGTACGTGCCGGTGGGAATCGACGCGACCACGTACTCGCCGCGTTCGTTGGTGGTGGTGGTGAATGTGGTCGCCGTGTCACGGTGGACGACGGTGATCTTGACGCCGGGCACGACGGCGCCCTGCGGGTCGGTGACGACGCCGGTGAGCCGGCTGGTGGTCACCTGTGCCGAGGCGAAAACGGCGAGCGCCAGTGAAACAAACAACCTTTTCATAAACGAGCACCCCCGGACGAATGGATCACTGCCTGTATCGACGATGACTAATGGCGTCGGAATTGTCAAGCCGTACGACAAGCTTCAGCTTGTCGTCTTCCGGGCTACGCCACCGACGCCGGTTCGGGGGCCGAATTCTGGGCCCAGCGTTCGATGGCCGAGGCGAGCGCCTGGAGCGCGACGGGCTTGGTCAGGTAGTCGTCCATGCCGGCCTCGAGGCATTTTTCCCGGTCGCCCTGCATGGCACTGGCGGTCATGGCGATGACCGGCGTGTGGCGGATTCCGGCCTGGCGCTTGCGGATCTCGGCGGTGGCCGCGTAGCCGTCCATCTCTGGCATGTGGCAATCCATGAAGACCAGATCGTAAGGCGTGCGTTGGAGCATTGAGATCGCTTCGTGGCCGTTGGCGGCGATATCGACGCGGCATCCGAGCCTTTCGAGCATCCGGGCGGCGACCTTTTGGTTGATGGCGTTATCGTCGGCGAGCAGGACATAGGTTGGCGGGCCGGACCTGGCCGAGAGCGGGCCGGGCTCAGCCGCGGCCGGGAGAGCCACGGAGGCGGCGACGGGAAGGGGGAGCGTGAACCAGAACGTCGAACCTTCCCCAGGGCGGCTGCTCACACCGATTTCGCCTCCCATGAGATCGACCAGTTGTTTGGAAATAGCCAGTCCTAATCCCGAGCCGCCAAAGCGGCGCGTGGTGGAAGCGTCGGCCTGGGTGAATTTCTCGAAGATGCGGTCAAGCTGGCTCATCGGAATTCCGATACCTGTATCCTGGACCGAGACACGCACCCGCACGCGATCGTGGGCCAACTCGAGACAGTAGACGGCGAGGTTGACCTGCCCCTGGTCGGTGAATTTGAGGGCGTTACCCGCCAGGTTGACGAGCACCTGGCGAATGCGGCCTGGGTCGCCGACCACGCGGGGTGGGAGGCGGTCATCGCAGTGAACCGCGATCCGGATTCCCTTCTCGGCGGCCCGATGAGAGAGCAGTTCGGCGACATCGTGCACGGCCGAACGGAGGTCGAAGCTGATCGGATCGACGGTCATCTTGCCAGCCTCGATTTTGGAGAGGTCCAGAACGTCGTTGATGATGGTCATCAGGCTCTCGGCGGAGCGCCGGACCGAGTCGGCATAATCGCGTTGTTCGGACGACAGCGGCGTGTCCAGCAGCAGCCCGGCCATGCCGATGACGCCGTTCATCGGGGTGCGAATCTCATGGCTCATGGTAGCCAGGAAATCACCCTTTGCGCGGCTGGCCGCTTCGGCCGCCTCTTTCGAGTGTTCCAGCGCCGCCTGGGCGTTTCGGGACTCGGTAATGTCCTCGACGGTTCCGACGTGGCCGCTCAGCACTTTCTCGCTATTGATCAGCGGCCGCGAGCGGACCTGCACCCAGCGGACTTCGCCATTGGGGCGCCGCAGCCGGAATTGAAGCGAGATCTCGCCGCCGGACCGGGCTGACTGCGCCCAGGTCGCAAGCACCCGGGAGCGATCCTCCGGGTGCACGGCGTCGCTCCAGCCGGTGCCAAGGCTCCGTTCCTGCGTTTGCCCGGCCAGTGTCTGCCAGTGTTCGTTGACATACAATGTCAGACCCTTGGCGTCGGTTTCAAAAATACCGATCGGCGAAGAGGAGGCCAGCGACCGGAACCGTTCTTCGCCTGCCCGGAGCTCTCGGGTCCGCTCCAGCACATTTTGTTCGAGGGTCTGGTGAGCGGCTTCCAGGCTGGCCTGCCTTTCGGCGATCTGACGCATCTCGGCGACACCCTGGAGGCAGGAGCGGATCAGGACGAGGTCTTCAAATACGACCCAGCCGGCGTGCTCGACCCACCGCCACGGGTTGGCGCTCAGGACTCCGAAAACCGACTGCGGCCACCAGGTCCCTCGAAGAAAATGATCCACCGCCACGACGATGGTCGCCGTGAGCAAGACCCGCCAGTCCCGATACAGCGCCAGGAAAGCCAGCGACCCGAAGACATGAAAGTGAGTTTCTACGCGACCGCCGGTGAGGTGAATCAGCAGCGCCGAAGTCAGCATCTGGCCGGCGGCGACCGAGTGCCGGGTCAGAGATTCGGCGGGATGGAGCATGACCAGGGTGACCGGGAATATCGTTATGGCCGCTCCCAGGAACAGCGCCGCCCACACGTGGACGTGTATAAGGCTGTCGATCCCGCTCCAGGTGCGCGGCGATATCACCAGTGCGACGACGATACCGGCCAGCCATTGAAGGACCATCAGGACGGCGAACAGGCGGTCGGTCCGGCGTTGGATGTCGCGAAGCTGCTTGTCACATAGCGTTTGGGCCCGAGCTAAAAGCTCAGGGCTGGAGGCCGGCTTGCGCCCAGGCATTCAGCCGCCGCCCCCGAACAGCGAGCAGCCGAACACGCGCGTTGTCGCGATCCGGGGGCCCCGGCGGCTGATCAAAGCCAGAATGGCGTTACGGCCGGCGTTATCGCCCTCGTGCCCGCGCGACGGAGTGATGCCGCCGGAGAACCGCAGGCGTCCGGCGTCGTCGTAGACCACTACCTGGCCGGAAGTCGCCGCCCCGAACCGGCGCGACTCGGTCCCGTCGAGATCCCGCGTTACGCCTACGCCCGTGACCAGAGCCGCCTGGCGACCGAGATTGGTGGTCGACCATTCCGGAGGACTGCCCGGGGGGTGAACCAGCAGAACGTGAGCCGCCAGGCGGTCCCGGGCGCGGGTTATCAGCACCGCCAGCTCCTGGAGGGTGGAACGAGTGCACGGACAGAGGGGATGGACGGCAAGCACCAACGTCAACCGGGTCGAGTCGCGAACCAGACGGCTCTCGGAAGGCCATTCGAGGGGAGGCGTGGATGGCGTGCCGGGTGAATTGGATCTGGACCACAGGAGGAACAGGCCGCTCGAAACCGCCAGCAGCCAGGCCAGGAAGAAGGAAGCGAGGACACACCGCCGCGCCGGCGCACAGGACCGCATCGACCTTGCATATCGGCGAGGTTGGCGGCAGTGTGAACCGAATCCATCGGCAAAGACTAGGAGAAAGACCTCACCGCAATCGGTACTTGAGTCACTTCCACGGCCGGTGGCCGTGTGGCACTCTCGAACTGGTTGAGGAGCGCTCTCGGAGGACGCCCCCGACCCGGCATCGAGGGGCGCGAGAACTCCAGGCTCACGCCCCGACGTGTTTGCGCGCGTCCTCGACGGCCGCCTCGACTTGCCTGCGATAGGCCGCCAGGCTTTCCTCGTTGGCGGCTTCAAATCGCAACACCAGCACGGGCTGCGTATTCGAGGCCCGCACCAGCCCCCAGCCGCCGTCGAACAGGACCCGTACGCCGTCGACGTCGACAACACGGTGCGTCTTTCGAAATTGCCCGGCAACCCGGGCCACGACCTCGAACTTGATCTCGTCGGGGCAATCGGCGCGGATCTCGGGTGTCGAGAGCATCCGCGGCAAGCCGGCCAACTGGGCCGACAAAGGCTTTCCCGAATTGGCGACGATCTCCATCAGCCGGCAGGCGGCGTAGGGGGCGTCGTCGTAGCCGTAGTAGCGGTCGGCGAAAAACATGTGACCGCTCATCTCGCCGGCCATCTCGGCGTGCTCCTCCTTCATTTTGGCCTTGATGAGCGAGTGGCCGGTGCGATACATGATCGGCACGCCACCGAGCCGCTCGAGTTCGTCATAAAGCACCTGTGAACACTTGACCTCGCCAATGAAGGTCGAGCCGGGCTTGCGGGAAAGAATCTCGCGCGCGAAGATCAGCAGCAGGTAATCGCCCCAGACAACGCGGCCGGTTTCGTCCACCGCGCCGATGCGGTCGGCGTCGCCATCGAAAGCGATGCCCAGCTCGGCGCCATGCCGCCCGACCGCTTCCACCAGCGGCGCGAGGTTGCTCTCGACGGTGGGATCGGGATGGTGGTTCGGAAATCGCCCGTCCATCTCGAAGAACAGTTCGACGGCGTCGCAGTTGAGGCGTTCGAGCAGCCGGTGCATCACCGGGCCGGCGGTGCCGTTGCCGGAGTCGACGACGACTTTGATGCGGCGGTCCCAGCGAAACTGGGCGCCGATCTCGTCCACGTACGCGGTCGAGACATCGGCGTTGTTCGCCGAACCCTGCCCGCGAGCCAGATCGCCCGATTCGATCAACGCCAGGATCTGCTGGATCCGCGGCCCATAAATCGTGCTCTTCCCGCTGACCACCTTGAAGCCGTTGTACTCGGGCGGATTGTGACTCCCGGTCACCATGACGGCGCCGTCGGCCGCGAGGTGAAAGACCGAATAGTAGAGCAGCGGCGTGGGCACTTCGCCGATATCGGTTACCTGGCAGCCGCTGGCCACCAGGCCCTGGCACAGTGCGTCGCGCAACCGGCTCGAGCTCAGGCGGCAGTCGCGTCCGAGGTTGATCCGCCGGCCGGCGTTTCGCTGCAAGAACGTTCCGATCGCCTGGCCGAGCACGGTGATGTCCGGAGAAAGCAGGTCGCGGTCGGCGATCCCTCGAATATCGTACTCGCGAAAAATGGTCGGCTTCAGCATACGGCTAAAGGTAAGAGCATAGCAGACGGCGAATTGGGTCACCTAAAATGTCACCGAACCGGTGAAGCTCGGCTCCGCTCGGCTCATCCGCGACCCCCTCGTACTGCACGGTGCGCTTGTCACCATTAGTCAGCCCACCGATGACGAACGCGATCTTCGGATTCCGGTGCAGATTGTGCACCTTCCGGGTTCTGTCAACGGTGTCGAAGAAAACCTCGAAGTCGTCAGTCACCACAATGCCGACGACGGCCGCCTGGGGCGCGCCGCACAGTGACACAGACGTCTGCACGGCCAAGGAATGGTCGCGCATGAACTGCAAGAGTTTGGCGTCAGCGGCGGCGCCGTTTTTGCGCCGGCCGCTGCAACGCCTCGTTAGGCAGGCGCATGAAATTCTCAGGCTGCAACAAGCTGGCGACCAGGATGTCTTCGTCGACGGCTTCCCAGTGAATGCCGATGCCTCCACCGATGAACTCCCACTCCGCCCTTTGTTTCGTGGTGGCGTCCAGAAGTCTTGGGAACCAGGCCAGGGGCACCGAGACCATGCGCCCATCGTTTAGAACGACGCTGAGGGCATCGCTTGTGCAGGACACCTCGACCGCCGTCACTTCACTGCTTTCCACCAAAGTACTCATGCCACTTCTCCAGAAACAATTCTCTGTTTTCAACGACCAGTTCTCGAATCTCAGTAAGCTCGTGGCCACGAAAGCCGCGGTTACTCGCCAGGTTCACGGGCTCGAGCCAAAACTTCGCGTACCGCCCCGCATGAGCCACGTGGATGTGAGGCGGCTCACGACCCTCCATGCTGAAGAAGAAGAACCGGTAACCACGGACCCTCAACAGGGCGGGCACAACCTCAGTTTACCGCCGTCAGGTCGTCAGCGAATTCCAGATCCAGCTCGGCAGGCGCCTAACGATTTGGCGCTCAGGCGCGGCCCGCTTTGGACTTGAAGCGCCGAGTTAGACAGCCGACCCTGATCTACCGATCTCCGGCACCGAAAGCTTGCGGCAAATCTTTCTGGCCAGCAGATCGGCCACCTCAGTGTGTGTCGGAATCGCCTCCACCGCACCGGTAACAGGATTGGTCCACAGGGAGTGTCCCCGACCCTTGCGCTTGAGACAGCAGCCATGCTTCCGAAGATGCTGGAGCAATGTGCTCCGCTTCACTCAACTATCACCGTCTCGCGCTCGGCATCGGCAGGAACCCCCCGCAGCGAATCCTCACGCCGATCCTCCAGAATCAGAGCGATGGCTTCGGCCAAACTTGTCCGTGCTTCATCCTTCGTGCGCCCCTGGCCATTGGCGCCGGGAATCTCCGGGGAGTAGGCGATATACCATTCGCCGTCGCGTTCGAAGATAGCCGTAAACTCGTTGTGCATTTTGTGCGCTTTTCTCGAAACCATTCTACCTACACGAATCCGCCGGTTCCACGGCTGTCTAACGATTTCGGCATCAGCGGCGGCGCGTGCGCCGTCGGCTGCATGCCGTTGTTGGGCGGCGATCCTTTCGATCCGAGCCTTCACCAGCTTCCGTACGAGAGTAGCCGGTAAGGGATTGTCCGCCTGAAAAACGAATGGTGCCCTTGCTGGTGTCGTAATCCTCGAGTGCGTCCATTGTGGTAGGCCTCTTCGGTACGGCGGCGGTAGTGCCGGCTGCGCAGGGCTTCCACCACGCAGTCGTAGAGCCGCGGTGTCGGCTCACGAGGGAGTAATCCCAGTGGCGAGCGACGATCCGACGCCAACACGTTCATGCCGTCCGGCCTCCAATGAACTTCGGATGTGGAAGCGATGGTACTTCAACCCCGGAGCGAGCGCAACCGGACGGGGCTAACACCGGACGGGGCTAACAACACCGGACGGGGCGGTCCAAGTAATTCTGGCTAAAGTCTTTTCGGCCGACCGCCGATCAAGGCAGATATGGCTTTTCCATACCGGGAACAGCGCACCCAACTGCGCATGGAAGTCGATCAGCCGGTGCGCATTACCTTACTCGACCAGCCGCGCCGGGTCCAGAAGGGTCGCCTGGCGAACCTCTCGGGCCGCGGAATGCGCATCGTAGTCGGCGAGGCTATGCCCATCGATGGCGCCGTGAAGGTGGACTGGGATGACACGCTGGTGCTCGGCGAGGTTCGCTACTGCGTTCCGGAGTCAAACCAGTTCGTCATCGGGCTCGAGCTCCAGCATTCGCTGACCGAACTGGGCAGCCTCGTCCGCCTCAGCGAAAGCCTGCTCGCCAAAACCCGCGAGAATCAACGAGTCTGAACCGCCGCCTGGCACGAGCCTCTGGCCCGCCGACCGGCGCCCCGCCGGGCCGCCAGAATCGGCTCGACTAATGTTTTACCCTGGTTACAAATAATCTCATGCTCTCCAAAGTCGCGATCTTCGGCAGCGCCGGCCAGCTCGGCATGGAACTGAACCAGGCGTTTGCGAGCCGGGGCTATCGAGTCACCGGCTTTACCCGGGAAAACATTGATATCACCGATGGCGTCCAGGTGGACCGTCTGTTGATGGAGGCGGCGCCGGACGTGGTGGTGAACGCGGCCGCTTACAACATGGTGGACGTGGCCGAGCAGGAACCGCGCGCCGCGTATTCAGTCAACGCGCTGGCGGTCCTGCATATGGCGAAGGCCTGCCGGCAGCTCGATGCTCTTCTGGTGCATTTCTCCACCGATTACGTGTTCGACGGCGCCCGTCGCAGCCCGTACGTCGAGGAGGACCCTACGCACCCGTTGGGCGCCTACGCGGTCTCGAAGCTGGCTGGGGAGATCTACGCAAACGCGTACCTGGATTCGCCGGTCGTCATTCGCACCTCGGGCGTATTCGGGCCCGGCGGTCTGCGCACGGCGCGGGGGAATTTCATCGAGTTGATGCTGCGGCTGGCGGGCGACGGCCAGCCGATCCGCGTCGTCGAGGACCATGTCGCCTCACCCACGTACGCTCCGGCGCTGGCGGCGCGCACGGTGGATTTGCTCGAAGGCGGCCATCGGGGGTTGTTCCACATCGGGGGAGGCGCGCCGATTTCCTGGTACGACTACGCTCAGTTGATCTTCCGGACGGCGGGTCTGTCGCCGGAGCTGCGCGCCACCAACGAGCGGGAATACCGGACGGCGGCGCGGCGGCCGCACTACTCGGCGCTGTCCAACGCGAAAATCGAAGGCTTGGGCCTGTCGCCGATGCCGCCACTGGAGTCGGCGGTCGCCGAGTATCTTCGCGCCCGCCGGATGTCGACGGCTCACCACAATTGAAAATAGTCGTCGTGTTGGGCAACCTCGACGGGAATCCCGAACAGCTCCGACAACACCCCGGCCGTCAGTACATCGCGCTTGGGGCCGTCCCGGAACAGGCGGCCGCCTCGGAGCAGGATCACCCGGCCGATCTCGGGGATGATGTCGGGCAGATGGTGGGTGACCAGGATAATGCTGATGCCGGAGGCGGCCAGCTTGCGGAGGCTATCGCGCAGCTCACGGACCGCCCGGAGATCGAGGCTGTTGGTCGGCTCGTCCAGGATCAGCGCGCGCGGACCGTGAACCAACGCCCGGCCGATCAGAATCCGGCGCGCTTCGCCACTGGACATCCGGTCGACGCTGCGATCGGCCAGGTGCGCGATTTCCAGCGTCTCGAGCACTTCGAGCGCTTTCTCCCGCATCGCGGCGGTGACCTGGTGGTTGGTCCACAGGCCGATCGAGCTGAAGAATCCGGAGAGGACTGCTTCCAGCCCCGACAAGTCGCGCCGGCAGGCATCCATCAGGTCGGTGGAGACGATCCCGAGCAGCGGCCGGAGATCGAACACGTTCCAGTTCTCGCGTCCGAGAATCCGCACGCTGCCGGCCGGGTCCCGGCGCAATGGATAAAAGTCGCGGGTAATGCAACCGATCAACGTCGACTTTCCGCAGCCGTTCGGCCCGAGAATCGCGGCGTGCTCGCCGGCGGCGATCGAGAAGCGGATCGAGTTCAGCACCCTACGCTCTCCGCGGACGACACTGACGTTGCGGAACTCAAGCAGCGGAGGCGAACCGGAAATGAATGGCAACCGACCAGTTTACCCGAGCCGTAACTCGTGACCGATCCGGTCGAGCGCGATGCGGTCCTGCTGGCGGCCGGCGGCGGCGCGGAAGCGCTCGATGGGCTCCAGCCGGGGCTCGCGGCCGAGGCTGAAAGTCTGGTGGTGAACCGGGATGAACCGGCCGGCGCCGGCGTCATTGCCCATCCGCCAGGCTTGCTCGGGAGTGCAGTGATAACGAATCCAGGGGTTATAGGCGCCGATGGGCATGATGGCGAGGTCGATTCCGCGGCGGGTCCGCACTGCGCGGAACGCATCGGTATCGGCGGTGTCGCCGGCGAACAGCACGCGCCAGCGGCCGCTCTCGATGAGGTATCCGTTGTAGCCGCGCCAGCGATCGGTGCGCATGCGCGCGCCCCAATGATTCACCTCAATCGCGCGTATCTCGGCGGCGCCGGCCTGGGCCCGCTCGCCCCAGCGCAGCTCGCGCACGCGGCGATACCGGCTGGCCCGCAGCAGGTCGCTGGTCGACCAGGCGGTCACGACCTCGGTCTTGCGGCTCTCCAGTTGGACGAGCGAAGGAATATCCCAGTGATCCATGTGCGCGTGCGAGAGCAGGACCAGATCGATGGGCGGCAGATCCGGCAGCCGCAGCGCCGGCGCGATCAGCCGCTTGATGCCCACCGTCACCGGGCCGAAATTCAATCCGGCGCGATCGCTGAAAACCGGATCCGTGAGAATCGTGAAGCCGTCGATCTTCAGCAGCAGCGTCGCGTGGCCCAGCCACGCCACGTGGAGTCCGCGGTCGCCCCAGACGGCAATCCCAGGCGAGGCCGGCGGAGGGGCGATGTCTCGTCCCCAGCCGCCGGCGATGGCTCGCCAGAACGGAGGCGGGTTGTAATAGAAACCCGTGCCGGCGGCCGCCAGGCCGGCACCCCCGGCGCCGGCTATCCACGCCCGGCGCGAGATACTAATTGGCGTGTCACCCACTGATCCATTCCTGTAGACGAAAATCCTGGCGGAAAGATTCGGTCCTCATTGTCATTCTATCCTGCGCAACCTCGGCCGGGGTTCGTTCCTCAGGCCATTGATTTAGTAAACTTGTGGGTTGCCTTCTCCGCTGCTCAGACTCCAATTCTGCTGCCTTGCGATGGTGGCCCCTGTGGGCGCCCAGAGCGAGAGAATCCATGAAGCCTCCGGCATTACCCGCCTCGGCGATGATCTCTATATCGCCGACGATTCGGTCGGCGGCGCGTGCTTCCGAATCGCCGTGCCGCGCAATGTGTCCGCGGTCTTCCCGTTGAACGGCCAGCAGCCCCGGCGCGTGCGTCTGGCCGGCGGACGACAGGCCGTCGACCTGGAAGGCATCGATGTACTGGCCGACGGGCGGCTGGCGGTCTTGTCGGAGCGAACCCGGTCGCTTATCGGCGAGGATCAGGTCATCGCCGAATACGACCAGCCGCTCGGTGAGTTCGCCAAGCGGGGCCTGGAAGGGATCAGCGCACGGCCGCTGTCGGGCGGCTCTTCCCGTGTCGCCGTGGTGTGGGAGGGAGGCTATCCCGATCCTCCTTCGGTGCCGCGTCCGATGATGGCTCACGTCGGCCGGCGCGCTATGCGCGCGTTCGTTCTCATCCACGATCTGAAACCCGAGGCGCGCGATCTTCGGATTCGCCTGTTGGACGCCGTGACGAGCTTCGAGGTCGACTTGCCGCTCCCGCCCGGTGAGGAACCCCTCGCGCAGCGCTTTCGCGCCTCCGACCTGGTCTGGACCCGTTTGCCGGATTCGAGCGCCGATCCGTGGGGCCTGATCCTGCTGATCAGCTCGCAGAACTCGGTCGACCAGCCCACCTATCAGTACCACTGGCTCCAGCGATTCAACCTGCAAGGCAAGCCGGTCGGGCCGTGCATCGATCTGGACAAGGTGGGTCCACCCTCCACCCGCGGCGCCAACTGGGAAGGGTTGGCGTGGCTCGAAGCCGGCCAGCGCCTGATTCTGGTTCACGAAGACGACGCAAAACTGGAAGCGCACGGCTTGATCCTCGACCTGCCGCCGGAGTGGCGCTTCCCTGGAAAAGAACTGGCGAACGGAAAGCGGTAGAGCTTAGTTTTTCGCCTGCGGTGGCACGTAGCCAGGCGGGAATTGGGCGCCGTCGCCGAAGAAGTAGTCCTCCATCTGCTTCACCAGGAATTCCTGGGATTCCTGCGTCCCGAGGTTGAGGTGGTACTCGTTCATGATCATCTTCATGTGCTCGAGCCACAACTTCCAGGCGTCTTTGGAGACGCTTTCATAGATGCGCTGGCCCAACGGATGTCCCTCGAAAGGGACCTCGTCGAGACCCGCCATCTCCCGCTGGAATTTCACGCAGAAGACTTTGCGGTTGCCGGTCTGCTCGACCGAAATCGGGGGAACGTTGCCACAGGCCATGGCCTCATGGTACCTCGACTCACCCCTCCGTCGCCGAGCCGCCGGGATGGGATGATGAACCGCCGGTCCGGACCGATAAGGCGAGTGTGGGCGCCCTGGCCGACCGCGACATGTTCTGGCGAAACGCGGCCAGCCTTCTCGAAACCGCTCAGGCCGGCTCGGCCGAGTTGGACGCCGGCTACAGCATTCTGATCGGCGAAGGCGGTGAGATCCGGATGATCGCCGCCAGCGACTGGCCGCTCGATTCCTTGCAACGACTGCACGGCGCCTCGATGGCCTACCGTGTCAG
>Ga0247727_10013029_pt1 | contig 14115 bp, 12 predicted proteins | sample WisWelCaveWW1625_FD_202498 | JGI IMG/M metagenome (GOLD analysis project Ga0247727, IMG submission 202498) | Biofilm microbial communities from Wishing Well Cave, Virginia, United States - WW16-25 | ecosystem: Environmental > Aquatic > Deep subsurface > Groundwater > Cave microbial mat | place... | reverse complement strand
CAACCACAGTTCAATCTAAACGGAAATCATCCGTCTGCCAGTGGTGTCAGAAAGAGAAAGAAGTAATCACCCGCCGGTTCCCGCCGCGCCAGCGCTCAATCGCTGTCACAACGAGAGAGTTGGGGAAATTCTACTTGCGTTGGGTTGGCTCTCGCCTATAAACAGGGGGCATGAAATGGCTGTGGATTTTGGGGCTGACGGTTTCCCTGCTGACCACGCTGGCCTCCGCCCAAATGCGCGAGTGGGCGGGCGCGCGCGGGTCGAAGCTCAAAGCCGAGTTCGTCGAACTCAAGTTCAACACCGTCGTCTTCAAGAACGAAGAGGGCAAACTGGTCGAGATCCCGATCGCCAAATTGAGTCCCGCCGACCAGGTCCTGGCGCGCCAACTGTCGATGAACCGAGCCCGCGGCGCGCTGCCGGGCCGGGCCAGCCAGCCATCCGCCACGCCGACCAATGTCCTGCCGCATTTCATCGACGGCAAATGGGCGGGCTGGCACGCCGTCTATGAACACCCGAAGCTGGATGTCCTCGTCGAGACCAACGGCTACATCCGCATCCAACCGAAAGACAACGGCAAGCCCGTCGGCTCCGCCATCCCCTGCAGTTGGGGCATCGGCTACTACCCCGCGCCGGGCGAGTTGCCCAAGGGCCGCGCCGTGCTGTACTTCGACGAACCACCGGCCCCGTCCATCATCAAGGACAAGTACCGCTACAAGGGTGTCGTCGAGGACAAGGTCAAATTCGAGGTCGAGATTGAGTTCGCGGACAACACCGTCGAATTCAAAGTCGAGATGCGCGAACCCTCGGGCATCATTGCCGGCTATCTGGCCGTCGGCGTGCGCATTCACGGCACGCACAGTTTCCCGGACGGCACGCCCCGCGAGAAAATCATCAAGGCACTGCAGGGCTATTCCCTGCGCTACAAAGAGCCCAAGGAAAACGAGGTCCAACTCGAGTACTACCCCCACATCACGCTGACCAATTCGGTCGTTTCCGGCACCGTCAAAGGCCCGTGGGGACCGCGCGTCGTGACCGTGGAACAGAAGCGCGGCGCCGTCTATCTCAGCAATTACACCCTCACGCCGCTCTACGCCGGGTTCACTTTCAGCAAATACCTCGGTCAGGGACCGACCGGTCCGGGTATTTTGTTCACCGTCGAGTAGCCGGCTTCAACTCAACTTTGATTCGGCGTCCTGCAACAGGTCGATGACCTGTTCCGCCGTGGCAGCCTCAACCAACTTGGCCCGAAACGCTGATTGACTCACCAGCCGCGATAACCGCGCCAATAACTGGAGATGGTCGCGCACATTGGGCGCGCACAGCAGGAAGAAATGCCGGACGGGCTGGCCATCGAGCGCGCCAAAATCCACCCCGACGCGGTGCCGGCCGTAGGCGAGCGTTGGCTGATCGACGAGTCCGACCAGTGCGTTGCGCGAGTGCGGAATCGCCACGCCCTCGTTCAGGCAAGTCGGGCACAAATCCTCGCGTGCTTTCAACGCCTTGAACAACATCTCGAACGGCCGTTTCTCCTGCGGAGCCACGATCAGGGCCACCAATTCCCGCAGCACGCCGTCCTTGTCCGTGGCGGCGAGATTCAGATTGATGCGGCGCGGATGCAGCGCCCCCGCCACCGAAAGCGGTTCCGTCACACCCGTCAGCGCGGCCGGTAGTTGTTCGATTTTCTTCGCCATGCTCCGAGACGGCGCATACTAGGTGGGTGGCCTTGCCCGCGCAAGCGGAATGGATGTCGGTTTTTTGTGTTGATATCCCCACTGAAACCGTTATGAGGACATTCTCACATGCGTGCGATCTGGCAAATTTGGGCGGTCACGGGCGGACTGTTGGCCGCCACCCTCGTGCAAGCGGAGGACCCGACCAAACCGACATTCCGCTCGCTGGCCGGGGCGCTGTTGTTCACGGATGACCACAGTTATTTTGTGGAATCGGAGTTGCGCCTGCCGTTGCTGCGCGAGGGGCGGGTCGGCCTGACCTACCACCACCACGAGGCCACGCCCTTCCTCGATGTGAGTGGGGACGTGCAGGCCGAGTCGTTATACGGTCGCGACGAGTTGGAAGTTGACCTGAATCTGAGCGAGTACGTGCGGCTGATTGCACTGGGTGGTTACCGCGTGGCCTATCTCGAAGACCGAACCGGCAAGTTCAGCGCGTTTGTGTGGGGCGGTGGAGTGGGCGCGCCCGAGCGCACGGATGGCGAACGGTTGCATTGGCACGTCCTCGCCGGTGGTTTCAGTGACCGGCGCGTTCTGGACGCGGACTGGTGGACGGACGTGTATGCCTCGTGGCGGATGTTCTATTTCATCGCCGACCAGTATCTCGAATCCCGCTACCGAGCCTCGGTGAATCTTTCCGCGCGCATCGAGTCGGCCAACGAGAGCGGTCACCTCCGGTCGTTCTACAAGGCCGGTCCCGAAATCCAATTCCTCACGGCCAACGGCAACCGCGCCAATCTCGAACTCCACTGGTTTCAAAACGATGAGAACCCGTTCTACGGGAGCGATGACCGCGGAGTGTTTCTCGGTCTCAACGTGATCTCCTCGCGCGACGACGAGTATCTCTGGCATGTCCGACAAGGGCGACAGCCCGGCTGGTTTCCCCTGATCTGGGGCAGCTACGATGTCGCCGCCGGGACGACCCGGCGCGTCACCCGCTTCGAGATGAGCGTGGAAGCCGTGGACTTCGTGATCGCCGATCATCTCTACACCTTCACCGCCTGGTACGAGACCCATCAGGAACATCGTGCCGGTGACTTCGACAATGTTTCCTACTCCGTCACGGTGGGCGTGCAAACGCCGGTCGGCTGGGAATCACCCTTGTCGCAAGGCCAACCGTTGATCGCCGGCGCCGATTTCCTGCACCGCAGTGATCATGCGCTCAACCCGAACGCGGATCGCGTGGCCCCCGGCGCGTTGATCGAAAGTGGCAGCCTCAACGTGTTGCCGCGGTTGCGCCTCCAGACCATCGGGTGGGACCTGCCCTATCGCGACCCCTCCATGTATGAGCGCCAGACGGCCTGGTTGAATTTCTTCGACTGGCGGATCACCGCCGGCTACGATACCAAGTCCTCGCGCGACCGGTCCCCGCTGGCGGCCCAGATCGGCCTGAACTGGGATGTCGCCACCATTGAGGGCTTCGTGGTGTACGCCCGCGGCCTCGCCTCCGCCGGCAATGAATCGCCCGACTGGCTGGCGGAGTTGGGGGTGCGCCGGCCGGCGGGACGGGTGTTTACCCGGTTTGAATCCTATGGGATCGACGCCAACATCGCCAGCGGCACCATCTGGGTGGTCGGCGCCGGCGTGAATCTGTAACCGCCGGCTTTACGCCTGCGTTCCCACCGTCGCGTCCGCGAACGCCTGCTGGAGTTGTGACAACTCAAACGGCTTTTCCACAAACGCCCGTGCGCCGGCCTCGCGCGCTTCCTGTGCGGTGGTGCGGCCGGCGGTCACCACGATCACCCGCGCGTTCGGGTCTTGCCGGGAAATCAGCGCGGTGCAGGTCAGCCCGTCCATCCGCGGCATCCGCACGTCCATCACCACCACGTCGGGACGCGTGGCCAGGTACTTTTGCACGGCTTCCTCCCCGTCGCCGGCGGTCTCGACGATTTCGTGGCCCAGATACTCCAGCGCCATCTTCAGCGCGCAACAAACGGAGTCGGTATCTTCAACAATCAAGACTCTCATGACCCACGGCTACTTTAGCAGTGGTCATGCCACGGCAGGCCGGGGCCAAAGAAACCTAATTCACCTGCGGGGCAAATGAGAATCTCCCGCCAAAAATGTCCCTGCTGAACTGGACGATGTCTAGCGTACCACCACGCAATGGCGGCGACGCCACCAAGCGGCGACGCCGACCAACCCCAGCCCCAGCACCGAGGGCTCCGGCACCTGGAAGGCGTTGATCTGCGTGAACGTGAAACCGTAGGGGTCCGCACCGGCGCCCACCCGAAACTGCGCCCGCCACGACGCCGTGCCGACCGGCGCAAGTCCGGCCAGATTGTAAGTGAACAGACTGGTCGCCGCGGTGGATGCTTGGATATTGTTTTGTCCCAAATAGCTGCCGCCGCTGTTGAACCACTGAATGTCGAATCCCCAGGTCCCGCCGTTGATGCTGGCCACGGCTTCCACCTGGAACCGCGGGTCCGAATACAGAATCCGCTCGTCCGTGCCGTTCTTGCCCCAATGGGCGACCAGGTCCCCGCCGGCAACGACCCGCGTCAGGCTGACCGTTCCGTCCAGGTTGTCCGTCAGCGTCAGCGTGGCGTCGATGAAATGGTTGGTGTTGTTGAGCGGATCGAACAACTGGCCCAACACCGCCGCTTTGGTTTGCCACCAGCCGGCACTGACCAGCAAGGCCACGGCCGCCGATATCTTTGTCACGAATCTTTTCATACGATGAACCTCGTCGTTAAGTTTCCCTCTGCGTACACCCACACTGACCACTGTACTCGCTTCTGGCGCCGCGGCAATCCCGCGTCTGGTTTACGGTAAATTCCAGTCGAAACTACGGCAGATACCAATAGTTGACCGTTCCATAAATCGCCTGATCGGGACGCAGGTATTCGACGGCGGCGTCCGCGAACAGGTAATTCCCGCCAGCGCCGTTGAAGTGCACCGTGCCGGGAATCGTGTCCAAACTGCAAAACGAAAAGTGCGTGAGGTAGCCCCGGTTCACCGGGGAGTCGCCCGGTCGTTCAGCCAAAAGAATCAACCGCGTGGTGGCCGTCGCCACCCGCTCCAAACGATGCATCGGATTCGCCCCGAAGTCACCGAAGGGAAGATTCGCCGCCGTGTACGGGGGATAGGCGACGCCGCCGTTGGCGGCGTACGTGCGCGCCGACATCACCGGGTCGGCACGCGGCCATGGATCTTGCGGGCACAGAAACACGGCCTTCGACTGGGCTACGTACGGCAGCAACTTGGTGTCCCAGATGATGCCGTCCGGATCGGCAATCGCCGGAAGAAATCCATCCCGGTCATTGGCATAGAGATAGAGCGCGTACCCCAGGTTGCGGAGGTTGCCCACGCAACGCACCGCGTTGGCCCGGTCCCGCGCTCGCCCCAGCGCCGGCAACAGCAGCGCCGCCAGCAGCGCGATGATCGCCACCACCACCAGCAGCTCAATCAACGTAAAACCTGTCCGGCGTCTCGCAGTCACACCCCGAACATACCATCCTCCCCGAACCGAAAGAACAGCAATGCTGGTTTAGCGTAAACTGAAGGCCACTCTCGACACCCCGGCGCGGATGTCCGATAAGAACGCCATGCGTCCGTTCGTCCTCTTCACCGCCTTGGCAGTGCTCCTCGCCGGCTGCGTCACTTCACCACATCAACCGCCCGCCACTGATTCCGTCCTCATCATCCGCGACGTGAAACATCTGCCGATGGAATCGTGGACGCCGCTGACCAACGACTTACACCAAGGCCGGCGGGTCCTGTTCATCGGTTGTGACCCGTTTGAGGCCCGCGTGCGCCTCACCGCGGCCGGTCCCGAAACCGAAGCGCAACTATTCGAGAAGCTGGCGCGCGAAGCGCCGCGTGTCCCCGTGCTCTCCGACTTCAGCCAGTGGCAACACGAAAACCAGTCCGGCAACCTCGGCAACACCAGCCCCGATGTCACCGTCACCGATTTCCGTGAGTGGGACGCGCTGGTTCTCACCAACGCCCCGCCGCTGACCGGCAACTCCGTGGTCCTCCAAGCGCGCGGCGATACCAACACCTGCCAACTCGCCATCGTTGCCGCCGAAGCCGACGGCGCGCATTGGCACTGCGTCGTGCCGCTGACCACCGAGTGGCAATCGTTCGTCCTTCACGAAACCAAGTTTCAATTCTCCTACGGCGGCAGCAACCGTGGCCGACCAGAGGATCGTCTCTCGCTGGCGCGCGTCCGCCGTTTCGCCGTCGGCTTGTACCGTCAACTCGGCACGCCGACACCCGGCCGCTACGCGTTCAGCGTTTCCGACGTTCGCATCGCCACCGACCCGCGCAGTGTTTCCGAAATCGCCGGTTGGCCCGACATCCTGCTCGTCAGCCCGCCCTACCGGCATTACACAATCAAACCCGGCATCCAATCACCACTCGCCCGCGCGCGCGGCCCCGGCGCGCCGTACCGGTGGATTCCGCTCCGCGAAGAGCGCGACAACCACGGCCGGGTCCTCGGCTGGCCGGTTTCGATGTACGCCGACGCTTCCAATCGCTGGGCGTGGATCGCCATGGACAATCCGCCGGCGGCTCTGATCGCTAAAACCGTCCGCGCGTTGCAAGACGAGCTGCCGCCGGCACCCAAGCCGCTGCCGCCCGCACCCGTCGATCGCGACGAGTGGGTGACCGTTAACGGCTCGCACCTTGTTCACCGGGGCAGGCCGGTCTTCCTCAACGGCATCAACTACTGGCCGCTCAGCCACAATGGCAAAGCGCCCGGAGAGTTTGGCCCGCATTGGCTCGAGCCGGCGTGGTTCGATCTGGAAATCATCCGACGCGACCTCGACCGGTTGCGCGACCTCGGCATCAACGCGGTCTCGATCCAGTACCACGAAGAATCTCAAGCGCCGCAACTGCGTTGGTTCGTCCACGAATGCCGGCGCCGCGGCATCTGGGTGCTGCCGTACCTCGGCTACGTCCATCCGTTCCAACAGGACTTCGCCAAGGCGCAACGACTCATCGAATCTGCCGACCTCGCCCACTTGCCGGGTGTCTTCGCCCTCGACATCGGCTGGGAACCGTACCTCGGCCTGCACGACCAGCGGCGCCGTTTCGACCGCGATTGGGAAAACTGGCTCGTGGAACAATCCGTCGTCGGCCCCTGGTCCGCTCCTTCGGACGAAGAGTTGAAGACGGACGGTCCACACCACGCCGCCGTCACGCTCTACCGGCGCTTCGTGGACGACTGCATGAGCCGGCGCTACGGCGAAGTCGTCCGCTTCATCCGCCGCCTCGGCTGCCGACAACTCATCACCGTCCGCAGCGGTTACGGCGGCAACGGCAATCACTGGGCCGACCCGTTTTTGCCGATTGATCTTGCGAGTGGCGCCGTCCACTTGGACTTTATCTCCCCCGAAGGCTACGCGCTCACCGGTGATCTCGATCAATTCTTCGAAGGTGGCTTCATCACCGCCTACGCCCGCGGGATGTCCGGTGGCAAACCGGTTGTGTGGCTGGAGTTCGGCTGCTCCGTCGGCCAAAGCCCACAACCCACCGATCTCGCCAATCAAGCCCGGCTCTACCGGAACATGTTTGAGTTGGCGAAACGCAGTCACGCGGCCGGCGTCTTCGGCTGGTGGTATCCCGGCGGCTGGCGCGTGGACGAAAAATCCGACTTCGGCATCGTCAACCCCGACTCCACCCCGCGCCCCGCCGCGTGGGAGTTCAAGAAGCTGGTGGGAGCCCCGCTCGGAGCGGGGCGACCGGCTCCGTGGACCGGCCGCACAGTCAATCCCCACGCGCATGCAACCGGGCTGTCCGGTCTCTGGGACGACTGGCGCGCCACCTACCGGCAGGAGTTGCGTGAAAACCGCATGCAAGAACTCCGCCCGACCGCCTACGCCAATGCCGAGTGGGGCCGCATCGAAATCAACGGTCGGGAATTTCCACGCAGGCCCGGCGAGAAACTCATCGTCAAACCCGGCGACCAACTCCGCCTCGAACTCATCAACACCGGCTCCACCGAGTGGGCCAACGTGTTGGTGGCTGATCGACCAGTGGACTCAATTGATTACGGCCAGAGCGCGTGGATCTCTTGGACGGCCAACGACTCCATCAAGTTGCGACCAATGGTCAAGGGCTTCGGCGCATTCGGCGAGCCGCTGGAAATCGAGCTTACTGCCGACTGATTCCTGCGGCGCGTTTCCTCGCCGCCCACCCGATCGCCGCGCCCACCAATCCCAACGCGGCCACTGACGGTTCGGGTCCGGACAGGGCGTTGAGTTGGGTGAAGGTGAAGCCGGGATCGGTCAGCGCCGACGGACCAATCCGAAACCGCACGTTGTACTCGTCCGCGACCAGGCTGAGTGACTGCTGGAAGGCGATGATGTCGTGCATCTGGATGGCCGTGGAGTTGGTGTCGGGAATCAGCGTGTTCTCGGACACAAACGAGCCGCTGTTGAAAAACAGGATCTGCACCGTGTAAAACCCGCCGTTGACCGGCGTGACCGGCACGATCGTCAACGTGCCCTCATCGTCCAGCGGGTCAAGCGACAGCCGCGGTCCCGACGCGCCGTTATGTTGCCAATCGACACCCGTGTCCACGATTGGCGCCACCCGAAAGATCGTCACTTCGCCCGGCGCAGTGTTGGAGGTGATCGCGCCGCCAAAGTGACCGAAGAAATTGTTCGTGGTGTTCAGGTCGTCGATCAACGCCGCCGTCGCGCTCCACGCGCTCACTGCGACGAGAAGCCCTGCGCAGATGAATATCCTCATGGCCATGGTTCTCCTTCTGTTACTCAGCCCTGCCGCCAGCATACAATCAGCCTTGTCTCAAACCAATGGCTTTGTTAGTTTACGGTAAATTCATGGGCGATCCAGCCAGCCGGCCAACCCTCCAGAGCATCGCCGCAGCCGCCGGGGTCTCGCGGATGACCGCCTCCCTCGCGCTGCGCAATCATCCTCGCATCTCCGTCGCGACCCGCGAAAAAATCCACCGCCTCGCCCGCGAACTGAATTACCGGCCCGACCCGGAGGTCTCCCGGTTGATGGCGCACCTGCGTCGGCAGCGGCCCCCGCAGTACCGGCCCACGATTGCGCTGATCACCAATGCCCAGCGACCCGGCCCGTGGCGACTCAACCGGCACTTCGCCCGGTTTTACGAGGGCGCCCGCCAGCGCGCCGCCGAACTCGGCTATCAACTGGAAGAATTCTGGCTGCGCGAGCCGGGCCTCGCGCGCGCCCGGCTGACGAAGATCCTCCAGACCCGGTCGATCGAGGGTTTGTTGATCGGCCCATTGTACCGGCCCTCGGGCCGCCTAGCGCTCGATTTCGACCAGTTCGCCGTTGCGGAGCACGGGCAGGACATCTGGGTGCCGCGCATCCACCGGGCGAATCACGATCACTTTCAAGGCATGATGCTGGCGATGCGCCAACTGCTGCGGCTCGGCTACCAAAAAATCGGCGCGATCTTTCTGGAAAACTATCACCGCCACGACGTCCACACTTGGGAAGGCGCCTATCACTATCACCAACAGAAGTTGAAGCCCGCGGACCGCTTGGCCCCGTTTCTCTCCGAGATGCAGGATCGCAAAGGCGTGGTCGCCTGGGTCCGCAAGCATCGTCCCGAAGCCGTTGTCTCCAGCCACCTCGAAGTCAAATTCTGGCTGACAGAAGCCGAGATCGCAATCCCGCGCGACGTCAGCTTCGTGTATCTGGACTGGCTCGATGACTCCAACGCCTGCGCCGGCATCAACCAACACTACGAGATCGTCGCCGCCGCCGCGGTGGACCTGGTCGTCGGCCAGCTCCAGCGCCACGAACGCGGCCTCCCGCCGTTTTCCAAACTGGTTCTCATCGAAGGCGAATGGGTGGCCGGCCCCACGGTGCGCGACCGCCGAACCGCGCGTAGTGGACGGTAAACCATCGGCGGGCTGTCTTTGCCGTCGGCGTTTGTGGAACTCTCGATGGCGTGAAACTCCAACGCTTTGCCGGCAACCCGATCCTCGCCCCGCGCCCCGCGTCCTCCTGGGAAAACGTCTGCGCCACCAACCCGGGCGCGTGGTACGATGGCAACAAAGTGCGCCTGCTCTACCGCGGCGGACCGGACACCGATCAACATCCGATCTTCTTCGGTCTCGCCGAGAGCGCCGACGGGTTCCATTTCCAGCGGGTGAGCGACGAGCCGGTGTTCGGGCCGAGCGAGAACGGATTCGACGGCGGCTGCGTCGAAGACCCGCGGATCATCAAGTTCGACGGGACGTACTTCGTCACTTACGCCGCGCGGATGTTTCCGCCCGCGGCGTACTGGCGGAAGAGATTTCCACTCAACGCCTTCAACCCGCCGCTGCCACCCGAAGCGCCCGCCGCCGCCCGCGACAATCTCACCCGCACCGGTCTCGCGGCCACGCGGGATTTCCGCGCCTGGCACCGGCTCGGCCCGATCACGCCGGCCAACGTCGATGACCGCGACGCGATCATTTTCCCGGAGAAAGTGGCCGGCAAGTTCGCAATGCTCCATCGGCCCGCCGCTTGGGGTGAAACGCCATCCATCTGGCTCGCGTTCGGCCCCGACCTGCTCCACTGGCCGGAGGAACATCTGCTCGCCCAGCCCGCGTTCGATTGGGAGTGCAAGAAAATCGGCGGCAACGCGCCGCCGCTGAAGACGGAGGCCGGCTGGCTGATGTTGTATCACGGCGTGGATGCCGGCCACGTCTATCGCGTCGGCGCGATGCTGCTCGACCGCGACAACCCGCGCAAGATTCTCGGACGCACGCCCCGGCCGATCTTGGAACCGGAAGCCGACGGCGAACGCGTCGGGCTGGTGCCCAACGTCGTCTTTCCCTGTGGAAATGTCGTGATCGACGGCCGATTGTTCGTGTACTACGGTGGGGCCGACAGAGTCTGTTGCGTCGCCACATGCCCACTGGAAGAACTGGTCGAGTACACACGCGCGCATCCATGGAAGATGTGATTCACACCCCGTTTCAGCGGGGTGTGCATAGCTGGCAGGCATCGGCCAACTGCCACCGTGTCGCCGACATTCTTGTCGGCATGCTGCGCGGGATGGCTCCAACAAACCGCCGCGGCGGTCATCGCGCGCAGGCTGGAAAGCCTGCGATACGGCAGACAAGAATGTCTGCGCTACGCGGATGCGTACTGCTCGCGCTCAGCGCGGCCGGGTGTGCGCGGCCGGTCCTGCGCGAGAGCATGCCCGAGCGCGTCGCCATCTTCGCGCCCGCAGGCGAAACGCTCCTGAAGTCCTTCCCCGGCGCGACCACCGTTTTGGCTGAGAATTTCACCGTCCCGTCAGAACACGTCCTGATCGTGCCAGCGGTTTCCGATTTCCCGGTCGCACTCTGGACGCCGTTGCGCGAGTACCTCGACCGGGGCGGCCGGGCGGTGTTCATCGGTTGCGATCCATTTGCGGCGCGGGCGACCAGCCCCGATTTGTTGACGACCGCGCGACCCGCGGAGCCGCTGTCTTCCGTTGCGAACTGGAAACACGAGAACGACCGTGGCCCACAACCCGGCCCCAGCCCCGCTGCGTCGGCGCCGTGGCCGGCGATCCAGGTCGCCGTCGAGGATTTTCGCGATTGGGATCAGATCGTCGTGGAGAATCTGTCAGGGATGGAAGGAACGAGTCTCGCCTTCTACGCGCGCGGTGATGCGGCCACCGGTCGGCTCGTCGTGATCGGCGTGGAGAGCGACGGCTCGCATTGGCATCACGTGCTCGCCGTGTCGGAGACGTGGCAGCCGTTCGTGTTGCACGCCGCGGCGTTTCAGTATTGGTACGGCGGCGTGAACCGCGGCCAGCCCGGCGATCACCTGTCGTTGGCGCGGCTGAAGAGGCTGGCCATCGGCCTTTCGATGCACCTTGGCGCGCAGACGCCGGGTCGGCATTCGTTCGGCGTTTCGGAAGTACGACTGGCCGCCGACCCGCGTCCCGTCGAGCACGCGGTTGGCTGGCCGGATTTGATGCTGATGTCGCCGCCGTACCGGCGCTACACGATCAGGCCCGGCCTACAATCCCCGCTCGCGCGCGCCCGCGGGCCTGGTGCGCCGTACCGCTGGATTCCTCTGCACGAAGAACATGATTCCAAAGGCCACGTGCTCGGCTGGCCGGCCTCGATGTACGCGGACGCCAAGCGTCGCTGGGCCTGGATCGGCATGGACAATCCGCCCCGCGAGCTGATCGTCAAAGCGGTGCGCGCACTGGAAGAGGAGTTACCGTCGCCGCCTGAGCCGCTGCCGGCCGCGCCAATGGATCGTGGCGAATGGGTCACGGTCAAAGACGGTTATTTCCATCGCGCGGGCCGGCCGTTGATCTTTAACGGCATCAACTACTGGCCGCTCAGTCACAACGGCAAAGCGCCCGGCGAGTTCAATCCGCACTGGCTCGAGCCATCGTGGTTCGATCTGGAAATGATCCGTCGGGATCTCGACCGGCTGCGCGAGCTCGGCGTCAACGCCGTCTCCATCCAGTACCACGAGGAGTCACAAGCGCCACAATTGCGCTGGTTCGTCCACGAATGCCGGCAACGCAGCATCTGGGTGCATTTGTTCGTCGGTCATCTCCAGCCGCTCGATCAGGACCTCGCCAAAGCGCAGCGACTGATTGAAGCTGCCGACCTGAAGAATCTGCCGACGGTGTTCGCGATCGACGTCGCGTGGGAACCGAAACTCGGCCCGTATGCCGACCGGACGCGGTTTGACCCGCAATGGCAAGCGTGGGTGATCGAGCAGTACGGTTCGGTCGAGCACGCCGAGGAGGTGATCGGTCGCCCGTTTCTGACCCGCAACGGCGTGATCACCGCGCCGTCGGACGAGGACCTGAAAACGGATGGCCCGCACCGGGCGATGGTGGCGGCGTATCGGCGGTTTGTGGATGACCACCTGAGCCGGCGCTACGGCGAAGTCGTGCGCCTCATCCGCCGGCTCGGATGCCGGCAACTGGTCAGCGCGCGCAGCGGATTTGGCGGAACCGGCAACCCGTGGGCCGATCCGTTCCTGCCGGTTGATCCCGCGACGGGAATCGTGCATTTCGATTTCACCTGTGCCGAAGGCTATGCTCTCACCGGCGCGCGGGAACAATTTCTCGAAGGCACGTTTCTCACCGCGTACGCGCGGGGCATCGGGGCCGGTAAGCCGGCGATCTGGATCGAGTTCGGGACATCGGTCGGCGTTGATCCGCAACCGCTCGATCTCCAGAACCAGGCGCGCGTGTATCGCAACATGTTCGAGCTGGCGCGGCTCAGTCGCGCGGCCGGCATGTTCGGCTGGTGGTATCCGGGCGGCTGGCGCGTCGATGAACGCAGTGATTACGGCGTGGTCAATCCCGATTCCACCCTGCGCCCCGCCGCACTGGTGATGAAGGAACAGGCGGGAGCGCCCTTCCGGGCGCGACCGGAATGGACTGGTCGCACCGTGGATCGCTTCGTCGACGCGCGCGGGTTGTCCGGCCTGTGGAATCGGTGGCGCGCGGAGTACCGTGCCGAAGCCAGCGCGGGCCGCGTGCAGGAGGTCCGGCCGGCAGGGTTCGGGAAGTTGACGACCGAGTTGCCGTTGCTGTCCCTCGGCGACCGGCCGTTTACCAGTCCCGCACCGCTGAAGTTCGTCAACGCCGAGTGGGGACGGATTGAAGTGGACGGCGTGGAGTTGGCGCGCGTGCCCGGTGAAACCATCCGCGTGCGCCAGGGCCAGACATTGCGTCTAGAACTGATCAACACCGGCCCCGCCACGTGGGCCAACGTCCACATCGGGGACACCGCCGTGACCGCTCTCGCATTCGGCGGGCGCACGTGGATCACCTGGACCGGCGCGCGCGTGCTGCGGCCCGCGCTGCCCGGGGCTGGCGAATTTGGTGAGCCGCTGGAAGTCCAGATTCAACCGTAGGCATGCCGGGCTGGAAGCGGTGCGGAATTTATTGGGCGGGGCCACGACGGGCCGCCGCGAGGCACTTTCCGTTTTGACCTGCACCGAGCGCGCGGGTAATCTGACTCCGCGGAAGCAGGCCATGAACGCGTCGCGAAATCAAAGCGTGAGCCGGCGGGGTTTTACGCTCATCGAGCTATTGGTGGTGGTGGCCATCATTGCCCTCTTGGCGGCGTTGCTGTTACCGGCACTCAAACAGGCCCGGCTTCGCGGCAAAATCGCTGTTTGCATGTCCAACATGCGTCAGTTGGGAATCGGCTGGTATCTCTACGCCGATAGTAACGGAGGGTATATTCCGGGCAACTACCAAGAATGCGGATACGATTGTCGCGGTCCTGGGATCGGGCCTTACTACGAGGGGATCCAAGTTTGGATGGACAACGTGGCGACAGGCGTCTCGAGCCTTATTCTAATGCGCTTTCAAGATGAGACTAAATGTGGTACGGTGGCGCATGGCAAGACCACGCCGGATTGATCCACTCATCGTGAACCGGGCGCCACTGACCGCCGCCACCGCCACCTCGGTCGC
>Ga0247727_10013028_pt1 | contig 14116 bp, 14 predicted proteins | sample WisWelCaveWW1625_FD_202498 | JGI IMG/M metagenome (GOLD analysis project Ga0247727, IMG submission 202498) | Biofilm microbial communities from Wishing Well Cave, Virginia, United States - WW16-25 | ecosystem: Environmental > Aquatic > Deep subsurface > Groundwater > Cave microbial mat | place... | reverse complement strand
AAAGGGGAAGGGTTTTCTTATGTAGATAAATCCAACAGCGAAATCTGGAACATCAAATCATGGTACCCCAAATCGGGTGAATCGAAAACCATTATCAAATGTCTGCCCGAATCGGAGGACTATTGCTGGCTTCCTGATGGCACGTTGCTCATGGGTTCGGGAAGCGTTCTTTACAAATTTAATCCGGCCGAGGATGAGAAATGGGAGGAGTTGGAGGACTTTGAAGATACCCCTCTCGCACAATTCTATCGACTTGCTTCCAATGTGAAGGGCGATAAGATTGCTATTGTAACTTACTCAGGCGAGCGGCCATGACAAGGGTTCAGGACATCTGGTGATGAGAAATTTAATTAAAAGGAATTCCCAAAAAAGTTATATTCACACCCAATAGAAATTATCTTCACACCCAAAATAATCACATCATGAAACCCAAAATCATTTATCAAACCATTTTTACAGCCGTACTTGCACTGGTAATCATCAGTTGCACCAACACTCAGGAAAAGGAATATGAATCGTCAGATGCCAAAACCGACACGGGGGCGGCTAATCAACCTGCCATGCATGAAATGACGGCCGAGCATTTGATGATAATGCCTGCCGACATCCAATGGGCACCATCATCTGGTGGCTTGCCTGCGGGTGCACAGGTAGCTGTGATTGAAGGTGACCCTACCAAGCAGGGGTTGTTTGTTATGAGAGCTAAATTTCCTGCAGGTTATTCTATCAGGCCACATTATCATGGAGCCAATGAGCACGTGACCGTATTGGAAGGTACATTAGGTATGGGCATGATACGTTTGATGAAACGAAGGTGACCGAAGTGCCCGCCGGTGGTATGGCCATCATGAAAGCCGGAACGCATCACTTTGCCGTTGCAAAAACCGATTGCACCATTCAACTGCATGGCATGGGCCCATGGTCTATTACGTATCTTAAGGCTGACGATGATCCGAGAAACAGTAAACCATAAATAACAAGGGTAAGTCAATATCTGCTTTAAGCAGATTGTAGTTTTTCTCAGCTCGTCTGCAAGTAGCAGCGAAAAGCCAATCTCCTCAGCGCTTTCAAGCGGAATGGTATTTGGGGTTCGTTCCTCAGACCATTACCCATAAATTGAAATCGCAATGAAAAAAGAACTGGCTATACGCCTCAACCCGCTTTTAAAGGCGCTCTTCCTCGATGATTTTTCGGTATTTGGTTTTCTTTTACTGAGTCCGGATCATCCTTTCACCAAAAAAATAGATGAATTGGACTTGTTTGATTTTAAACAAGCCCTTTCGGTTTATGAAAAATTTTTCCATGCCAGAGACGGGGAGGTAGTGAAACTGGACTTTGAAGAAATATTTATTGAATATGCCGTGATTAATTTATCGAGTAAGGCATGGCTGACGGATATTGGCGAAACTTGCTTTGCTACTAAGGCCCCGGCGGAAAACGAGCCCTATTTTGAACAGGTGCGCGATATTATTCTGCGCCATAACTCGATCATTATACAGATAATGAAGAAGGTTCTTTCGGCTGATCCGCATTTTAGAAAGCGGGTGGAGCAGTTGGAAGCGGTGCTGCCGGTTGAATAGCTACGAAAACGGTATCAGGAGGGTGGTTTTTGGGAAGAATCTGTTGAAACGAAATCAAATTATATTTAGAAATGCAATATTATTGGTGGGAAGAGTAAAATATTTTTAAGGAAGTAATAAAAAATGATTTTATGAGCAACAATTCTGATCATTAATCATTCAATTTTAAGAAGATCAGCTAAAAAATTGATATGAAGTAGCGAAAAATTAATAGTAAGACGTAAAAAATTAGAAATTATGATCTATTATTTCTAAATTTTACCTTGTTCCTTTTAAATTTTATCTTGTTCTTTTCAAATTTTACCTTGTTCCTTTTAAATTTTGCCTTGTTCTTTTCAAATTTTACCTTCTTCTGATCAAATTATTATCTATTCTTTCTAAATTTTATCTTCTTCTGATCAAATTATTATCTATTCTTTCTAAATTTTATCTTCTTCTGATCAAATTTTATACTAATAAATTTATTTTTTAACCTTTCCTTTTAATAAAAAAATTCTTTTCGAAATGAAAAATGCCATTTTCATTCCAAAATTGAAGCGTAATACTAAAAGCTGTAAACCGTAAGCTGAAGATTATCCCTTCAGCACCATCCTGAAGGTAGTGCCCTTACCAATCTGCGATTCTTTCACGAAGATTCTTCCGCTGTGGTATTCCTGGATGATGCGCTTGGCGAGTGAGAGGCCAAGTCCCCATCCTCGTTTCTTAGTTGAGTAGCCGGGCTTGAAGACCTGGCCGAATTTGGAGGAGGGGATGCCTTTGCCGCTGTCCTTCACATCTACATAAACACTTTTGCCGTGCCTCTGCGCGACGACTTCGATGGTGCCATCGCCGCCGATGGCATCGAGTGCATTCTTTAAAAGATTTTCGAGCACCCAATCGAAGAGCGGTGGATTGATGAGCGCCTGCACGACCTGGTTGCCGGGCGTTGAAACACTAATGTTCACTTTGCCCGATGCTCTGCGTTTGATGTACTCTACGTTGCGATTAAGTTCGGTGACGAGATTGGTAAGTGTGAGTTCGGGCGTGGAGCCGATTTTGGAGAAGCGCTGTGCAATGAGTTCGAGGCGGGCAATATCTTTTTCGATTTCGGGAATAGTGGCGAGCGCTTCGCTGTCTTTCATGATCAGCTTCATGTGTTCGACCCAGCCGCTCAAAGCTGAAATAGGTGTACCCAACTGGTGAGCGGTTTCTTTTGCCATACCGACCCACACGCGGTTTTGTTCGGCGCGCCGCGAGGTGCTGAAGGTGAGATAGGCGACGGCGAGAAAAAGAAGTATGATGCTGAATTGTATGTAAGGGAAATATTTGAGTTGCACGAGGAGGTTGGAGTCGTTGTAGTAAATGTATTGGTGTGAACCCTTTGAATATTCGATGTCGATGGGTTCGCGTTTTTCTTTCATCTGCAACAATTGCCTGTTGACATATTTTGGATCTCTTCTGGCGCGGGCAGTATCAATGTTTTTGAAACCCATCACAGTGCCTGCTTCATCTGTCAGGATGAGAGGAACCGTTTTATTGCTATCAATAATGCTAAACATGAAATCGAGGTCGAGATTTTCGTCGGCAATATTGAGGCGGCGATAAACGTCGGCGATCAGCTCTACTTTCTTTTGTTCCTCTTTGGCTAATTTTCCGGCAAGGCGGTTGGAGTAGAGTATGGAGACGATGACGATGAGCAGGAGAGTAAGCAGCAACAGAATTTTCCACCTGTTCTTCTGAGCATAAATATTCACTGCTGTTTATCGCTTCTGTTTCGGCTTAAAGATATTCTTTAAATTCTCAAACTCTTTCTGCTCATGCTGCTTCGTGTTGCTGGCGAATGCTTCCTGTTCTGCATCGTGATCCATAGCAATGGAATCCTCCTCAAACTCCATGTACTCCGGTTCGTCGGGCGCTTTCCAATCCATGATCTCCTGCTTCTGCTCTTCTTTTTTGTTGAATTCATTTTTCAGAATATCCATCAGTTCTTTCTTCTCTTCTTTCAGATCGCTGTTGATTTTTTCTTTCACTGATTTTTTATCGTAACGAATCTCCGGGTCGGCAGCAGGGCCCGTCATGGTTAGATATAAATTCAGCAACCCTAATGTGGTTTCTTCTGTGCTTTGATCTGCAAGCGGATTCTTTTTGATTTTGGCGGTGAGCAACTCAAGAAGGTTCAACTGCACTTTGTAATCAATCATATTGTCGAAGCCGTGAAAGCCGGTGAGCTGAACGTTGAGTGCATTGGTAAATATCTGCATGGAAGGAATGAAAACCTTTTGATCTTTTATTTCAATTTGATTTTGCATTTTGGAAAAGCGGATGTTCTTGAGTTCATTGATTTTTACAAATGTGCCAAGCGCCATCATCGGTTCAAAGTTGTTGAGCTCTCCGTTTTCAGCAGCCACATCTGCAATTGCATAGAGTTTGGATTTATTGAGTTTGCGATCATCCCACGTCACTTTCAAAACAAGGTCAGAAGTAAAAGTGCCTTTCAGATGTTCATGAGTTAATGTGGTCTGATCAAAGTCGTTGAGTTCTAAAAACAATTGTGTTACATCGAGCCGGTGGAGTTTGGCAGCCAATTCCAGATAGTTGTGATGTGGATCAGCTATGTCGAGTTTGCCATTGCCGGTGATGGTTCCTTTTTCGGCATGAAGTCCGATGTTGTCGAAGAAAATAGTTTCTCCCAAAAACAAAATATTGCCATGAAGATCAGTCGCATTGAAATTTTGGTAAGCGAGTTTACCGATGTTTCCATTTACACTTCCTTTCAAAATATAAAACAGAGGAGGAATGGAATAATAATCTTCGGGATTGACAGGTGTTGTGGAAGCGCCCAGCAGTTCTTCCCACTTCAGGTAATCAGATGCAACTGTAATGTTCATTGCAATCTTCTGATTGTTTGATTTTGTTTTCTGAAGGGAAGTCATGAGGTAGGGAATCAGGTTATCAACTGTTCCATTAAAACTCAGATCGCTGTTCTGTGCATGGAGGGAACACTGTTGAATATCCGTCCGGTTATTGGCAACAGTAAACTTTCCGTTGATGTGATGATACTTTGTTTGCGTGGTGATTAGCATAACATCTTTCATCTCAAAACTTCCGCCGGCCTCAATCTTATTCAGATCTAATGAAGTGGAAAGTTGCTGACTGCTTCCCCTGAAATAAAAGTTTTGAAACGCCACACTGCCATCCATTTCTTTTACGAAAGAGGACTCGAGCATGGGCGTAATGTTTTGCAGCAGCACGGTTCCGTTCAGTGTAGCATCAATAAAAGGTGATTTGAAATTCTGAACAACCAATGTGCCGTTCACCGGATTCCCTTCAAAAACAAGTTGAAGATTCTTAAGTGCTACACTTGATGTGGCTAAGTTTCTGGAAGTGCCATTAGAGTAAGTGCCGCCGAGATTTACTTTTTCAAATGAATGCTTCATCTTGTTGTGACGGATACTTCCGTGACTGATTCCGAAGTCGCAGGTGATAGCAGGATTTTGTTTGGAGGATGCAATACCCTGAATGCTTCCGTTAAAAGTGATGAACCCTTTACTCTGAAATCGGGAGAGGTAAGCAGCATATTCATCGGGAAGCAGTGCAGCTATTTCTTCCATCCTTAATTCTTTTCCTTCAATCTGCAAATGAAGATCGTTGCCCGATTCCATTGTTGTTACTGTTCCATTTACGTTGAAATGATTTCCTTCTATCAGCACAGCACCATCGCTGAAAGTGAATTCATTTTTTTGCAGGTTGACTTTTAGTTTGCAATCGAGTTCCACATTACGTTCTCTCAGGTAATCAATTTCATTTATCAAAAGTTGTTTGCAGAAAAAGCCGGAATTAATTCCGAGTTCAAATTCAGTGGATGCAAACTGCCCGGTTAACTCTGATTTATCGGTTTCAAAAATGTAATGCTGATCGGAGCGGGCATCATCGTATGTAATTTGAAGAGAAGTCAAAATCGCCTCTTCAATTTTCAACGAAAAATTCTTTGAAGTAGAATCGCTTTTCTTAAAGATGTTGTAGTTGGGATGCCCTTCTTCATTCAAGCGGATGTTCATTGTTCCGTCCGTTGCAATCACTTTCACCAGGCGATAATCTTTCCGGAGAACATCCCAGATGTTGAAGAGCAGTGATATTTTTTTGCAGGCAAGAAGATTATTTTTTTCAGGAAGCGATTCGGTGATCATCACATCCTGAAATGAAACAGATGCATAGGGAAATGCCGAGAACACGGAGAACTGAATCTCCCCATTCACTTTCACTTCAGTGGCCAACTGCCTGTTCACTTCAGCCACTACTATTTCTTTTATGCGGTTGCCAAAGGCCAGTGTAATCACAAGGCCTGCAATGATCAGGAACAGAAATATTGCTCCGATAATCTTAATAGAGAGAAGTGCAGCATGTCTTAAGGTCACAAGAGGTGATTTGATGAGGTAAAGCTACTTCATGGGGTTAGTGGACTCAGTTGCATAAACGATGGTTCTTAACAAAATTGATGTTCATTGACCTGCAATAGAAAACGGATTTTCTTTTCGATGATTATTATTCTTTTCCTGGTTAACGTACGTTTTTGGAAATTATTTCGTTAAGAGAAAGTATTGTTGCTAAAGCATCATTCCATGAAGCGCTTACTTCTTTTTCTGATCATTATCTCCAAAGCTGTATCGGCCCAGATTCCCAACAGCAGTTTTGAACGGTGGATTGATTTCGGAGAATACAAATTCCCATCCGGATGGCACTGCACTAATCAATCAACCGGATTACAACTGCTTAAAGCAACCGGTGATGCACAGGAAGGGTTGACGGCAATCAGAATCGAAAACATAGCGAATGAGAAGGGTGAAGTGATAAGAGGCGTGTTACAATCCGGTACATCATCCAATCCTTATTTCCCTGTGAGCGGAAGACCGGATGCTTTGCAGGGATGGATGAAGTTTGACCCCGAAGTTGCCGATGCATGTTATGTTCTGATTCAATTAACACATTTCAATTCTTCCCTTCAACAAAGAGAATTGGTTGGTGAAGGGCTATTCACTACAAGAGAAGAAATCAATGAGTACCAAATGTTTTACGTACCGATCATTTACTTTTCATCCATTGATCCTGATTCAGCAGTCATTACGACTTACTCAGGAATGTATGATGGGGCGCAGGCGGGCAGTTGCCTCTACCTGGATGAATTGAGTTTTATCGGATTAACGAACGGCGTGACAAATAATGCTTCAGTATCCACGCTGAAAGTGTATCCGAATCCTGCAACATCTTTTCTAAAAGTTGAAGTGCCTGCGGAATTTTTTGAAATGCGCTTGCAGATATTTGATTTGATCGGGAATGTGAAAAAATCACTTGAACTCAATGATGCTTCTTCCATTATTGATATTCGTGCGTTACCTGAAGGAAGATATTTTTATCGCATTACTGCAACTGATAAATTAGAACGACTGACCGGATCATTTGTGATCAAGCGTTAGGCGAGAAACTTGATGGCATGTTCCAAGTCCGTTGGAGTATCAATTGAAAAGGATTCCAAATCTGTTATTGCCGTTTTAATAGAGTAACCATTTGCCAGCCAGCGAAGCTGTTCCAGTGATTCTGCATGCTCCAACTGATTGACAGGAAGCTTTACTATTTGCTCAAGCACTTCTGATTTGTAGCCGTAAATGCCCACATGTTTATAGTATGTTCCCATGCTAAGCCAATAATTCCCGCTCACTCCTTTGAAGAATGGAATGGGCGACCTGCTGAAATAAAGTGCTTCATTATTTTCCGCCACCACCACCTTCACCACGTTGGGGTTTGTCAGTTCTCCTGCTTCTGTAATTTTCTTTATTAGGGTGGAAATCTGTGTATCATCTTGCTGGAAAAGAGAACACAATAATTCAATTTGCTGGGGCTGAATAAACGGCTCATCACCCTGAATGTTTATCACTACATCAAATGTCTCTTTGAGTTGCTTCCTTACCTCCGCACATCTCTCTGTACCTGATTGATGATGAACGGATGTGAGTATCACTTCACCTTTGAATGCAGTTACTTCACTAACAATCCTCTCATCGTCGGTGGCGACAATTAAACGGCTGATAGAAGCGCTTTGCTGTACCTGCTCGTAAACTCTTCGGATCATGGGCTTTCCGTGAATCAGAGCCAATGGCTTACCGGGAAATCGGGAAGAGGCATATCGTACAGGTATGATGCCGAGAATTTTCATTCGAAAAAGATCTTAAACTTTTCGAACCACTAAAATATTTCCGCTTACATCTATCACTCTTACTTTTTCACCTGCATTCACGAGGGTAACATCGGCCATTGCATCATATCGGTCGCCATCAAGTTCAATGCTTCCGGAGGGCCGAAGAGATGTGATTGCAATAGCATTCTTCCCAATCAGTTTTTTTAATTCATCCGGTTTTTCAATATAGCCCACTGACTTTTCCTGTGTATCAGTTAAAACAAATCCTTTCAGGAACCTGCTTTGAAACAGCTTCGGACCAAAAGCCAAAAACAAAAAGAAACCAATGCCGAGAGGAAGTATTACCCGCAATAATGCAATCAACACATCCGTGGGCGCCGTCATAGAGAAATCGAGAGAAACATTTCTGAGCAGAGCAAGAGTCAAGCCGCCGATGATCAGAGAAATTCCCGCAATGCCGGGCACACCAAAGCCGGGTACTACAAAAAATTCAAGTATGACCAGCCCGATGCCAATAATGAAAAGAAGAATTTCCCAATGTTCGGCAAGACCTTCGAGATATAACGGAGCAAAATAAAGTACGGCAGCGACTGCCGCTGTGAGAATTGGAAATGCAGCGCCCGGATGTTGAAACTCAAAATAAATTCCGCCGAGTATCAGCATCAGCAGAATTCCATTCACAAACGGATTCAGCAGGAATGCAAGCACTCCATCTATCCAGGTAGTTTTATGCTGTATGATTTTATAATTACTCACATGAGCCATCTTCAGCACTTCATCCATTGATTCTACTATGCCATCACAATAGTCATACTGAAGCGCCTCCTTTGCAGTGAGTGTAATAATTTTTCCGGTGTCGGCTATTTCCGGCAAGTAAGCATTGGGTGTAACCATGCCTTCAGCAATTTTCGGATCGCGGCCATTTTGTTCGGCGGTAGAACGCATCATGCCGCGCATGTAGGATTGAAATTTATCGGCCAGCACATTTCCTTCCTGATCTACGACGGAGGCAGCACCGATCTTCGCATCAGCCCGCATGTAAATGCTGTCGCAGGCAAGTGCAATCAAAGCGCCGGCAGAGGCCGCATTATGTTGTATCCATACTAAAGTGCGCTGGTTAGCGTTAATAAGACGGGCGCGAATGGAATCGGCGCTATTGAGTTCGCCGCCGAAGGTGTTCAGCTTGATTAAGACAATGTCGCATTTTAATAGATCTGCTTCTTCCATTGCATTATTCACTAAGCGAAGGGCATTCTTAAAAATGTCTTCATTGATTTCGAAGACGTACACCTTTTGGGTGGAGTCGGGTGATTGCGCATGAACAGAGTGTACAAAAGGGAAGAGGCAAACGGCAGTTACGGTTAATAACTTGAATGGAAGTTGCAACAGTAACCGTTTCACAGTGGAATACATTTGACCGGCAAAGGTGAGTAAAAAATTCATAGGGATGATACTCAAGAGAATTTCTGTTTGGTTTGTTTTTGTTGCTATGCTTCAACCGCTATGTGCGCAACAGGTTTCGTTGCAAAAGAATGTGAATGCGGGAGGTGATACTTTTTCATTTGATATTCATATTGTGATGAAAGGGGAAACATTGTATGGCATTTCCAAAACCTTTCATACTACTGTAGCAGAGTTATTGAAACTGAATCCTGAAATCATTGATAATAATCTTTCGTTAGGAAAGCAATTGAAAGTACCCATTACCGCAACAGAGGTTGTGACTGGGGAATTAAGAATTCCCGAGAATGCCATTATTCATTTGGTGAAGCCAAAGGAAACGGTGTATGCCATCAGCAAACTTTATTCTGTTGACCAGGAAGTGCTTTTACTTTGGAATGATCTGCAAACGATTGATATTAAAATCGGGCAGCAACTGATTGTAGGATATGAAACAAAGAAGATGCACTTAGTAGGCCCGTTGCAGAGTGATTCTTCCACTAATGAACTGATTGCTTTTCCGAATGAATCAGAAATCATTAATAGCGTGCCAGCCGGAAGTAATCTTGTTGTTCAGAAGGGGATAGCAGTATGGTCGAAAGAGGGTAGTGCCGGTGCAGGGTTGTTTGCACTGCATCCGTTTCTTGAAAAGGGAACGCTCATACAGGTTACCAACCTGATGAATAAGAAAACAATAACCCTGAAGGTAATTGGCAAATTACCGGCAACTATGCAGTATGAAAATATTGCACTGAAAATTTCGGCTGGTGCAGCCAAAGAATTAAATGTGCTCGATGAAAAGTTTTTGGTGCAGATTAGTTATGTGCAGAACCAATTACGAAGTTGCCGCAGTATCTCACTCAAAGTCCTCCAACGAAGGAACTACTGAGCGAAAAAAAATGGGGCCGTCTCAAAAGGGTTTCAGTCATGCTGAACTTGTTTCAGCATCCGCAATTTTAGACGAGATTCCGAAATAAATTCGGAATGACTGCTACGATTATGGGCGTTTGAAACAGCCCCATCCATATTTTTCTTTGTTATGGCTTTTTGTATTTGCCTACATGCCTCCTGTTTCGGGCATAGAAGTTACATTCATATCCCGAACGCAAATGTATTTTCCATCACGCAATTGGAAGTATGACATATAATGTCCCCTGTCCACTTCTGCACCTGAAGGACTAATGACCGTCCATGAACCAATTTCCACAGCCGTATTTCCTTCTGCAAACAGGTCTACCACCTTATAGACATTATAATTTCCGGTGGTGTCTGCTGCCAATCGTTGTGCAATTCTTTCTTTGATGGCTGCTTTCCCTGATGTGGGTTCCATGTTGCGATTGTAATTAATAGCATCATCGCTGTAGTAGGCCGCAACTGCATCAGCATCTTTTGCTTTTTCAGCAGCAGCATATGCATCTTCCATTTTCTGAATTTCCACCTTCAGGGTTTCCAAATCAATAGATTTAGGTTCTTCGGCAGGTGTGGTACAAGAAGCAATAAATAAGGCGACGATACCAATAAGGACGGTTAATTGAGTTTTCATTTTCATTAAAGTTGGTTTTAGATTGGTTTAGAGATCTGGCAAGATATACAAGAATGATTGGATGGCTTTGCTATTTAATTGGAGGAGAGTGTCCTTCCATTTACCGCAGCTTCCCCTGTGAAAAACGGGGTGAAGCTGAGGTAGGTGAATTCAAATTTTAGAAACATGGAACAAGGGTTCGATCATTGAAAGTTTCTAAAATTGAAAATTACTTGATAATTGGTTTTTGGTAATTGAAAATTACCTTTTACTCTCCTGCAGCAATTTCTACGGATTAAACAACCCCTTTACACCGGCAACGGCGCTTCCGGTGCGCCGGAGGGCGTGTTGTATATTACATAATCATTATACTTGGCCTCATCTTTATCGAGCCAGTAATTTTTTCCGGTATTGCAGATTTTCACATCTTCGGCATAAATGAGGTTGCCCAGTTCGCGGCGGTCTTCGGTGGCAATGTCGCGGTCGCTGATTTTGTCGTTCAGTTCATCAATGGCATTATCATAGGTGCCATTAGCAGTATTGAAGTTGGTAAGTATGAGGGGCGTTAAGCCCTCGGGTGCCAGCGCTAACAAATTGAGCGTGGCGCGGCGGTGCACGCGGCGGTAGGCCTTGATGCGCTGCTCATCGGGTAATTCATTGATGCCATCAAAGCCAAACGAGCGGTACTTGGCTTTCTTTTCGCCCCACACATTTTGCGCCTTGGTGCGAATGCTGTTTACTGCTAATTCGCAAACAGTGGCAGCGGCATCGCGGCCCTCAGCTTTTTCGCTCACCTCGCCTTCCCATTCCTCATCGTCTTTCATGGCATCAAACGTATCGCGATTGTTTCCGAGTGTAGTGAGGCGCAAAGCGGTTACGCCTTCGGGTATCAGTTCGCTGCTGTCGCGCGTGGCATCGCCGATCACTTTATCGGTGCGCTGCACCAGGAAGCCATCACTGAAAGTGTAGTCGCGCACTACTTCTTTTTTCTTGATTGTCATAGGAAATGATTTTTTGCGAGTGCCAATTTACACTTAATCCCAATTGCCTGTATGTGTTCCGGCCCACTTTATTTTTCAGGCCGTGCGCCGGATGGCCCAGCCCGCGCCATCCAGTAGTTTATAGCATTCAAAGCGGCGGCTGGTTTGCTTCTCCACGGCGCGGCACAGGTGCGACGGCGTTGCACTTTTCCATTTCCATTCTTTTGCCGGCACCCGAAACGATTCGCCCACTTCCATCTGCATTAACCAATCGCGCACAGGGTGGCTGCGGCTCGTGAGTTTTTTCGGAAGTTTTTCAAATTCTTCGTTGCTAAGTTTTTCCATTTCATTTTATTTTTAGTGAAATACAGAACAAAATCTTTTCGCCCGCTAAGGTAAAAAGAACAGTTAGTAATTCAAAAGTAGTACAGATTCATAGAACTAAGGAATAGACACATACTACTAAGCAATAGATACATACTACTAAGAAATAAATACATACTACTAAGAAATAGATTCATACAACTAAGCAATAGATTCATACTACTAAGAAATAAATACGTACTACTAATGAATAGATACATACTAATAAGGTACAGATAAGTACTAATAAGGAACAAAATTGCCCTGCTTATTGAAAATTTTGATGTAATCAGTGTTTTTATTGAATTGAATAAGGAAAGGAAGGGGTGGTGTGACCGGCTAAAAAAGAAGGATGGGAAAGCTTGCCTGCCGGTTAGGCAGGGAAAAAGAAAGCCGTCTTTTCTGCATTGCTGAAATAATACGCCGGCGCGAAAAACGAATGGAAGTGCAAGGAAGGCGATAATATAGATTGCCTTTATAAACCTCACGGATCAAAGCCACCGGCCAGGCGCCGGCTTCCACAAAATAATATTGCCTGTCAATAGCCAATCCCACAGAAATGGCTGCATTGAAATGAGTAAACACCAGCGAAGACATTTGGTAAAAATAGCGCTGGAAATCAAAAGGAATTGGAACAAATAGGTGCGTATATTTGAATGTTATACGCAACTCTTTGGCGACAGTGCTAACATCAACCGACAGTGATAAATTTGACAACTCAATTAATAACAACAATCAAACAATTAACAATTAAACAAACAGTAACATGACAAAAGCAACACTCTTATTTCTGCTAACTACAATGACAGTTACAGGACTTTTTGCTCAAGGCAAAATAAAAATCTTTAACACAACTGTAAAAGTTAAAGATGTAATTGGCACAACCAATCTAACAACGCAAAAGTTTGTCTTAGATTTAAAAGATGTTCTTGTAAAGAACGAGGACTACTATTTAAAGACCATCGGAAGCTATAGAGATGACTTCGACAGCGATGACCCCAACAGCTTATTTAATTTAGTTGACAAAGGTGTTTATCCATTGCTTGACGAGATAAACATGAGATACTACGAAGAAGTAGTTATTCCAAAATTAAAATCTGATGCTGATGTAAGGAACAGGTGGGACTTTACCAGCTTTTGTAAAGAATGGGAAGCTCTGACTGATTACAACAAAAGGAAAGCACTACTTTTCAAAAATGACTACGTTGACATTGGAAAATTCATTCAAAAAGAAAGATTTTCCATTACAAAAGCTCCTTTCAAATTAAAACAAACTGTAACCAAAAAATTGGATGCAACAATTACGGCTGACATCAAAGCTAATCTAAAAGCAAACAATATGGATGCAAGTGCATCACTTGTAAACTACCTAAGTAATACCGTTAACTCACAAACAGAATATTCAGGAACAATGATGGTAGTTGAATTTGAAGATAATTATATGACAAGATTAAAAAATGCACTTAATGGATTAACAGTAGATAAAATTGGGCAAGACGATTTTTCTATTGGTTTAAAAGATTATGCAGCCCCTGCAAGCATTCGCGCAGCTACCACCGGACTTGTCGTATTTAAACTTGACGGGAAAATTAATAAATCAAAACTGACAGAAGAAAGTTTGAAGGCAGACATAAAAGCAAAGTTTAAAACTTTAGGGGAATCTCAAGTTGCAGACATTGCAGCTTCTATAAGTATTGGTTTTGTTAGCAAAGTTGAGAGAACATTTAGTGCAGACATTGACAATATCTACATTAAGAGTTTATTGACATCAAAAAAAGTGGACGACATTGAAATAAACAAAATCAAGAATCTGCTGAACTTAAAATAAGTTATACTTGAAATGACACAACCATGAATGTAAATCATTCTAACAAACTTTGATGTGGACTTCAAACAGTTGCGCTTCGTGGATAGAGTAGAGTATGCGCATAACATTAGTGGCCGTTGCACAACAACATTTTAAGAGTGCCGGTAGAAATTTTTCTGTGGTATGCTTTATAGATTGGTATGGCGCAGAAAAATATTCTGCGTTCTATAGCGCTGCATAAATTGCCGGAGCATA
>Ga0247727_10013027_pt1 | contig 14118 bp, 14 predicted proteins | sample WisWelCaveWW1625_FD_202498 | JGI IMG/M metagenome (GOLD analysis project Ga0247727, IMG submission 202498) | Biofilm microbial communities from Wishing Well Cave, Virginia, United States - WW16-25 | ecosystem: Environmental > Aquatic > Deep subsurface > Groundwater > Cave microbial mat | place... | reverse complement strand
AACTCGTAGAACAGCTGGCTTTGATCGCCCTTCAGCCGCCCCATCATCGCAAGCCTCCACCGTCAATGTGGTGCGAGGACGGAATCACTGTTCGCGGCCGACATCAACGGACTTTTGCAACAAAATCGGCACAAGGCTGAAGACTCGTTTCAGGTTGGGCGGGACGGAAACCGTCTCCGCCAAGCTCCGTTTCGTTCGCTTCTCCTCCTCCCAGCGCTCGCACCATTCGGCGTGTCTCGGCGCCTCGTATCCATCCGCACCGCCCCGACCGGATCAGTGCGGACGCAATGGTCGGCTTCATCCGGTAATCGCTGGCTGGTGTGATCACAGGGTGCCGCTGTACGAGATCGCGACAGATGCGCATGGAGCGGGTTCAATAGAGAAGGTAGCGGGCGCGGCTTGCTTTGAATTGCGCGGCCTCGGCTTGCCAGGCGGCGACGATGGCGTGGCCGTCGCTGCCGGCACCGAGCATCCGATGCAGACGTTTCGTCCCCGCGAGGGCGTGGAACATCGCGAGATTTCCGACCAGCCGTGCAATGCCTGTGGACCGTCCTTCGGCTGCCAGGGCTGCAAGCACGTGCATGCCGATTTCCAGCGGTTCAATGCGCGCGACATCCGTGACCACGATGCGCACACCGCCAATCGGCTTGCCCTCGAAGCGCGGACGTGTGGCGACACCTGCGATCGAACGCGGCGTGAATTCAGTGCGTTCGTACCTCACGCCGGGAAGCCCGAGCGAATCGAGACGTTCCACCATGCGCGCAGCATCGAGCCAAGGCGCGCCGAACACGGAGAAGGGGGTTGGCGTACCGCGACCCTCGCTGACCTTGGCCTCGCCGACGATTCCCATTCCAGGGTAAACGAGCGCGGCCTCGAACGTGGGGATGTTCGGGCTGGTGGCAACCCAGAGGCGCCGTGCCTGGGGCCAGCGCATGGACCGCTGCCAGCCCCGCATCTGGATGACCTTCAGGTCCAGACTGTCGAGGCCTTCGAGCCACCCTTCTCCCTTGATCATGCGCGCAAGCTCGCCGACGGTCATTCCGTGAACGATGGGGATCGGGTATTGGCCGACAAAGGAGCGCAGAGCCGGCTCGAGAACGAAGCCCGAGACATACTCGCCGCCGAGGGGGTTGGGCCGGTCCAGGACGACGAAGGGGATGCGTGCCGCCGCCGCTGCCTGCATCGCCAGTCCCATGGTCGAGATGTAGGTGTAGAACCGCGTGCCGATATCCTGGATGTCGAACACCAGCACATCCAAGTTGCGCAGCATCGCCGGCGTCGGCTTCTTGGACGCTCCGTAAAGGCTGAAGACGGGAACGCCCGTCCTGGCGTCGACGGCGTCGCGCACCTTGGCCCCGGCCTCGGCGTCGCCGCGAAAGCCATGCTCCGGCGCCAGGATCGCGGCGAGCTTCGCGTTTGGCGCCCTGCTTATCAGGTCTGCCAGATGGTCATTGCCGACGCGACCAGTCTGATTGGTGATGAGCCCGACGCGCCTGCCCGCAAGCGTTGCGAAGCCCGACTGAGCGAGTACCTCGGCGCCCGATATGACGGGATTGGATACGGGTTGGCTGGAGCTCAATTCTGCCATGGTGAGAATGGCGATGATCGCGAGAGCCTTGGTCGCGGCCAACCGTCCGCGTTGAAGCGTCATATCACGTGGACATGCCTCGAGGGCTGCGGCGAATGCCGCCGCAGCCTAATTGCTGGCCGATGCTCAAGGGCGCGCTCTATCGCACCGCCACCGGAGAGACGGTCGAGCCCGATCCGCCCTGGATCTTCAGGGGCTGCATCATGAAGGCGAACTCATAGACCTTTTTCCCCGCCAGCTCGTCGAGCTTGAGGTTCTCGAGCAGGTGCACGCCATTCACGACCAGAGCGATCTGATGCACGGGGAGCGAGATCTGCGGGTCGGGGTTGGGCGCCACCTCCACCGGCCAGTTGTCGGAACCCAGCAGAATGGGGTCCTTGGCGATCAGCCATTGCGCCGCCTTGATGCCGATGCCCGGGCACGATTTGACATAGCGCGCGTTGTCCTTGGCCCAGAGCTTGTGCCAGCCGGTGTTGATCAGGACGGCATCGCCGGCCTGTAGGGCTGTGCCCTGCTTCTTGAGCGCGCCCTCCAGGTCCTCAACCGTGATCTCATAGTTGTCGCCCAGGATTTCCACGCCCTTGTAGGCCGCCACGTCGATCATCACCCCGCGGGTGAAGAACATGCCCGTCAGGTGAATGCCGAGCTTGGTGAAGCCGCCGCGCGTCGCGGACTCGCTGATCTTGTGGCAATTGTAGAGGCTGTCCTCGTGGCTTTGGTGGGCGAAGCCGTCGAGCTGGGTGCCGACCTGGCCGATCTCGGAGATGATGATCTCCTCGTTGGACCCGCGCTTGTTGGTCGGCTGATTGAGGAACGTGCGCTTGATGTGCACGTCGAAGCGCCGCGTGCCGAAGAACGGCATCTTGTCGTTCAGCACGTGGGCGAGCTCGATCACCTCGCCGGTCTTGATCAGACTCGCGGCCTTGAGCACGGCGGCGGCCTTCTGGTGGTTCATGGAGCCGCGCTCGTCCTTGTCGCCCCATTTCGACGGGCAGCGCTCCTTCTCCGCCGGCGGCGACCAGGTCGGGGCCTGCTGGGCAAAGACCGCCGAGCTTGCTCCTACGACTGCCGCGAGACCCAAGGCAATGGTTGACATTCTCATGGGCTTCCTCCTGCGTAGTTGTGTTGTTCAACAACATTCCAGCCAGACGTTTCATCCGTCGAAGCGCATTCGCGTCGAGCTCCTTCTCCTCTAGTTGCCCTTGCGTGGTTGTGCAGCCTTCATTGCCTCGCGCTCGGCGATGCGGGAGATGTGGAAGCGCTGGAAGTTTCGGTCGCGCTCGTAGAGCTTGTGCCGGACCCACACGAACAGGTCGTAGAACGTGTGCTGGCCGTAGCTCAACGGCAGCCGCTCGATCGCCTCCAGCAGCCGGCCCCACTTGCCGTCGAGGCCGCCAAGGTCGTCCTTGAAGAACACGATGGTCGGCGTGAAGATCACGCCCCAGCGCTCCGCTAGCAGCTTCTCGGGCATCTTGGCGCCGTCGAAGTCGGTGACCTCGCGCGCGCCCCAAAGGTCGAGCTGCACGATGCGGAAGTTCTCGCGCACGTAGTCGTTGATGTATTTCAGCGCCAGCAGCTCGGTGTGCAGCTTGATGCAGTAGGGGCAGCCGCGCTGCTCGAAGATGACGGCGAAGCGCTTGCCCTCGGTCTTGGCCTCGTTGAAGTCCTCCCTCAGGTCGAGGAACGAGAGCTGGAACCAGGCCTGACTGTACAACCCATGCTCTTCCCGGACGGGCTCGACGCGTGGCGCTTCCGGCCCCGCCGGCGGCGGCAGGGTCTGGGCGACGGACACGCCCAGGTGCGCAAGCAGAACGGCCAAGCCCAGCAGGGGCCTGCGGAGAGGTTGCAGTTGGAACCGCGATACCGCCATGCCTGAAGATATAGTGGTATAGGGCGGATTAGGCGACAGCCGTAATCGCCCCGCCAGCCGCAGCCGTTGCATCAGCCACTGCGCTCCGCAGGCGCCGCCGCTTGCCTATTCCGCAGCCAACAGCAATCTTCCGGCCGAGCCTTCGGCGATCCGCATGGCCTGTTCCAGAACACTGGCCCCGGCACCGTCGCGCGGCGCCAGTTCGGAGAGGCAGCGACGGAAGGCCCGCGCCCGTGGCTGGCCGTGGTAAAGCCCCAGAATATGCCGGGCGATATTGTTGAGCCGCCCGCCCGCGCGGACGTGCTGCCCGGCATAGGGCAACAGGCGCTCGATCACCTCGCGTCGGGAGCGAGGCTCGGTGCCGGCACCGAAGAGCCGCCGATCGACCTCGGCCAGCAGGAAGGGGTTCTGATAGGCCGCACGGCCGAGCACGACGCCGTCCACCTCGTCCAGATGCGCCTCGGCCTCGTCGAGCGAGGCGATGCCGCCGTTGAGGACGATCTCCAGCTCGGGATGGGCCGCCTTGAGCCTGTAGACTCGGCCGTAGTCGAGCGGTGGAATCTCGCGGTTCTCCTTGGGCGACAGGCCGTCGAGCCACGCCTTGCGCGCGTGCACGATGAACGTGCGGCAGCCGGCGGCCGCAACAGTTGTCACGAACCGCTCCAGGTCGGCCTCGCTGTCCTGGTCATCGATGCCGATGCGGCACTTGACCGTGACGGGCACTGCCACGCGCTGGCGCATTGCCGCGATGCAGTCGGCCACCAGGTTTGGCTCGGCCATGAGACAGGCGCCGAAGCGTCCTTCCTGCACCCGGTCGGAGGGGCAGCCGACATTGAGATTGATCTCGTCGTAGCCGTACCCCTCGCCGATGGCAGCGGCCTCGGCAAGTCTTGCTGGATCGGAGCCGCCGAGCTGCAGCGCAACGGGGTGCTCCTCCGGGCTGAAGCCCAGCAGACGGTCGCGGTTGCCGTGCAGCACCGCCTCGGCGGTGATCATCTCGGTGTAGAGCAGGGCACGCTTGCTCAGCTGACGGTGGAAGAAGCGGCAATGCCGGTCCGTCCAATCCATCATCGGCGCAATGCAGAATCTATGTGGTCGATGGTGCTGCATTTTTCTCCGGGCGCCGCGCGCCGTCCCCAGCGGCAGCGCACGTTACGTGAGGGAGGCGCCCCACCGCAAGGCCGGCACCGAGAGTTGGGCTTCGGCGATTCAAAGGACCGCTGCAAGCTGGCGATTTCGCGGCTGCCAGGGGTTCCAATCGGATGGGAGGGCACGGCCTTGGCAACAATCGGCACTTCGCGGATGATGCCGGCATTGGCGGCGCGTGCGGGCGTTGCCAGGGAGGGCGCATCGTGAAAAGCGTCATTCATCTGATGGCGGTGATCTGGTGCGCCCTCGCCGCGTTGCCGCCGGCGCAGGCCGAGAATCGGCTGGCTCTCTCTGTCGGTATCGATGTCTACGACCACCTCCCGGGTTCCGAGCAACTGAAGAAAGCGGTCAACGACGCGCGGGCAATGGCGGCCACTTTCCGCGACCTCGGCTTCACGGCGGAGGTGGAGGAGAACGTCCCGAAGCTCGCCTTCACCCGCGCCTGGCAGCGGTTCCTGGACCGGCTGGAGCCCGGCGATACGGCTGCCGTGTTCTTTGCCGGCCACGGCGTGGTGGTCGACGGGGGCAACTACCTGCTGCCGCGCGATGTGCCCAAGGTGGGGCCGCGCGAGGACAAGGTGCTGGCCGAGTGGTCGATCCGCCTCAACGATCTGATGCTCGAGCTGCAGAAGAAAGGCGTGCGCGTCGCCCTGTTCATCGTCGATGCCTGCCGCGAAAACCCCTTCCGCGACGCCCGCGGGCGCTTCGTAGGCGGCACGCGGGGGCTCGCCGTCGTCGAGCCGCCCAAGGGCAGCTTCGTATTGTACTCGGCCGGGTACGGCGAGCGCGCGCTCGACCGCCTGTCGGCGGCGGACACGGAGCCGAACTCGCCCTACACACGCGCCCTGCTGCCGATCCTGAAGACGCCGGGGCTGTCGATGCCCGAGATCGCCGTGCGCGTGCGCCGGCAGGTGATCGAGCTGGCGCGCCAGGCGCAGCCGCCGCACGAGCAGACGCCGGCCTACTACGACCAGCTGGTCGGCGAATTCCTGCTCAAGGCGGGTCCCAAGCCCGCCGCGCCTTCGGGTGACGCGGAACTCTGGCGCGAGGCCGAGCGGGCCTGGGCCGCCGTCAAGGACAGCAGCAACATCGCCGAGCTGGAGGTGATCGCCAAGCGCTACGAGCGTTCCGTCTACGCCGATCTGGCGCGAGCGAGGATCGAGGAACTGAGGAAGAAGCAGATCGCCCTGGCCGTCCCGCCGCCTTCCCCCGTGGTGGTGCCAACGCCGGTCCCGGCGCCAAAGCTGGAGCCGGCGGCCGGCCTGTTCTCGCCCTCGCGCGCGGCCGTGCCGCTCACCCCCGCCGAAGAACGCTCCCTCAAGCCCAAGGACAACTTCAAGGAATGCGACGTATGCCCCGAGATGGTGGTGGTGCCGTCGGGGAGCTTCATGATGGGGTCGAGCGCGGCGGAGATCGCGGCTCTTAAGGAAGGCGAGTTCGACTTGTTCAGTGCTGAAGGTCCGCGGCGGCGGGTGACGATCAGGCGGCCGTTCGCGGTGGGGAGATTCGAGGTGACGTTCGCAGAGTGGGATGCCTGCCTGGCCGAGGGCGGTTGCAGCCTTAGGCCGGATGACAATGGCTGGGGTCGTGGCAAGCGTCCGGTGGCAGGGGTGAGGCGGAGCGATATTACCCAGCAGTACCTGCCGTGGCTGTCGCGCAAGACGGGCAAGACGTACCGTCTTCTGACGGAAGCGGAGTGGGAGTACGCGGCGCGGGCGGGCACGACGACGCGCTATCACTTTGGCAATAGGGAGAGCGACCTCTGCACCTATGGAAACGTCCTTGATTTAACCTACTTGACTGAGAACGACGATATGAATGGGCGCTTGAGCTGCCGCGACGGGTATGGCCGGAAAACAGCGCCCGTTGGCTCCTTCATGCCCAATGCCTTCGGCCTCTACGACATGCATGGCAATGTGTGGGAGTGGGTGCAGGACTGCTGGAACGCGAGCTACAACGGTGCACCCTCGGATGGCTCGGCACGGACAACCGCAAAGTGTAATGGCCACGTCTTTCGCGGTGGCTCCTGGTTAGATCCTCCGGATTGGCTCCGCTCTGCGAAGCGCTATTGGGGCAAGGACGAGACCCGTGGCGTCGGTAAGACCGACAATATCGGATTTCGTGTTGGGAGGACGCTGTGATGTCCGTTGTCAAGGGCTCGAGGCATGCCGCATTTGTCCCCAACCGCCGCTGCGATGAGATGGGAGAGCATTCCATCGTGGATGGCGCAACGCAGAGCTGGAAAACGTCGCTGAGCCGGTAATCACCGAAGGCATCGAGGACCAACCGAAGACGACGGACCTCGTCGGCGCACTGTTCGGACCAAATTCGAAGTCGTCCGTTCGATGTACGGCATAATATAGGCTGACGTCCGATTGCACGCCCTACGGTCTGGGACCGATCTCCACGGACCTTCCGCCGTTCCCACTCATCGTGGCTCGCCCCGTCACGACGCGAAGCCGGTGGCGATAAGCTCGGAGATGCGCACGAACATGGCGCGCTTGGGGTCGCCCGGCAGGTCCTGGAAATGGAAGCGGGCATAGAAGGCGCGCACCTGATCGTCGAGCGGGTGGGTGATGACGGCATAGCTGCCGACATGATCGGCGGCCGCCACCGCACTGCGCAGCGCGAAGGCGAGGAGCGACCTGGCGTGGCCCTGGCCCTGGTGGGTCTTGGCGACGGCGAGCTGGCCAAGCAGGGTCACGGGAATGGGGTCTGGCTTGTTGCGCTGCTGCGCCTTGGGGAGGAAGGCGCGTTCGATCTGCCCGGCCGTTAGGCTGACATAGCCGGCAACAAGGCCGGTTGCGCGGTCGCAGATGATGTTGGTGCGGGTGATCCCCGAGACGTGGTTGGCCAAGGCATGGCGCTGGAACCAGGTGTTGAGGGAGGGGCGACCGCAATCGAAGGCGGTGCGGTCGTCGTCTGCCTGGAGCGGCCGCGGGGGCGTTACCGCTCCCACGTCGGCTTTGCCTTGGCGAGGGCAACGAGACCCGGCAACGCCTTGGGCTTGCGGGGTTTCGCGCTGGCCCACGCCTCTATGCGATCCCAGTCCTTCGCCGGAATGGTGATAATGCGGCGCTCCATGAGCTGCAGCTCGGCGGCTTCGATGGCCTTGCGGCGCACGAAATCGCTGACGGAGGTGCGCGCCTCGTCCGAGGCGTCCTGCAGCAGCTGGCGCTCGGCATCGTTCAAGCGGACGCTCAGAACGGAAGTGGGCGTTGCGGTGTCGATGTGCTTCATGTGTGTGACAATATCATACGGACTGCGGCGGGCGCAAGCATGGTCCCGCGCGGCAGCGCATTCCAGCGATTCTCTCCTTCCGCTTACCCTTGCTGGGTCTTCCATTCGCTAGGCGACCCTGACCGGTCGCTATTTGAAAGGTTACATGTAACTGGAGCACGCCCATGTCGGCATCGACCCGTTCGAAACTCCTCACGGCTCAAGGTACAGGCGCATCGCGCCCGGCTGCGCAAGCAAGGCCTGCGGCCGATCCAGATCTGGGTGCCGGACGTGCGCTCAAAGGAGTTCACGGCGGAAGCTCAGCGCCAATCCCGGCTTGCTGGCAAGAGCCGGTACGAGAAGGAAGAGCAGGGCTTCATCGATGCCGTTTCCGGCTGCGCCGTCTACTGCTCGCCGAGGAATCGCACAGTTCCCGGCTTGGCGGCATCGATCGCAACCAGGAGGCCGGGGACGAGGGGCATCAGGTCGGCGAGCCGGTTGTCCTTGCCTGCAAGACGATGACCGCAATCGGCCAAGCCCCGAGATTCTGCTGAAAGGACAGATTGCGATCGACCGTCACGAATACGTCGAAAGCATCCGATGCCAGGGCGAGCAGCTCGCCGTTCTTGATCGTGAGCCATCCCATCTGCCGCGCGGTCTTCACGTCGTGACCGACGATTGCGCGAGACAATCGCCAGTCGACGCATTCGTCGAGCAGAATCTTCACGAGACGGATTCTACGAGCCGATCCTTGGCTTCTTCCAGGAAAGCGACGACCTGTTCCCGTGTCACAGAGGGAAAGCCCCTGAGAAAGTCATCGATCGTTTCGCCCGCCTCGAGATAGTCGAGGAGCGTCTGTACGGGCACACGGGTCCCGCAAAAAACGGGAGTGCCACCCATGATGTCAGGGTCGCGGCATACGATGGGCTGCTTCATGCAATCATCCTACGCCGCTTCGTGCACTGAAGGCAATGATGGCGCCGAGTACCCCGGCCTTCCTCCAACTCTTGCCCGAGGCCTGCGTGCTGCTCTCGCCATCACTGCGTCACATGGTGGCGACAGCGACCTGACCAGTCGCTCCTGACCGACGCTGACGGCGAGGGCCCCGCAGCGCTATCTTATCCCCAGGGCCCGCGCGGCCGGTCGGGGGCGCCGCCCCAGGGGCCCGACGGACCCGACGAGCGCGCGGACTGCGGCACGCGCGAAGCGCCCGGTCCCAGCTCGGCGGCCAGCTTCTCCAGCTCGGCGACGCGGTTGTCGGTATTGGGGTGGGTGGAGAACAGGTTGTCCATGCCCTGGCCGGTGAGCGGGTTGATGATGAAGAGGTGCGCGGTCGCCGGCGCCGCCTCGGCTTGCTCGTTGGGGATGCCGCGCGCGTAGTGCTCGATCTTGCGCAGGGCGGAGCCGAGCCACAACGGGTTGCCGCAGATCATGCCGCCGAGCCGGTCGGCCTGGTACTCGCGCGAGCGGCTCACCGCCATCTGCACCAGCATGGCCGCCAGCGGCGCGACGATGATGGCAGCGATCACCCCGATCCAGCCGAGCGGGTTGCTGTTCTCGCGGTTGCCTCCGAACAGCGCGCCGAACTGCAGATACTGCGCCAGCATCGACACGGCGCCGCCGATGGTGGCGGCGATCGCCATGGTCATGGTGTCGTAGTTCTTTACGTGCGCCAGCTCGTGCGCCATGACGCCTGCCACCTCTTCCGACGAAAGCATCTCGAGGAGGCCCGTAGAAGCGCACACCGCAGCATTCTGCGGGTTGCGGCCAGTGGCAAACGCGTTGGGTTGCGGGTTGTTCATGATGTAGACCCGCGGCATCGGCAGCTGGGCGCGGGCCGCCAGGTCGCGCACCATTTCGTAGTACTGGCCGCCGGAGCTCGCATCGACCTCCTCGGCGCCGTACATGCGCAGCACGAGCTTGTCCGACTGCCACAGGCTGAACATGTTCATCGCCAGCGCGACCAGGAAGGCGATCACCATTCCCGTGGGCCCGCCCACGACCCACCCAATGGCCACGAAGATGCCCGTCAGCAGGGCCAGCAGCAGACCGGTCTTGGCGAAGTTCATCGGCATGATCAGTCCTCGGGATCCTGGTTCCTCTCCTCGCCCGAATCTCTCGGCGAGCGCCCATTATATGGGATCGCGGCCAGCCGTCAGCCAGAGGATATCAAGGATCCCGTTGACCCGCTTTGGCAATCGCCGGCGATCGGAGCCGGTGCTCGACCACGGCTGACCCTCTCACTCGGCGCCTCAGGTCATGCCTGTCACCGGCGGGACATCCAAGACGATCGGATCACTGTATGAGCGTTGTCAGGAGGTTGCTTTGCCCTGGTCGCTCCCCAGCATAGGGAACTCGAGTTTCAGCCAGTTTCTACCTATGGAGGTTTTGTTATGAAGCGCACAGGCGTTTGCCCGCGGCCAGCAGCAACCCTGGGTAGCACAAGCAAATTCGCGGACCGATGCTCGAGGGGGTGAGGCATGACCTACTACCCGAGGTTCGGGTCCGTCAGCGGCGTGCTCGATACCGCCCACCGGGACTACCACGGCAGTCTCCCGCGACTTGGTCGTCGGCAGCGCCCCCTCGCCGAAGCTGCAGGTAGGCCTGTTCGCGCCCATTGTTGCGATACTCATCACCATCATGGCTCGGGGGATCGGTTCGTGGGCCTAACCTAGCGTTCGTTGCCGGAAGGGTGCGGTCGCAACGCGATCGGTTGTGCGGGGGTGCCTCTTCTGAGAGGAGGCGCAGGTGGGCGGAGCGTCTCCGGTGCGGGCTCCGCCCACCTTCCTTGTCGATCTGGCTGGCGTCAGGCTTGGCCGCATCCACAGTGATCTCTATAGGTGCCCGGCATGGCGAGGGGGAATATCGACCCGCTGCGACGGCGTGCGGCTTGGCCGCGTATCCTGCTGTTCGTGTTGGTCGCGTCGGGGACTGCTATCGCCTTCCGACAGGGCCTGGTGGCGCCAGCTTTCAATCCGCTGCCCGCTCTCGACCTGGCAACACCGCGCCAGTGGCTCGTCGACTGGCGGCTCGCCGGCATCAAGTATTTCCCAAGCGCGTGCGCGCGCACGCTGAAAGCCCCGCATGTTGAGGCGCAGCCAATTGCGGACAGCCCCATGAAGGACGGCTGCGGCTGGTCGAACAGCGTGCGCCTCGTTGCCGCGGGCGGAGCGCGTGCCGGGTTCGAACAGCTCACCTGCGAAACGGCGGTGGCGCTGGCCATGTGGCTCGAGCACGAGGTTCAGCCCCTGGCGCAGGAGGTCTTCGGCCAGCGGGTGGCATCGGTCCAGAGCTACGGCGGCTACAACTGCCGCAACATCATCGGCGCCCGATGGTGGCGCAACGTGCGCAGCCAGCACGCCACGGCCAACGCCGCCGATATCGGCGGATTCACGCTTGCCGATGGCCGCCGGATCAGCGTTCGCAGCCATTGGCGCAGCGAGGGCGCGGAGGGTCGCTTCCTGCGTGCGGTGCATGCCCGTGCCTGCCCCTACTTCCGCGCGGTGCTCGGGCCGGATTACAACGAGGCCCATCACGACCACTTCCACCTCGACCGCGGTCCGTTCTCGCGGTGCAAGTGAGCACTTGGTAGGAGGCCATGGCCATGGGCAAGCTTGATAACAAGACGGCCATCGTCACTGGCGGCGCGCATGGTCTCGGCCGCCAATTTGCCGCCGCCCTTGCGCGCGAGGGCGCGACGGTCGCAATTCTGGACATCGCCGACAGCGATGCGGCCGCGGCCGATATCGGCGGCACCGACCAGAACGGCTGCTTCGGCCTCACTGCCGATGTCAGCGACGAAGCCTCGGTCGCATCGGCCGTCACGGCAATCTTGGACCGGACCGGTGGTATCGACATCCTGGTCAACAACGCCGCCGTGTTCTCTACGCTCCCCCCGGTCGGATTCGCGGACATCGACGTAGCCCTGTGGGACAAGGTGATGGCGGTCAACCTGCGCGGTCCCTTCCTGATGGTGAAGCACGCGGCCCCGGCCATGGTCGCTCGCAAGCAGGGCAAGATCATCAACATTGCCTCGGGCACCGCCTACAAGGGCATGCCCCTGATGCTGCACTATGTGACCTCCAAGGGTGGGGTGGTGGCGTTCACGCGGGCCCTGTCGCGCGAGCTCGGCACCCACAACATCTGCGTCAACACGCTGGCGCCCGGCCTCACCCTGAGCGACAGCATCAAGGCCAACGAGGAGCACCTCGCCTTCGCGCGCGATCGCGTGGTCGCGAGCCGCGCCATCCGGCGCGACGGCCACCCGGAGGATCTGATCGGCGCTCTGATCTTCCTTGCCTCGTCCGACAGCGATTTCGTCACCGGGCAGACCATCGCCGTCGACGGTGGGTCGATCAATACGTAGCCGGGCCTGCTACGCCCGACCGACCCAATCCTGCAGCCGCGTGGGGCGTGGCCGTGCCACGCATGAGTGCCGAGATCGTGATCCAGCTTCGCCAGTATTTGCGTATGAAGTGGAGCGGTTCTCAGCGAACAATGCAGCGCGCGGATCGTGTCAGGAGGCTTTGTGGAGACAGTTGCAGAAAGCCGGGCGCGCCATAATTTGGGCCGCATGGAACCAATAGCAAGCGGAAGCATTGGTATCGGCCGGCATCGCAATGGCTTCCTGGCCGCTTGCCGTCCGATACGGCAAACCTGTGCAGCGAGGTGGGATCATGGCGCGACAGCTCTCGGTTGAGCGCACAACCATCGAAGGGCGCCGGATCCTCGAGAACCGGCTGTTCGACACACGCCGCCTGTCCGAGGACCTCGCGCGCCCGCTGTCGCCCGAGGACATGACAGTCCAGGCGATGGAGGACGCGAGCCCGACGAAATGGCACCTCGCGCACGTGACGTGGTTCTTCGAGACCTTCATCCTTGCCAAGCATTTGCCCGGCTATCGGGTGTTCGATGAAACCTTCAATTACTGTTTCAATTCCTACTACGAGAGCCAAGGAGCACGGCAGCCCAGACCCAAGCGCGGCCTGCTCACGCGGCCTTCGGCAGAGCGCGTTCTGGCCTACCGCGCGCATGTCGATGATGGGCTGACCAAGCTTCTCGCAAGGGGCGTCGATCCCGACTCGGAGATAGCTCGGCTCGTCGAGATCGGCATCAATCACGAGCAGCAGCATCAGGAGCTGCTGCTGACCGACATCCTGGCGCTGTTCGCCGCCAACCCGTTGCGGCCGGCCTATCGCACGAAGCGGCTGCGCGCGGCCGAGCCCGCGCCTGCCGCGCCCGGCTGGATCGATTTCCCCGGCGGAATTTCCCGGGTCGGCCACGACGGCGAAGGCTTCGCCTGGGACAACGAAGCCCCGCGCCATGACGTGCTCATCCACCCGTTCCGTCTCGCCGACCGGCTCGTCACCAATGCGGAATGGCTGGAGTTCATGGCCGACGGTGGCTATTCGACAGCCGCGCATTGGCTCGCCGATGGGTGGGCGACCGTCGATCGCGAGGGTTGGGAGGCCCCGCTCTACTGGGAGAAGCACGACGGCCAGTGGCTGGCGATGTCGCTGGAAGGACTGCAGCCGGTCGAGCGCGCGGCTCTTGTCTGCCACGTCAGCTACTACGAGGCGGACGCGTTCGCCCGCTGGGCCGGCAAGCGGCTGCCGACTGAATTCGAGTGGGAGGTTGCGGCTCAGGGCGCGGCGGTCACCGGCAATACCCGCGCCACCCAAGCACTGTGGCCGCTATCTGCGGAGGAGGCGGCCGGCCGACCGCGTCAGATGTTCGGCGACGTGTGGCAGTGGACGCAGAGTGCATATCTGCCTTATCCGGGCTATCGGCCGCCCGCCGGCGCGCTCGGCGAATACAACGGCAAGTTCATGGTGAGCCAGCAGGTCCTGCGCGGAGGGTCCTGCGCGACACCGGCAGGGCACACGCGCGCAACCTACCGCAACTTCTTCTATCCCCACCAGCGCTGGCAGTTCACGGGCCTGCGTCTCGCCGCGGAGATCGCCTGATGCTGACGCCACGCGTCCGCCGTCTGCCCGCGTTCGCTCGGGCAGAGGATGAAGAATTCGCGCTCGCCGTGCTCGATGGCTTGGCGCGCCCGCAGAAGGCCTTGCCCTGCCGCTTCTTCTACGATGCGCGCGGCAGCGAGCTGTTCGAGGAGATCACGCGACTGCCCGAGTACTATCCGACACGCACGGAGACGGGGATCCTCGAAGCCCACGCGGCGCAAATGGCCGAGGGGGTGCCGGCGGGCGGCATCCTGGTGGAGTTCGGCTCCGGTTCGAGCCGCAAGACGGAAATTCTTTTGCAACAGCTGCCGCATCTTGGCGCATAC
>Ga0247727_10013026_pt1 | contig 14119 bp, 15 predicted proteins | sample WisWelCaveWW1625_FD_202498 | JGI IMG/M metagenome (GOLD analysis project Ga0247727, IMG submission 202498) | Biofilm microbial communities from Wishing Well Cave, Virginia, United States - WW16-25 | ecosystem: Environmental > Aquatic > Deep subsurface > Groundwater > Cave microbial mat | place... | reverse complement strand
TGTCAACAAAACTCTCAATCTTGGATTCGTGTGAGACGATAATCACCTGCGCGATGCCGAGCATGTCAAGCACTTCCCTCACTTTGTCGAGCTGCTCTGTCGAGAAGCCGTCAGTAGGCTCGTCCAGCATCAAGATATCTTTTGTCTTGATGTCTGAAACCACATCGTTGATGACTTTGTTCAATGCCAAGCGATATGCCAACGCAACAGATGTTTTCTCCCCGCCGCTCAGGTTGTCTATCTGCGTTTCGTAGCCGTTCTGCTCAATTAAGGGAGAAAATTCATCATCCAGCCTTACCAAGAGAGTTTCATCCTCCATCAGCACAGAAAACCAGTTCTTAAAAAGCTCATTGAACTCCCTGTTAATTTGCAGCATGACATGCTTTTCCATGGTGCCCATGAGATGCATGAAGAACTCAGCAAGCCAATGGTGCACTTCCCTGAAGCGCCCCAGCTTCCCAAGCGCAAGCGTCTTTTCCGCGACATCCTTCTCGACGGATTTGAGATACCTCTCAACCCCCTGCACTTTCTCTGCCAAGGAAGTGTGCTGTATTAGAATATCTTGCTCCTCTTTCCTTGCGCCATCAAGGGCCTGCTTTGCCTGCAGATACATCTCCTCAACGCCTTTCTTGCCTTCAACCTGCGCATTCAATTCCAATTTTCTGCTGTTAATCTCTCCAATGTTTTTCTTTAGCTCGCCCTGCTCCGCCGCTTTTCTTATTTTTTCCTGCTCGTTCCGCTGAAGAATGGAATGCTTGAGCTTTATCGTTGCTGCTTCTCCCTGCTTTTTTCTCAGCTCCTCAATAACAAGCTGCAGCTTGTCGATGTCATCCACCAAAAGATGCTCTTTTTCCCTCTCTGCTTTCAGGAGAGCCTCGCATTCCTGCTGTTTTTTCTCTTCGGAAGAGGCTATCGATGCCTTGTGCTCATGCGGAACATGCTGCCGGCACATCGGGCAGTTGTCCAGCTTCAAAATCTGGCTTTTGTTGGCCTCGCTCTGGTTTTTTTGGGCCATTGCACTATGGATGGATTGGTGCACTGCCCGCAGCTCTTTTTCTTTTTGCTGGAGCTCTGCCTTTTTTTCAAGAAACAGCTTTTCAACATCAACAAGCTCCTTGTTATGCAGCTCAAGCTTCAATTGGGCAATCTCCTTTTCCAGCTGCTCGATGGTGGAAGTGTTGCGCTTGTGCTGCTCCAATGCCGCATGCAGTTTCGCATCAAGCGATGCCAATTCCCTTTGCGCAACCGCCAATTCCTGGCGTCCTTTCTCAACACTTTCAACTATTTTTGACTTTTCGGCTGTTTTTTTTCTTGCTTGCTCGACCAAGGGGATAATCATGCCCAATTGCGAGGACAGCTTTTTCCTTTCATCGTCCAACTGCTTCAATTCATTTTGTTTTTCAGCGAGATTCTGGGTGAAGCCTTCCAATTCCTTGCGCTCCTCCTTCATCGCGCCAAGGATGATGACGGTGTTTTCCTTGATGCGCTTGTACTTGTCCACATTGAACACCTTGCGCAGAGTGTCGAGGCGCTCTTCTGGTTTTGCGTACAATATCTCTTTCATCGCCTCCTGGGGCGTGTAGACTGTGTACCTGTAAACTAAATCCTTGTTCCTGCTGACCAAATCTTTTGGATAGCCGAGAAGCTCGAAGACAATTGCCCTTAGTTCTTTTGGCGTTGCATCCCTCTTCATTCCGTCCACGATGACATAGCCCGCGTCCTGGGTTATGCCGTTTGCGCCCTGCTTCAGGTTGCGCTTGATAAGGATGTCCTTGCCGTCCACTTCCAAACGGAGCTCAACAAAGCCTTCCCGCTTGCCATGTCGCAATAATGAGGAACCCGGTAATTCAGATGATTTGATGCCGAAGAGCGCGAACTCAATCCCGAGAAGGACAGTGGACTTTCCAGAGCCGATGTCGCCCGCCAAAAGCACAGAGCCCTTGGGAAACTCAATATGCGCATCAAGATAGCTGCGGATGTTTCTCAAGGTGAGGGATTTTAGGAGCATGGGCTAGAGAAGGATTGACGCTATAAAAAGGTTCATGGTCTTTTGCGAAAATAGACATTTTTCCGATGACCAATGAGAGTCACTTCTATTCTCTTTAGTTGATTATCAATATCTGCTATGATCCGATAGTCTCCAATGCGCAGCTTGTAGTCCTGCCTTCCTGCCAAGCGCTCAAAAAAGCGTGCATGGCTCTCTTTTGATGCTTGGATTTTATTCCAAACCCGTTTGGCGATGGACTTTTCCAATTCTTCCAAGAATTCAATTGCTTTTGTGTCAAATACTACATCATACATCAAAATCCAAGCCGCTTTTTGGCTTCTCCCTCTGCGATAAAATTCCCTGCCTTGAGCCTTTTTCTTGCTTTTTCAATTGCCATGACGGCTTCCTTGCTCAGTTGCGGCTGCGTCTTTGCCGTTTTTGCGATGTAGATCATTTTTCGAATAACCTCATCGTAGCTTTCATTCTTATACTCCTTGAACTGATCAAGCTCCTGCTTGGTATTTCCGTAAATTTTGATGGTTGTTGCTTCCATGAGGTAATAACCGTATACTATGGTATACTTAAGTATATTTAAATATTTCCATCAATTCATTGAGCAACTCTGCGATTTAAATACTTCCTCCGAACATGTCCAGTGTCCAGTGACAGCATCATGCAGAAAACCCAGCCATCACCTATAAAACCGATACATTTTTAAATGAAGTCCTTTCACTATGGTATTAGAACAATGCTATCAAAAACGTTTCTAGTTTTTAGAAAATTGATTTGAGAGCGAAATATAAACACAACAGGTGAACAAACAACATGTATGGAAACAAGCCATTTAGAGGCGGCAGCGGAAGCGGATTCAGCAGCGGCCCAAGAGAGATGCACGATGCAACGTGCGCAGACTGCGGTCAGCAGACCAAGGTCCCATTTAAGCCAGCAGAAGGCAGGCCAGTATACTGCCGCGACTGCTACAGCAAGCGCAAGGGAATGCAGTAAGGCTGCTTTTCTTTTCTCTGAGCTAATTTTTCTTTATTTTTATTAACTTTATTTTATGTTTCTTCGTAATGTTTATATTCGGATGTTGTTGCCCTTTGCCAACGGGCCCGTGGTCTAGCCGTTATGACGTTACCTTCACATGGTAAATGTCCCCGGTTCAAATCGACCTTTTCTTTGGCTCCCCGATGGGTCGCCAAAGGAAAAGCTCGACCAAAAGAAAGGTCAAAGCTTAGTCGTTGAAAGTCCGGGCGGGCCCACCATTATCACGGGGGCATCATGAAAGCAAAGAAAGGAGACAAGGTCAGGGTTCATTACACAGGAACGTTAGACAGCGGGGAGCAGTTTGACAGCTCTGACGGCAGAGAGCCATTGGAGTTCGAATTAGGCGCTGGGTACGTCATCAAGGGGTTTGATTTGGGTGTTGATGGTATGGGAATCAACGAGGAAAAATCAATCAAAATTAATGCAAAAGACGCGTACGGCGAACGAGATGAAACGTTGCAATCAGACATCCCACGGGAAGCTGTGCCGCAGGATCAAGAACCCAAAGAAGGCATGCAGGTCATGGTTACCTTGCCATCAGGCCATCAGCAGCCAGCAGTCATCGCAAAGATCACCAAGGAGCACATTACTCTTGACTTGAATCATCCATTGGCAGGGAAAAATTTAAATTTTAAGATGAAGTTGGTTGGAATCAACAACCCCATTTAAATCACAATGATCCAAGAATACGTCCATGATTATGATCAAGTGGAAGCAGCTCACAGAGTGGATATTGCTGTTAAAAATCTCATTGAAACATACAGAAAATGGATTCTCATAGATGTCCCTCAATGGGAAAAGAACAGGACCGTGTTACCATTTAAATTCAAATTCTTTACTTATGGATACTCAGTCGAAGGAATGATAACTGTCTTGGATAGGGAAGTGGTCATTGAAGCAACGTGTGAACCAAAGCCACAAAAAGAATTCCAAGATAAAATAATGAACGTGGTCAACACCCATTTCAAAACTGCCCTTTATTAAATCGCATCAATGTCCTGCAGGGAATGTAGAATAATACCTTCCAGCGCCTTCATAATTTCAATCAAACGCCTGTCCTGCGCGGCATTCCTTATCTGCGTCATCCTGTCTATCAACTGCCTGAAGAAGCGGATGATGTCGCCTTCCAATAGATTTGTATTCCTCAAAATATCAAAGATGCTCTGCCCATGATAACAAGGATACACCAAAGCGGAAACCTCAACAAGATTTTTCAATCTTTTTTCCTTGCTTAGATACTCGTTCCGATGAATGCCCTGCTCCAAATCCTTAATCAATTTTGATGGAAACACCTTGTAGAACTCCGTGCGCTCGCGCTTCTCGTAGCAGATGCACGCAATCAATAGCATAAGTTGGTACTCATTGAGATTCTGATAAAAATCAGTGGCGAAAATCTCTGAGGTGAATATCTCATCAGAATAAATCTTGGCGCAGAACTCGCCCTTTTCCGTCAATCTGTCATTCTTGATGTAGTGCAGCTTCTCCAGCTTCTTCTTGATGCGGTCGAACGTGAAGTAAATCCTTTGCTTTTCCACCTTGTCGAAGTTCTTGCCGTATTTCTGGTAGGAGTAGAAGTTCTTGCACAATATCTCATCGATTTCCTGCGCGGTGTGCCTCTTTAGTATGTTCAGTACGGTATTGACACCAAGCTTGAACTGGGATTGGATCGGTTCAACGTCCTTTTCGGTGATGTGCTTGAGGTATTTGTAGTCAAAATCTCTTCGATCAATCATCGCATAGACAAAGCCGTGCTTGTCAATCCCTCGACGGCCTGCTCTTCCCGCAATCTGGAAAAACTCCTTCGAATTGAGGAAGCGGAAATTGATGCCGTCAAACTTGCGAAGGGACTCAAAACATACGGCTTTTGCGGGCATGTTGATTCCCACTGCAAACGTTTCCGTGGTGTAGAGCACTTTTATTTTTCCCATGCCAAACAATTCTTCAACAATTTCCTTGATGATAGGGAGCAAACCAGCATGATGAAACCCAATGCCCAACGGAAGGACTTGCCGTATCAGCTTTGTAGATGCAAGATTGTTTATTTCCGTAGGGGAATTCTCAAGCTTGTTGCGGATGAACGTGCTGATTTCAGGATCATGGGGGAAAAGTTTGTGCCTAGACAACTCCAATGCCATATCCTGGGTTTTCTTTCTTGAAAAAGCGAAAAAGAAGCACGGCAGCTTGTCTTGGATGCTTTTGAGGAGGTCAACATGATTGGGGGACATTATCTTTGGCCGGCGATGATGTGTTTTTCCCCGAATGTACTTCTCGCTTGGGATGTCATGGATATTCTTGATGTCTTCCAATGAGCAAATGCCCAATTCCCCATCGAAGAAATGCTTTGTGAGAGGAACTGCGCGTGTATCATGCCGTACTACAACAACTTCATGCCTTTTTGCAGCGTGAATCCAATCAGCAAATTGCTTAGCATTGGGGATGGTTGCAGAAAGACACACAAAACGGACATGCTCTTTTGAGAAGATGACAGATTCTTCCCACACATACCCTCTTTCGATGTCGTTGATGTAGTGAATTTCATCGAAAATGACATAGGAAACCTTGTCGATGTGCGGATCCTGAATGATTGCCATGTTCCTGTAAATCTCGGTTGTCATAATCAGGACAGGAGCGCCGGCATTCTTGACAACATCCCCTGTAATAAGCCCAATATTCTCCGCGCCATAGTCCTTGCAGAAATCCTTGTATTTTTGGTTGGAGAGGGCTTTTATCGGCGCAGTATAGACAATTTTCTTTCCTTTCTGGATGTCCTTCGCGATGATGTAATCCGCAATCAATGTCTTTCCAGAACCTGTAGGGGCGGAAACAACAACAGAATGGTTTTGCTCAATGGCGTGGATCGCGTCCACCTGGAACTGGTCTAGTGTCAGGCCTTTGTAATGCATGAGAAGATGAACGGCACCTTCTTTATTAATGCTGGGGTAAACCTTTTAAAGTGGTCGCCCTTTCTATCAGGATATAACTAACGGGGTGTAAACTATGTTTGGAAGCTTATGGTGGATACTTGGCATTATTGCCGCAGTCTGGGTCATTGTTGACGTGTGGACCAAGAGGAAAGGCATGGACCAGACCATGAAGATTGTCTGGACAATCGCTGCCGTGCTGTTAAGCGTGATTACGGCAATCGTGTATTACTTCGTTGTTGTGAAGAAGTAAGATTTTTCTTTTTTTAATTTACTTTTATTTAAAATTTCTCCAGCTTAGGTTTCCCTGAACTCCTTCGCCATCTGCTGCAGCCCTTCTTTGGCGTCCATGAAGAGCATTCGGCAGTTATCCGCTTCAAATAGGGAATTCTTCACTCCTGCAAATCCAGGCGACAATCCGCGCTTGATGAAAATAACTGTGCGGGCTTCATGCGCATTGAGGATGGGCATGCCGAAGAGCGGGGAGGATGCGTCCTGAGATGCTGCAGGATTGACCACATCATTCGCGCCAACAACAATGACAACATCGGTGTTCTTGAACTCTCCATTTATGCGCTCTAACTCGTAGAGCTTGTCATAGGGAACATCGGCTTCCGCTAGAAGCACGTTCATGTGGCCTGGCATGCGTCCAGCAACAGGATGGATGGCAAATTTTACGTCTTTTCCCTTCTTGCCAAGAGCTTCAAACAATTCCTTGAGCGCATGCTGCGCCTGCGCAACCGCGAAGCCGTAGCCGGGAACAACAATAACAGAATTTGCGCTGTCCAACAAGAGAGCAGCTTCTTCAGGAGAAGACTCCTTGAGGTTGGAGTACTCCTGCGAGCCCTTTGACGATTGCTTTTGCGCCCCAACGCCGCCGAAAATGACATTCACCAAAGAGCGGTTCATTGCCTTGCACATGATCTTTGTCAGGATGAATCCGGATGCGCCAACCAATGCTCCGGTGATGATCAATGCGGTGTTCCCCAGCACAAAACCGGCAGTTGCGTTTGCCAACCCAGTGTAAGAATTCAGCAAGGAAATAACAACCGGCATGTCTGCACCACCAATGGAAATTGTTAGAAGAATGCCCAGCAAACATGCAAGCCCTGTCAGCATATAGAGGAGATGCATCCCCGTTGCCCCAGATGCACCGTGCATCTGCACAAGCGCACCGACAACAAAAGTTGCGATTGCGATGAGGCCAACCGCAATAGTTCTTCCTGGATAGAGAATGGGCCTACCCGGCAACAATTCCTGCAACTTTCCAAATGCGACCAAGCTGCCTGTGAAAGCAACAGCTCCGATAATGATGCTCAGCCATGCTGTAAAGACTATGAATGGGTCGCTGCTTGGTGCAGTCATCTCAAAAGACAAAACCACCAAAACTGCCGCCAAGCTTCCCAAGCTATGAAACAATGCGACTGTCTGTGGCATTGCTGTCATTTTCGCGAATCTTGCCAGCAATCCTCCGATAAGGCTGCCAATCATTGCTGCAACGCCAATGTAAAGCCATCCTATACCTGCCCCATCAAACTGCATGCGCAATAAGGTCGCAACAATTGCGAGCAGCATGCCGATGCTCCCAAAAAAATTTCCCACGCGCGCAGTCTGCACCTTCGTCACTTTTTTGATGCCAAGGATGAAGAGAACTGCCGCGAGCACATACATGGCATCAGAAATTGCTGCGCTTGGAATCATTTTGCCCTCTTGAACATTTTGAGCATGCGTTCTGTTATCATGAAGCCGCCAACGACATTGACGGATGCCAACCCAACGGCAATTGCGCCCAGAATAGTTGCGAGTTCTGGCTCTGAAGAAGGGACTGCAAGCAAGGCGCCGACAATGATGATGCCGCAAATCGCGTTGGTGATGGACATCTGCGGAGTGTGCAGCGTAGGGGGGATTTTGGCGATGATCTCATAGCCCACAAACACAGCGAGGATGAAGAACGTGATTAATGCGAAGAGCTCAATCATTTCACTCCCTCCACTAATTGCTTAACGCTATGGTTGGTAATCTGGCCATTTTCCGTAATCAAAGATTCACGATACACTTCGTCTTCCTTGTTGATGTTCAAAAAGCCGTTCTTGATGACTCCTGAGATGAAATGCAGCATGTTTTTCGCATAGAGCTCGGTTGAGTGCACTGCAATTGTCGACGGGATGTTTTTTTTGCCGATGATAAAGACGCCGTGCTTTTCAGAAGTTTCTCCCGGAACTGTGCATGCACAATTTCCTCCTGCAGCCGCTGCCATGTCCACAATCACGCTGCCTCTTTTCATGCCTTTCACCTGCTCTTCTGTAATGAGAATAGGTGCTTTCCTTCCAGGAATCAATGCAGTGGTGATCACAATATCCGCTGTCTTGAGGCGCTTGTCAACCTCTTCTGCCTGCCGCTTGAGGAATTCGGGAGAGGCTGCTTTCGCATAGCCTCCCTTGTCTTCCGCATCCTTGTCAAACGGGACTTCAATGAATTTTGCGCCTAAACTTTCAACCTGCTCTTTTGCTGCTGGCCGAACATCGGATGCTTCTACCAAAGCTCCAAGCCTTTTTGCGGTTGCGATGGCTGCCAATCCTGCAACTCCGGCTCCAAGAACAACCACTTTTGCCGGTTGGAGCGTGCCTGCAGCGGTCATTTGCAAAGGGAATGCTTTTCCAATCTGCGCTGCTGCCAGAATGACTGCCTTATATCCGGCGAGCGCTGTTTGCGATGAGAGTGCGTCCATTTTCTGCGCCCGGGAGATTCTTGGAATTAAATTCATCGAGAAAAGCGAGATATAGTTTTTCTGGGCCTGCCTGATGAGTTCTATACTGTCCTGCGGCACCAGAAATGAGGCCCACACTGTGCCTTTTTTCAACAATTCAAGCTCAGGAATCTGCGGTGGATTAACAGCGCAAATGACATGGGAGTTCTGCATGCCTTCCATGCGCGTCCCCATAGACGCTCCTGCCTGCTTATAGTCATCATCAGAAATGCCTGCGCCCATTCCAGCGCCCTGCTCGACAAGAACATCGACATTAAGTTTTTTCAATGCTTCAACAGTGGCAGGAGTTGCCGCTGCTCTCTTATCATTCTGCTCCTTAGGAACAAAAACCTGTAATCCACCCATAGTGCAACCACAAAAAAGGTGGTTAATATAGGTTTCTTTTTGAAAACGCTTAGGAAGATTTCCTCAGCATTCGCCACAGCCCGAATCCAAGGCCAAGCAAAAGAACTCCTCCCAACACATTCGCCAGCACCGCATTCTCCAAAAAGAAAGTCTGAATCGTGTAGAAATGCTCCTTAATGCCAAAATATGTCCAGCCGTTGATTAAGCTCGTTCCTTTGAACAAAACAAAGACAACACCCGTGAGCATGAGCAAAACACCAGCAATCATCTGATTGGAATGCAGCTGCACCTTTGAGCCAAGAACATTCCATTCCACAATCTTGCCCTGCATTAATTTTGAATTTCCGAGATCATACTTATCATAAAAAAATGCAAACAAAAACAGCGGGACAAAAACGCCCAATGAATACGCAAGCATGAGGAGAGAAGCAGTCAGGTAGTTATGAAACACGCTTGCCGCAATCAGCACCCCCGACAGGATTGGGCCTACACAAACTACCCACCCAAATCCAAAGAGCATTCCTGAAAGCAAAACGCCAAACCAATCCTTGCGCTGGGTAGTTGGCTGCAATGATGAGAAGCTAAACGAGAGGCCAAAAAAAGTTAAGAGGCCAAGCACGGCGAGCATGACTCCTGCAAGCATGATGTAAAGATCAAGGTTTTTGAACAACGCCCCAAAGAAATTTCCTGCAGTTGTGGCTGCAATCCCCAGGAGGATGAAGATTGGCGCAAATCCAGCGAAAAAAAGCAATGTCATTTTTGTCAATTGCGTCTTTTCCTTGAACGTATAGGCGAAAAAGGCAGGAAGAACGGGCAGCAGGCAGGGAGACAGCAAGGTGGTTACTCCAGCCAAAAACGCAATGAGGAAGGACACTTTTGTCAAAAAATCTGCTGCATATTTCTGGTTTTCCTCCATTATTTTCTGAAGGCCGAGAGGAAGGGAGGACTCATTCTGCGCATAGGCAAACGGAAGAAGAGAAAGAAGACAGAGTGCAAGAGTCCAAAAAACAATGCGCTGTTTCATTACATTAAACATTGTGCTAAAATAAGATGAAAACAAAACTATGCAATGGCCTGATCCTGTACAGCATCCTGCTTGACGACCTCTCCTGTGGTGAGGTTCTTGTAGGTGAACTGCGGCAAAAACACGCCATTGTTCCTAAACACATAGTTGCCGCCATTCTCAATCGTGCCGACAGTACTCCACACCTGGTCAAACCCTTCATAGAGGGCAACATCGCCGCTCACGATGACTGCAGGGATTGAAGTCAGGCTGTACTTCGTAACAAGCCCTTTTCCTTCTGATGAGGAAACATCAACAGTTTTCTCGCTGCCAAGAACCATGCCGAACCTTTCAAGGATCTGCTTGTGGATTGCAACGTCATAGCATTCTGTGCAGGTCGCATCATTGAGGTAAGTGACACTCACAAGCCCCTTCACTTTTGCTTCGCTTAAGTCATAATAGGGGACCCTGCTCTCATAGACATGCGTGTCACCAGATTTCACGAAGCCACCCTGCTCCATTGCCACGAGGATATCGGGGTAGGCGGAAATGTCATCAGAATAGATAAGGGTTGGCAGCTTTGTCAGCTTATGGGTTGAGATCAGCTGCGCTGCTTTGGCATCGTTTTGCTTAAGATTGCTTACTTTTGAGAACACAACTCCCTGAACGGTGAAGGCATCAATGATATCCTGCATGTTAGTGCACTCCTCGCACTCAGCCTCAAGCACCCATGCCTCGACAAGGCCTTCAACCTTGTTGGTCCGGACATTGTAGTAAGGCGCTGCGGCTGTCTGATAGAGCAATCCGCCTTCAACGCTTTCAAAATTTTGGATGGAGACCTTGTCAATTTGGCCTTCAATGATGATGGCAGGAAGATGATTGATGCCATACTTTGCGATAAGTGCGCCGGCATCCTTGGCATCCAACTGCTTCTCTTCAGAAATGTTCGCATGGGATTTCTTGATGGTGTCTATCATGGGGGTGATGTCTGCGCATTCATCGCACGCAGCAGAAATCGTCGTAAGGGAAATAATCGGGGCTTTTGCTGCTTCCTTGATCTGGGTTATTTTTGTATCGAGCTTTGAGCCCATGCTTAGTACGGTGAACGCATTGACCAACCCAAGCACGACCAGAACAGCTACCCCTATGGTTAACCCCTTTTCCAGATTATCCATGCTTAACAGCCACCCACCATTGAAGGAAGATTTTCAAGATTCTTTGACAATGCGCCGCCGGAAGTTCCTCCGGATGATGCGATGCTTGTCTTCTGGGTCGCTTTTCCAAGAGTAAGGCTTTCATCGCTCAGTTTTCCCTTGAGCTGCATGAGCTCGACTGCCTGCACCGCAGACACCAGTACCAGTACGCCGACCAGCACCATCATGACGATCATCTTTTTACTAGCTCCAGACTGCTGGGCCTGAATATGCTTTGGCATGAAATCGCTGTGCTTGTGCTCATGTTCCTTGTGTTCCTTATGCTCGTGTTCCATAGTCAGCATCCTCCTACCATTCCTGGCAAACTTTCCAATTCAGAAGCGTCCTTGCCCGCGACTTCCAGTCCGAGAGAGACCATGTTCTTCGGGAAAAATATGGTTTTCCACTTCATGACTTCGCGAAGTACTTCAGCATCTGTATAATCGGTATTCAGCATGAGCCCCATTGTCAATGCCTGCACTGCGGGATTGTGCGCGCACCCGCACCTCAGCTCTCCTTTGGAGTCAATGCCCTGCGCCCCGATGCCGCAGCAGAACTCGCAGCTTATTCCTGTGGGACGAGCAGCCAAATTGAGGTAGCGCTGCCACATCTCCGGGTTGTTTTGCTGCACGTCCTGTTTTAGAGAATAGTACCACTTCGCAAGGTATTCCATAGATGTTACCGGATCATCAAAGGTAATGCCGCCCAATGATGCGCTGTATTCCGGCATTCCCGTGGGAATAAGGGTTGCTATCGCATCATCCTCGCCCTCAAGCTGCGAGAGCTCTGGGAAGAGCTGCTTTAGAGCCATTGCCGTTGAGGTGATTTGGGTTACATCCACGCTTTCCAAGTTGACCTCAGATGTTCCGCCCCCAAACCATATTTTTCCCTTTGAGACGCTGCCTGCTGCAGAGTCAAACTGGCTGGACAAGGCGCTTACTTGGTATTGGTTGAACACGATGAGAATTGTTGCAATTGCTAAGAGAGAAACAAGGACTGCGCTTTGTGATTTTTCCTGCATTACATTCCACCCGCTTTTTCGTTTTCGCTCATAAGGTCGATTATAAAGGTTGCGATTTTTTGAAGGCTTTTGTTTTCCGACGGAATCGGCTTACTTTACAACTTTTGTAAAGGTTCTACTATTTAAACCTTTCGAGGATTGTCCCAGTTTTTGGCAGAATGGCAATTCTTTTATAGCAGTAAGCACTAAGACAACCCATGCCAGAAGAAGACGATTTTATGCGTGCTGTCAAGAGGAACAAGCAGCTTGATTCCGAGATAGTTGAGGATGTGATCAAGGATGACACGGAAGAGCTGAAGCGCGATGTGGATGAGGATATCTCTGTCGATGAGCGGATCAAGCACAGGATGCAGGAAAAAATAGGGGAGCAGGAAGAGGAAGCAAAGCACTATGACGAGGCCATTGTTGAGGATTCCAGAAAAAGGATGGCGCTGCAGAAAGACATCAACCAGAAGATTGAGCAATTGCATTCCATTGATGCTGACATGAAATCTCTGGAGCAGAAAAAATCAGCCATTTCTAAAAAAATAGTAGATGAGGGGAGAGCCATCGACCTGATAGAGGAAGATGAAATGCTTGACAAATCCATCGAGCGCGACGAGGAGATTGAGAAGCACATGAAATCAGCAGGAAGCGCAGGAGAGCACGAAGTTGAGGAAGATGAGCGCCGCTCCTTAAGCAAGAAGCTCGAGATAGACCGCGAACTGGATGAAGACGAGCTGGAGAAGGAATAGATTTTTGATTTTTCACTATTTTTTCTAATAATCCTTCATCGCATCAAGCAACGTTCTCCATTGCTCTTCTGTGAACGCCCCTGAGCCCGCATACAAAACTTTTCCGCTCCTGTCAATGGCGTATTTCGTTGTGGTGTACTTTATTTGGTAAGCGGAGAGTGTTTTGGGGTTTCCCAACGCAAACCACACGCTGTCCAATGCTGGGAACCTTGTTGCGTAAGAACTGATTAGGCCTGCGTCCTCTTTCAAATCCATGTCGATGGCCAAGATGCTGACTTCTTCCTCGTATTCTGGATAGATAAGGGAAAGAGTGTCAAAATCTTCCTTGCAGTACGGGCACCAGGTTGTGAAGAAATACAGCAAGACCGGCCCTGAGAAGCTGCCGTTGTCAAGTATCATGCCGTCTGTTGTCATCACCGAGAACGGATGGGCAAGGTCGCCTTTCTGCAGTCCAAACGTGAGGGGCATTTGGGTGTTGGTGCTAATGGGTTGAGCAGCAGTTTCCGTTGTTTCCTGCACAGAATACGCACACCCGCTCATGATGAGAATGATGCAAAGAATGAATATGCTATTAGACAACTTCATACTTTTACAGAAATTGTAAAGAATTTAAACCTTTTCCCAAATCTTGCCCATTATGCCGTAAGCTGGATGCCCACTGGCTTTTCTCTTGTGAGCGCATCCCCGATGCCCTGCCCGATGTTGAATGACTGCTCGCCCATTGCAGCCCCAAACAGCTCCCAGAAATCAGTTGATGTTTTGTACTTGACAATTTCAACCTTAATGTCCTCTTGTTTCTCAATGTACGCAATGACTTCATCCTTGCTGCCAAGCTCGTCAACCAAACCGAGCCTTTGTGCCTCGCTGCCCAGGTAAAATAATCCTGTTGCAATTTTCTCGACATCCTTTCGCGGCATCTCCCTGTTGGCAGCAACCTCATCAATAAACTCATCCCTTAAATCATCAAGCACATTCTGGAACAATGCGCGCTCTTCAGGAGTCAATTCCTTGAACGGGGTGCCAAGATCCTTGTATTTTCCTGCCACCATGCGCTCATAAGAGACATTATAACGGTTGATGAACCCTGAAAAGTCAAGATAG
>Ga0247727_10013025_pt1 | contig 14120 bp, 13 predicted proteins | sample WisWelCaveWW1625_FD_202498 | JGI IMG/M metagenome (GOLD analysis project Ga0247727, IMG submission 202498) | Biofilm microbial communities from Wishing Well Cave, Virginia, United States - WW16-25 | ecosystem: Environmental > Aquatic > Deep subsurface > Groundwater > Cave microbial mat | place... | reverse complement strand
CAGGCGAACGGCGCGATCACGCCGCCTGGACCGCCTCTGAACAGGTACGCCCGCCCGCCGTCGACCGCGACGTTGTCGTAGTCGGGCGCGCCGACCAGGACGTCGCTGTAGCCATCGCCGTCCACGTCGCCCGCGCCAGCGACGATCGAGCCGAAATGCGCGTTGGCCTGGGGCTCCGCGGTGATGTCGACCGGGATGAGCGGGGGTCCGCCCATTCCGCCGAGGAAGACGTAGGCACGCCCCGCCTCCAGCTGACCGGAAGCGGAGAGGGTTGGCGCGCCGACGATGACATCGGAATACGCGTCGCCGTTGACGTTTCCCGCACCGGCCACGGCCGCCCCGAAGCGTGCCGACGCCAATCCTCCCGGCGCGGCCAGCTGCCAGCGCGGCGTCGGCTCCAGCCCCGCCGCGCTCCCGAAGAACACGTAGGCCCTGCCGATGTCCGGACTGACGTCGTTCAGCTCGAAGCCCGGCGCACCCACGATGACGTCCGCGTAGCCGTCGTCGTCCACATCCCCGGCCCCGGCCACGGTCACGCCGAGGTTGAAGGGGTTGCCCTGCATGCGCGTATTGGGCGGAGAGTATTCCCACACCGGCGCGGGTCGAAGCACCGGATCGATGGCGACCGGCCAACGCGCCCCGGCCAGATCTTCCCCGCGCACCCGAACCGCCAGCACATCGTCGTGGGCGTCGAGCGTCGCGTGCAGCGCCTTGCCGTCGGCGTCGGCGGCACGCACGCCCGAGATCCACAGGCTGCCGTAGCGCACACCGTCGCGCACGAGCACCGGAGGCGCTGCGCAGGCGACCGTGCCGACGACCAGCAGGTCCCCCTCGCCATCGAGGTGCTCGACGTCGAAGCCCTGCTCGACGGCGGAGCCGACGTTCTCATACCACTCGGTGACGCCACCGCCACGACGGTAGATTACCCGGCTGCCCATGCGCTCGGGCGCGACCGGCTGCGCGCTCACGACCCTGCCGCGCTCGCGCCCCACCCACTGCAACGCGAAGCGCCACTCGGACTCGGTCCCGTGCACGGTCGGGCCGGATGACTCCATCACGCAGTGCAACTTGGCCGTCGCCAGGAGCACACGTCCGGCGTCCAGCTCGTGAGCGAGCCGTTGGTCAAGGGCAATCCACCGCTTGACCTCGGACCACCAATCCCGCGAGGCGTTCGTGGCCTTGGCGTTTTCCGATGCCGCTTCCAGCTCGCCCCCCGCTTGCGCGGAGGCGTCCGTGCGGTTCGCGCAGCCAACTCCAAACACCCCGAGGATCAGGAAGGCTAGAGCCCGGCCTGACATCGATCCATGTAGGATATCGGCCACCGCACCCGTGTCAAAGGACGTTTGGCACGCCCTTCTCGCGCGTCGGCAGCCCTTCAGAGATCGTCTTCGTCGGTCAGCAGATCTTTCTTGGGAAGGGCGCGAGGAGCCGGCGTCGGCGCCGGGGGAGAATCCACGGCGGCCCGCGACGGCCGGGCTCTCGAGCGGACGGCGATCGGCTCGCACGCGACCACCAGGCTGGCGTCCTGGAGCGGCACGACCTGTCGCACGAACGGCGCACATCCCGGTGCCGACACCCGGATCTCACGCGAGATGGGAGCGAAAGCGAGCTCGAAGGGATTGTCGGTCACGACCATCCCGTCGAGCTGCACGCTGGCGCCCTCGGGCAGGTTGACCAGCCGCACCTTGACGTGGGAGGGCGGCGCGGCCGGCGGCGCGGGAGCAGGCTGGGGCGGCGCCGCGGGGATCTCGATGGCCGGCGCCGGCTTGTGCTCCATCGCCGTGGGCACCGGCAGGCTGCTCGCCTGGCGCCGCGAATCCAGGGGCGATTGGGCCGGAGCGACGACGTGCACGTACGCCAGGTATCCCGCCACCACCGACCCGGCGACCAGCGCACCTCCCAGCGTCCGACGGGCCCACGAGCCTCGCCGGCGGCGTGGCTGCGTGACCGGGCTGGTCGTCGGCGCGAGGGAATCGGTGTCCGGCACCGCCGGTCGCACGTGCAAGCTGAACTCGCCCGACAGATCGGCCGGCGGGGTCCGCCCCTCGCAGGCGGCACCGAAGGCCACGGCGAGCTGCCGGGCCGATTGCCAGCGCTCCTCCACGGTCTTGGTCATGGCGCGCATGACCACGTTCTCGATCGCCGAGGACAGGTCGGCCACGATGCTGCGCGGCGGAATCGGATCGGTGTGGCAGACCTTGTACAGCGTGGCCGCGGCGCTCGAGCCGTCGAAGGCGAGTTGACCCGTGAGAGCCTCGTAGCAGACCACGCCCAGGGTGAACACATCGGTGCGCGGGTCGAGGTCCACACCGGGTCCCTGGGCCTGCTCCGGGGACATGTAGTTGGGCGTGCCGAAAACCGTTCCGGCCTGAGTCACCACCGACGGGCTGTGCACGATCTTGGAAATGCCGAAATCGAGGATCTTGATGAAGTCGTCCCGGCCTCCGCGCCGGCACAGGAAGATGTTCTGCGGTTTGAGGTCGCGGTGGATGACGCCGCGCCCGTGCGCGGCCTCGAGCGCATCCGCGACTTGCTCGACGATGGGGCGAAGCTCCTCGGCGCTTAGGTGTCCGCGTCGCTTGATGCGCGTACCCAGATCCTCGCCCTCGAGCAGCTCGAGAACCATGTACGGCACGCCGTTGCCGGCGACGTTGAAATCCATGACGTCGACGATGTGCTCGTGGCCGATCGAGCTGGCGATATCGGCTTCGCGCCGGAAGCGCTCGATGGCGACCGGGTCCGCGCCGACATCCGCGCGCAACAGCTTGACCGCGAAGCGGCGGGGAAGCCGGATGTGCTCGGCCTCGTAGACCGCGCCCATGCCGCCCTCGCCGATCAGGCGCACCAGATGATAGCTGCCACCGAGAACTTTCCCGATGTTTTCGGTGGCTTCCATACCGGTCATTAGCATAGGTGATCTGGCCGGCGACCGCCAGTGGGTCTGAGGGGGGGTCGGCGCTCCGTGCGCTCCCGAGCCACCGACCCGTCGGCCCGCCGACCGGCGGTCGGTCCGCCGTCCATGGTTATCCAACCGGCGCTCGCGAATCCAGCCGGTTGCGCTTGGCACGGCGGTTGCGATGGTCCCCCTCCGATGAGCAAGGAGGCGCGCATGCCGATCCCCGACGAGCGTAAGCGCTCTATCTACACGGTTGTGCAACGGGCCGGCCGGACGCTGTGGATTCGCGTCGGCATCGGCTTCGTGAACCGTGACGACTCGATCAACCTGTATCTGGACGCGCTGCCCGTGAGTGGACAGCTCCAGGTACGGCAATACCGGCGCCGCGATGACGCGACGCCCAACGCCCCGCTGCCGACATTGGCACTGGGGGAAGAAGGAGGCAGATGATGAGAAGGAAGATGGCCTTGGCCCTGATGCTGGCGCCGCTCTGTGCGGCGGCCGCGGACCCGCCGGCGGCGGCGGACCGCGGAACGGTGAACGTCAACACCGCGACCACCGATGAGTTGATGGCGCTGCCCGGCATCGGCCCGAGCAAGGCGAGGGCGATCGTCGAGTATCGCACCCAGAAGCCCTTCAAGACGCCCGAGGATCTGCTGCGCGTGCGCGGCATCGGCAAGGGGATCTTCAAGGAGATCCGCGAGTTGGTCTCCGTGAGCGGGCCCACCACGTTCAGGGGGCGTTCCGCTCCAGCCCGGCAGGCGCGGCCGTAGCCAAACCGTGGCCCGTCTGGCTTGACAAGAAGCGGGCGCGGGTGGGAAGCGTCGCGACGTGCCGACACCCACCCGCGCCAGCCACCTCGGCCGAAGAGCGCTGTATCGAGGCGACAACCTCTCGGTGCTGCGCCGTTTCGTGGCCGACGACAGCGTGGATCTCGTGTACCTGGACCCACCGTTCAACACCGGCCGCGACCATGTCTTTACCGCCACGACACGCGGCGGAGCGGTGGGACGGGCGTTTCGCGACAGCTGGCGTTGGGGCCGCGGCGGAGCGGCCGACTTCGCCGAGCTGGCGGACCGCGACGACTCCGAGGCCCGCGCGCTGACGCGCTGGATCGGCTCGTTGCGAGAGACTCTGGGATCCAGCGACGTCTTGGCGCACCTGGTCATGGTGGGCGCGCGCCTGATCGAGGCCAAACGCGTGCTGCGTCGTACCGGCAGCCTCTACGTCCACTGCGACGCCACCGCCAGCCACTACCTCAAGGTCGCGCTCGATCTGGTCATGGAGCCGCAAAACTTCCGTCGTGAAATCGTCTGGCGCAGCGGATGGGCGTCGGGTTTCAAGGCCGCCGCGCCCAATTGGGTCCGCAACCATGACGTCCTCCTCTACTACGTCAAGGACCGGCGCGCTCCGTTCGTCTTCAACAAGGCCCTGGCCTACCGAGCGCACGCGCCGGGCTATCGGCGGCGCGGCGGAAAGCACGGCCGCTTGGGAATCGCCATCGACGACGTCTGGGACGAGACGGCGCTCTACTCGCCGGGCATCAAGAGCTTCTCGCGTGAGAAGCTCGGGTACCCCACCCAGAAGCCGTTGGCTTTGCTCGAGCGCATCGTCAACGTCTCGTCGCGCGCCGGCGAGGTGGTGCTGGATCCGTTCTGCGGATCCGGGACGTGCCCGGCGGCCGCCGAGCGGCTCGCCCGCGGCTGGATTGCCATCGATTCGAGCCGCCGTGCCATCGAGGTGACCCGCCGCCGGCTGTGGGAGCAGCTCGGCCTGCGCGTCCGGGCGATCAGCGCGTAGCCCGCCGTCGCTGCCACGACAGCATGCGCCGGAAGACGCGGCCCGCCGCCAGGCGCACCAGGAAGCGCGGCGCGACGCTGGCCAGGAACGTGGTGAACCAGTTGTGCAGGCCGGCGAACGCCAGGGCACGCCGCCGATCCAGCGCGCGCATCGCGTAGGCGGCGACTCGATCCGCGCTCATCGCCACCCACCCCGATGGCCGGAAGGTCTCGCCGACGCGGCTGGCGGCTTCGAAGAACTCGGTGTCGGCGATGCCGGGGCAGAACGTCACGACCTGCACGCCGGTCCCGGACAGCTCCACGCTCAGCGCCTCGCTGAAGCTGAGTACGAAGGCCTTGGTGGCGGCGTAGATCGCGTTGTAGGCCAGCGGCTGGAAGGCGGCGGTGGACGCCAGGTTGAGGATCGCGCCGCGGCGCCGCTCGCGCATGGGCGGCAGCAGCAGCCCGCTAAGCTCGACGAGCGCGAGGACGTTGAGCCGGATCTGGCCAAGCTGTGCGTCCAGCGACACGTCGCCGAACGCCCCGAAGGCGCTAGACCCCGCGTTGTTCACCAACAGGTCCACCGGCCCAGATCGGGTGGCCAGCCGCGCGACCTCCATCGCCGCGCCGTCGCGCGCGAGATCCGCTTCGATCACCTCCACGGTCACGCCGTGGCGCGTGCGCAATTCGTCCGCGAGTGTTTCCAGCCGCGACCGCCTTCGAGCACAGAGCACGAGCGACGAGCCCCGCGCGGCCAAACGCCGGGCGATCGCCTCACCGATGCCGGAGGAGGCTCCCGTGACTAGCGCGCGGCCGGCGGCAGGAACCAAGGGCCGCCTTATAGCAGGCCGCGGAAGCGATGGCGCAAAAGGGTTCTCCGCCGGAGCCGTCCGTAAGCCGAGTTCTGTTCCCCGCAAGCGGGGTGGCGATCATTCCTCTAGGCCGCACGTTACCGAGCGGCTCGAGCGACCTTACCCGGGAGGATCGGCCGGGCCAGCCGCCGCGGCGCCTCACGACGCCGCGTCCTCCCCTATTTGGTCTTGCTCCGGGTGGGGTTTGCCGTGCCCCCGCCGTCACCGGCCGGGCGGTGCGCTCTTACCGCACCGTTTCACCCTTGCCGCGGCGCAAGCGCCGAGGCGGTCTGTTCTCTGTGGCACTGTCCTCGGGGTCACCCCCACCGGGCGTTACCCGGCACCCTGCCCTGTGGAGCTCGGACTTTCCTCCGACGGCTCTCGCCGCCGGCGATCGCCTGTCCGGCTCCGGCGGAAAACCCATGGGATTATAGGCTCCGGGCTCGCCAAGCGCCACGCCGATCGATGGGATCAGCCGGCCAGGTGATAGAGCATCCCGTAGACGGCCACGCCGGTCACCGACACGTACACCCAGATCGGCCAGGTGACGCGCGCCAAGCGGCGGTGGCGCTCGATACGCCCACGCAGCGCCAGCCACAGCGTGGCGACGGCCAGCGGCGGGGTGAGCGCCGCGAGGACGGTGTGCGAGATGAGGATCGCCAAGTACAGGCCGCGTAGCGGCGCGCCCTCGGGATAGCGGTGCGTCCCGGTGAGCGCGAAGCGGGTGACGTACGAGATCAGGAACACCACCGAGACACCGAATGCCGCGCTCATCAGGCGGCGGTGCGTTTTTTCGCGCCCGCGCCGGATCGCCAGCCGCCCCGCCACCAGCAGAACGCCCGCGATGCCGTTGAGCGAGGCGTTGACCGCCGGCAGCACGCCGGCCAGATCCGCCATCAGCCCGCCACGACCAGCAACGTTCCCAGCACGATCGTCAGGTGGCCCAGCGACACAAAGAACAGCCCGCGTGCCCAACCCGGCCGCGTGTCACGACCGACGCCGCTCACCGCCCATCCCAGGAACACCAGACCGGCCAGAAGGCTCACCACCAGGTACGGCGTCCCAGCCATGCCCAGCGGGACGAACAGCGCCGTCGCCGTCACCAGCCCCGCGATGCTCGCCACCATCAGCCACTTGGTGGCGCATTCGCCGCGCTCGGCGGGCCAGACCTTGAGACCGGCGCGCTCGTAATCCTGCCGGCGGAACATGGCGATCGCCAGGAAGTGGGGGAGCTGCCACAACACCAGCACGACGAAGAGCAGCATCCCGGCGGCGCCGATCCGGCCGGTCGCCGCGGTCCAGCCCATCAGCGGCGGCAGCGCCCCGGGCAGGGTTCCCACCAGCAGGGCCATCTCGCTCTTGCGCTTGAGCGGCGTGTAGCACAGCACGTACGACGCCAGCGCCACGACCGCGAGCATGGCGGTGAGCGGGTTGACCGCGAGCGTCAGCAAGGGGACGCCGGCGGCCGGCAAGCCGAGACCGATGCGCAGCGCCACCTCGGGCGCGAGCCGTCCCGAGGGAAGCGGGCGGTCGCGGGTCCGGCTCATGCGCGCGTCGACCTCGCGCTCCATGTACTGGTTGAGCGCGTGAGCGCCGCTGACAATCAGGCCCACACCCAGAAGCGTCAACATCACCAGCCCCGATCCCGGGCGTCCGGGCGCGATGCACATCCCGGCCAGCGTGGTGAGCAGCACCAGCGGCGTGAAGCGCAGCTTGAGCAGCGCCAGCACGTCGACCACGCGCGTGCGACGCAGGGCCAGCGCCGTCATCGGGCCACCCCCAGCGCGGCCGGCGCTTCGGCGAGCGCCTCGGAGCGCGTGCCGAGCCAGAGCGAAACCGCGCCGGCCCAGATCAGCGCGCCCAGCCCGAGGTGCGCCGTGATCAGGACGAGATGCAGGCCGCGCAGCACGGACCACGCGCCGAGCACGATCTGCCCGGCGACGAGAATCGGCAGGACCAGACCGAGCACGGACAGGACGGCGCGCCGGCCCACGTGCGCGCGGACGGCGAAGCCGGCGGCGATCAGCAGTGTACCGGAGACAACCGCGCCGATGCGATGCAGCATGTGCAGGCGCGCCAACGACGCTTCAGGCCAGAGGCGGCCTTCGCACAGCGGGATGTCGAAGCAGGCCATGCCTGCGCCGCGGTGACGCACCCACGCGCCCAGCAGGATCTGCGCGTAGATTGCGACAAGCGCCGCCCCCATCCAGACGCGGGCCCTGACCGGTACTTCGACTCGTTCGAAGCGCTCGTTGGTACGCAAGCAGATGAGCACGAGCAGCGCGAAGAAGATCATCGAGACGCCCAGATGCGCCGTCGAGACCTCGGGCGGCAGGCGCAGCAGTACGGTCATGCCGCCCAGCACGCCCTGGACGATCACCAGCGCCGCCGCAGTGATCCCCAGGGCGCGCAACGACCGCCAGAGCAGGGCCATCAGCACTAGGGTGAGCAGGCCGACCGACGACGCGACCAGGCGATGCGTGTGCTCGAAGAGCACGCCGCCCTTCATCTGCGGGAACAGCGTGCCGTGGCAGGTCGGCCAGTCCGGGCAGGCCAGGCCCGATCCGGTGCCGTGCACGACGCCGCCGACCAGCAGCAGCCCGAAGGTCGCCGCCGTGGTCAGCAGCGCGAAGCGATGCGCGCGCCGCATGGCCGCGACGAATACCCCATCCGCCCGCGCCGAGCAACGCCGCGCGCGAGCTTAGCAGTCGCAATCGTTCGGGGGCACGTCTCCCTGGCAGTCCGAGAAGCCGGGGAGGCAAGAGTCGATCCGACAGACGGCGCACATGAGGCAGTTCCCGCCGCAGAGCGAGCTGTCGCAGATCGGGATGGCGTTCGGGACGCCGCACGGCCCCGACTGGCCGTAGCCGCCCGGGCCGGAGCACGCACCGCAGTTGGCGACATCGCCGCAGAAGTCGAAGCTCTCGTCGGTCTGGCCGTCGCAGTTGCCGTCGAGGCCGTCACACCGCGTCTCGATGCTCGCCACCCTACAACTGTCCGCCGGATCGGGTTCTACGCCGGGTCCGTAGTCGCACATCCAGCAGATGTCGGGACTCGCTGCGTTGGCGCAAGTGGCGCAGGCCGGGTTGGTCACGCACTGCGCCGCCGCGCCGAAGCACTCGCCGAGTTGGCGGCAAAGCGGCGAAGGTATGATGTCTGGATCGGCTGCGTCGGTGAGGCCGTTGCAGTCGTTGTCCTCGCCATCGCAGATTTCGGGGCCGGGGGGGCACTCACATACATAGCAACTCGTGGGCGGGATGTCGTTGTCGCACGGCGGCCAAGCCCATGGTTCGCAGATGTCGATCCGGCAGACGGCGCACCCTCGGCAGTCCGCGCCCGTGCAGGCCGACGTGTCGCAGAAGTACGTCAGGGCGCCCCAGATATCGCACGGCCCCGACTCGCCGTATCCTCCGGGGCCGGAGCAGCCCCCGCAGGTGTTGGGATCGCCGCAGAAGTCGAAGCCCTCGTCGGTCTGGCCGTTGCAGTTGTTGTCCAGGGTGTCGCAGCTCTCCGGCTCGGGCGCGACACCACCGTTGCAGCGAAGCTGGCCGCCCACGCATTTCGTCGTGCCCAACTCGCAGGCGCCCTCGGTCATGCCGCAAACCTCACCCACGTCGGATGAGTCGTCGTCCACGGCACCATCGCAATCATCGTCGACGGCGTTGCACCACTCGGTGCCCGGCCTGACCTCACCGACACATGGCCCCCACACGCCGTCGAAGCAGGTTTCTACCCCGGCCCGGCAGCGCCCCATTCCCTCGGTCTCGAACGGGCCTCCGTAGCACGCCTGAACCACTTCCTCGTCGGCCTCGCCCGAGCAGACGTCGTCCACCGCATTGCAGATCTCGCGGCTGGACGGATGCACGTCGCGATCGTGGTCGTCGCAGTCGCTTCCGGCGCAGCCCGCGCCCACGCCGTAGCCGTCGAGGTCCCCGTCCTGGCAGTCCGCGCAGATCACGTCGCAGTACCCGTCGCGGCATTGCCACTCGCCGCACGGGGGCGGGTCGACTCCGCAGTTCTCGACGCGCCGGCACTCATCGCCGCCGGCGTGATCCGTCCCGATCCCGCGCTCCGAGCAGGCCATGCAGGCAATGACGAACAGCACCACAATGCGCCCGGCCACCGCGACCTCGCGGATGGACCGGACCACCGGCTGGTCGCGCGTGTCCATCGTCGGGCAAGTATAGCGCCACCCCAGCCAGCATAGGCGAGGCGTCACGTCATAGGACGGCGCGCAGGCCGGTCTCGAGATCAGTGACGAACGTGGCGATGGCGCGCGATCGCGATTCCCTGTGGAGCGATGCAAGTTCTCTGCGGAAGGCCTCGTGAGTCCTGTGCCGGTGCAGTCCGAGCAGCGTTCTCAGCTCGCGCGCGTCCTGGGGGAGGTCGCGCGGGACGATCCCGAGGCGCCGCGTGCAGGCCAGGAAGCACTCCTCCAGGTCGGGCCTGACGACGAACAGATGGCGGTCGCCCTTTCGCCGGTGGATGAGGTCGACCGTCTCGGACACGACCGTGGTGCGATCGCGCTGGCCGTGGTGGGGCTTCCCTGGGTCTTCGTCGACCAAACCGATCGCCGCGACGCCTCGGATCAGCACGGCGTCCACGACCTGACCCTGTCCATAGCGATGGAGCCGGCGGAGCGGCAGGTGGCAGTGCTCCCCGAGGAAGCGCGCGACGTCCTCGTCCGCGTAGCACTCGAAGGCGAGCGTTCCGGTCACGAGCCCAGGAACTCGTCCAGGTTGAAGAACACGCTGGCCCCGTGCTCGATGACGCGCTGGATCTCGTCGGGGCCGAGCTGCCTGACCTCGGTCGCACCCTCGGGGTCGCGATGGCAGACGAAGAGTGCGAGTTTTTCCGCGGGTGTCTTCTCGACCAGCGCTGAGAGGAAGTAGGGGTTGTGCGTGGTGAGGAAGAACTGGTTGTCGGTGTCCGCGGCGATCATCTCGCCGAGGATCTTCGGGTACGGCGGGAACGCCATGACGTCGGGCTCGTCGAAGACCAGCACCGCCTCTTTCGAGGTGAGCAGGATCGCGCCGTAGAAGAACAGGCGCTTGAGGCTGTCCGAGAGCAGGTCGAGGTTGTAGTCGACGATCTCTTCACCGCGGACGTCCGAGAGGCGGAACGTGCCCGGGTTCTGGTCGAAGCGAAGCTTCCAGCCCAGCGGACCAACGGTCTCCTTGAGGAACTCGTAGACCCTGGAGTGGTGCCGCGCGATGTAGAGCAGGTTCGCCCCGGACGGCGGCATGACAAGCTCGGTGCCGCGGAGCGTGTCGGACGTGTACGCCCAATGTCGGGACGTCGCGTACGAGTAGAAGCGCACGATGTCGACGAATGCGCGCAGCGCACTGCCAAACTGGACGTCGTGGGCGCCCCCGGAGACGATACGAAGCGCGCGGCTGCCCCCCGCCGGCCTGGCCTCCACCGCAAGTTCGCCGCTGCCGATCAACATGCCGATCCGGAAGGGCCGGTCGAAGAACTGCCGATAGAACAGGGGCTCGAAGCCCAGAGCTTGGTCGAGTCGCAGCGACTCGTCCAGCGGCAGTCCCCAGCCGAGATGCGAAAGGAACTGCAGGGCCTCCAGGATGTTGGTCTTGCCCGTGTCTGGCGCGCCGATGAACAGGTTCACCTTGCGGCAGAGGATCGATACCGACCGGACGGACTTGAAGCGGTCGATGGAGAGGCGCTCGATCACAAAGCGGGATTATACGCTCGCGGTGGGCGCCTTGCTCAATGGCAGGGATCCGCGATCAAGGAGTTCCTCGCGTGTCGGATACCCGCCGTCCGTCTTGAGCGGGAGGGGGCGGAGAGAGAGGCTGTTCGTCACGCATCCACTCGCGGACCATCTGTGCCAGCAAACGGGACACGCTCATTCCCTGCTCGGCGGCCTGAATTCGCACCCAACGAGCAAGCTCGTCATCGATGGAGAATCTGACATGCCTCATGCCCCAAGCATACGGAAGATCGTCGCGGCGGGCGACCTACCGGGCGGCTTCTTCGGTGACCTGTGGCTCAGCCGGCCCGGCCGGTGGCCATCGTCCGCTTCCATGCGCGCACCGCTTCGAAGAATCCGCGGCGCTCTTCGCGCGAGAGGGCCATCCAGGAGATCAGCGAGTAGCCGACCGATACGAACAGCACCACGTCCCAGAAGTATGCTCGGAGAAACAGCACGCTGCCGATCCAACTCACCGCCGACCCGAGAATGATGCAGCGCACCCACCACTGCAGCCGCCGGCCACGGTGGTTGACGAAGGGCAGCGTGCCCAGGACGGTCGCCGCCAGGCCGAGCACGGTCGCCACCCCCAGCGATGGCCCGAAGCGCGTATCGAACAGGCGCGAGTGAACGAACGAGACCGCGATGAAGGCCGAGACCGGGCGCGGCATGCCGACCCAGCACAGCGACGTGGGCACGTCGTACACCAGGTTGCGCGTGTGACGTAGCGTCGCGGCCAGCGCATACACGGCGCCCAGCACGATGCCGAGCACGGGCGTCGTCGGCCGATAGGCCAGGTAGATGCAGTAGGCCGGCGCGATGCCGAAGGTCACGTGGTCGGCCAGGTTGTCCAGCTCCGCGCCGAACCGGTTCGAGCTGCCCAGCGCGCGCGCGACCAGCCCGTCGCCGACATCGAACAGGTATCCCACCATGATCGTGTAGGCCGCCCAGACGGGACGCCCCTGGATGCAGAACAGGATCGCCGCCAGCCCGCAGGCGGCGTTGCCGAGCGTCACGACATCTTTGGCGCGAAGCACGGGCGCGCACGATAGCACGCGCGCGTTCGCGTGGGGATTTGACCCTGTCGTCGGCGGCATGCTAGACGATGAACGCCTTGGCGACCCCTCCCCTGGAGATCACCTCGTCGGCCGCCACCGACGTTGGCCGCAAGCGCGAGCACAACGAAGACAGCTTCATCTACGACAAGGAGTTCAACCTCTACGTCGTGGCGGACGGCATGGGCGGCCATGCCGCGGGCGAGGTGGCCAGCGCGATCGCGGTACGGCAAGTACGCGAGTTCGTGCTGGGCAGCAAGGAGACGGTGCAGCGCTACGAACGAGGTGAAACGGGCGGCGACCAGGTGCGCGGCGTGCTGGAGAAGGCCTTCCAGCAGGCGTGCAAGGCCGTTCACGCGCACGCGCAGGAGGACGCCGGCAAGCACGGGATGGGCACGACCTGCTCGGCGCTGCTCATCTGCCGCGGCCCCGAGGGGGAGCGTGGCTTCATCGGCCACGTCGGTGACTCGCGCATCTACGTGCTGCGCCAGGGCGATTTCAACCAGCTCACCGAGGACCACTCGCTGGTCAACGAGCTGGTGCGCCGCGGCAAGCTCAAGCGCGAAGAGATCGACAGCTCGCCGTACAAGGACATCCAGAACGCGATGACCCGCGCGGTCGGCGTCTACGAAAGCGTGGAAGTCGATACCTTCGACTTCGACGTGCTCTCCGGGGATACCTACCTGCTGTGCAGCGACGGGCTCTCGCACTATCTCACCGACGACAACGCCAAGCCGATCCTCTCCGGCAAGACCATCCGCGAGATGCCCGATCGGCTGGTGGAGCTGGCCAACGAAGGCGGCGGCCATGACAACATCACCAGCGTGGTGGTGCAGGCCATGGCGCCGGACCCGACGCGGCCCGACCGCCGCACCGCCGACGTCAAGCTCAAGGTCGAGGTGCTCCGCCAGATGCCGGTGTTCCACAACCTCACCTACTGGGAGCTGGTGCGCGTCCTCAACGTCACCGAGGTCAAGCTCTTCGAGCCGGGCGAGGTGATCATCCGCGAGGAGGAGCCCGGCGACGAGTTCTTCATCGTCCTGGACGGGCGGGTCAAGCTGGAGGCCAAGGGGACGTTCATCGTCGGCCTGGAGCGCGGGCAGCACTTCGGCGAGATGGCGCTGATCGACCGCGTGCCGCGCTCGGCCACCGCCGTCGCCACGGAGTCCGCGCGGCTGCTCACCCTGCACCGCCGCGACTTCTACGAGATCATCCGCAAGGAATCGGCCATCGGCGTGAAACTGCTGTTCGCGTTCGTGCAATCGCTGTCGGATCGGCTGCGCAGAACCACCGCGGAGCTGTCGGGCGCCAAGCTCGCCGCCCAGGCCCTCGACGACCTGTCCGGCGACGTCTCCGAAGACTAGCAGGGCTGGGGCGCGTGCGACCGGCGCTCGCCCTGCTCGTATCACTCGCGCTGCCGGCGCGGGCGGCCGAGTACGAAGTCACCGCCACCACCCTTGGCCAGGCCGATCAGCTGCGTCGCATCGACGCGCGCGCCGACGGGACGCCGACCGCCGGAACGATCGATCGCCGTCGCTACACCCAAGAGCTCGCCCTGCGCGTCAGCGAGATCCTGCCGCCGCCCGACCCGGATTCCGGGGACGTCGTGCCCCGCCTGCAACTGGTCACCTCGCTGCGTTTCGACGGCGATTTCGGCGACTACCGCAGGGACACGGATGCCGCCCCCGAGGTCGAGGACCAGCAGCTCGACCTGCTCCTGCTCTACATCGAAGGCCAGGACTTCGCCCGCGGCACGTTCGACTTCCGTGTCGGCCGCCAGACCATGTCCGATGCGCTGGACTATCACGCCTTCGACGGGGCCGACGTGGT
>Ga0247727_10013024_pt1 | contig 14120 bp, 8 predicted proteins | sample WisWelCaveWW1625_FD_202498 | JGI IMG/M metagenome (GOLD analysis project Ga0247727, IMG submission 202498) | Biofilm microbial communities from Wishing Well Cave, Virginia, United States - WW16-25 | ecosystem: Environmental > Aquatic > Deep subsurface > Groundwater > Cave microbial mat | place... | reverse complement strand
TATGCGATAAGCTATTCGTATGCCAGACTTTCGCGCACGCTGATCCGCGTCGCGCGGTGGGCAGGCAACCCACTTGCGACAAGCGACAACACCACGACGATGGCCAGCCAAATCCACACGCCTTGCGACGAATAGAAATAGATGATCGGGAACTTGATCGCATTGTTAATGGCTTCGACAAAGTATTTGCCAGCCAACAGGCTGCTGGGGATGGCACTGGCCCAACTCAGCAGCCCCAATATCAACCCTTCGCCCATAAAGATGAAGCCGACATCGCCGGACGAGGCCCCCACCGCCCGCATCACTCCGATCTCGCGCCGCCGTTCCAGCACATTGATCGTCAACGTGCCCGACAACCCAAAGCTCCCCACCACCGCCATCAGACAGGTCATGATCAATAACAGAGTCGTCAGGATACTGAACTGCGCGACGGCATCTTCTTGATATTCGAGCGCGGTGTCGGTGAAGCCGATCCGGTAGCCTTTCGACTCCAGAAATTCCTTTACGTCTTTGGCGACCGCCGCTTGGCCGCTGGCCGTCTTGGCGTTGCTTCTGATCTCCACTACCCCAGCCCGGCCCACCCGATTCACTTCCTCGTTGTAAGTGTCAATGTGGATAAACACCGTGGTCTGCCGCGCTGACAGATCGAACAACAGCCCCACCACCGTCCACATCGATTCGCCCTCATCGTCCAAATCCAGCACAACCTGATCGCCCACTTTCACGCCCATATCGGCGGCGAGCTTTTGATTCAACAACAGAGCATGGCCGTCATCGGGCATCAAGTTGCGGCCCGCCGTCAGTTGCGGCATGAACAGTTGTGTGTCGCGCGGAATGGCGCGCACGTTCACGTCATAGTTGATATCTTCCGTCCCGTCAGGTTTGATCAAGCGCAGAGCGCCGCCGCGGAACACCCACATCTCCGCCCCCTGTACGCCTGGCCGCGACTCGACCAGCGGCACAATCTCATCAATGCGTTGCCAGTCGTCGAAGCCGACGAGAACATCCCAGCCAAAACCTTTGAAGATCTGCGCGATGGTTTGGGTGAAGGAATAGTTGGTGCTGATCACCATCATGAACACCGCTCCGGCCATGATCAATGTCACTTCAGTCAACAGCACCCGCCCCGCGCGGCGGAAAGTATTTCGCAAGGCCAGCAGACACATGCGGGGGAGGCTTTGAATACTGCCCATGGCCCGATCCAGAGATCGCACCCCGTATTGTCCTGTCCCGAGGCCATAGGCGCTGATGGCTTCCCGCACCGAGACGGCGGCTCCCTTCAGAACCGGCCACATCGCCGCCAGCACCGGTGTGAGCAATCCGGCAAAAATCTGAACGAGCAAGGCTTGAGGCAGAATTTCCAACGGCGACGACGGCACGTTCATCAGCCTCAGCATCCACTGCGAAAGCGCCATCCCACCAAACGCGCCGAGGGGCACCGCCAACGACAAACTCATCACCCCATAGACCACCACCCCAGCCAGATACAGCGTGGCAATCTGCCGGGTGAGGCCGCCCACTGTCTTCATGATCCCGATCTGCGGAATTTGTTGGGCGATGACCACATTGATGGTGTTGATGACGAGAAGGGTGCTAAGACCGAGCGACATGGCCGCCATCACCGCTAGCACCAGCCCGAGGCCGTCGAGGATGTCCTGCGCCGGGTGGCGCTGGGGAGCGTTGACAATTGGGACGCCTGCCGAGATGCCGGTTTTGATCAGCTTGTCTTCCACCTGGTCGGCGGCGACGCGAGCGACGTCTTCGTCGAAATTGGGAATGGTGAATCGAATCTCGTTGTAGTCGCTCCAGCCCACCAGTTTATGCAACATCGGGCGCGTCACATAGAAGGCGGCATTCTCGGTGAGGGGCGGCGGGGACTGTTCGGGGTCGCGGACGGTGGCGCTAAGTGTAACAGCTTCGGGCCGTTCGTTGACTTCAAAATAAATCATGCCGCCGGGGCCGGGGATGTTGTATGGTTCAACGTGATTAAACTCGACGGCGGCAGAATCGGAGTCGGGCCAGCGTCCGGTTTTGAGTTCGATGATGTCAAATTCTTGAAGCAGGTAGTCGTCGCGCATGACGAGGATGGCATCCTGCCACTCGCCATCCAGCGTCGGCTTCCACCGGATTCCGGTGGTGGCCCGGCCCTCGGCGTCCATCACTTCTGGCATCCGAGCAACGGCATGGACGGTGTCGTCGTCCACCAGCCCACGCAGGAGCAATCGCACATGCGCGGGATTGCTAGCGATTTGCGAGGCCGTCAGTTGCCGCTCGAGGATGATGTTGGTGGAGATGATCATGCCGATGGCGAGGACGCCGACGGCGATACTCAACACCACTAACAGGGTGCGGCCTTTGTTATTCCGTAGGTCGCGCCACACCTTGCGGAGAGCGGTTCTCATGCCGCTACCTTTTGACCGTTTTCATACAACACTTGCTCCAGCAGCATCATCGCCCGTTCGGGACGCTCCTTTGGCTTCCATATTCGGCAGAAATCCATTGGCAGCATCACGTTCTCGATGACGGTCAGCGTGGGCAGAAGTTGGAAGAACTGGAAGATGACGCCTGCCGGGCCTTGAAAATCCTTGTTGACGTTGGAAACATGGACCAGGGGTTCAGGCATATTTAGAGTGATGCACTTCGAGAGATTGACCGATGGATTATTGTAGTAAAATAAGCAACACTTGCTGCATATTCTCCATTGTGTTGCACAGAGAGAGTAGCACGGTGTTGAATCAGCCGTCAATCATCAAAGAGAAGCGAAGTGTTGTGTATGCGACAGGAGACGAAAAAATGACGCAGAAGGTGGAAGACCTACGCGTGCGACGCACCCGCAAGCTGCTTCAGAAGGCGCTGATCGAACTCACAATGGAGAAGGGGTTTGCAGATGTCACCGTGCGAGACATCACTGAGCGGGCAATGGTCAACCGGTCAACGTTTTATCGTCATTATTTGGACAAGTATGTCCTGCTGAGGGAGTATATAGAAGAGCTTTCTGAACTGATCGATTCCCAAGAAGGAGAAGCTTCTTGGGTAGACAAGCCAGATCAACCTCCAGCCGGGCTGGTCCGCATTCTCAAGCATATCCAGATGAATGCCGATTTTTACCGCGTCATGCTTGGCAAGAAGGGAGATCCGGCATTTTGTGCGCAGAGCTTCCGTCAATTTATCGAAAAGGGATTCCGTCGCATGATGCCCAGCGAAGTAGCGCAGGCGGATCCCGGCAGACCCCCGATTGATCTGAGCGTGAGCTATGTATTGCACGCCGGAATTGGTGCGATTGTGTGGTGGTTGGAAAATGACCAGGCGTATACGCCCGAACAGCTTGCGGTTTGGCTCAATCAGCTCAGTATGGCGGACATTAGCCTTTCTTTGGGACAGGGTGGGAAAGCAAAGACAATCGATAGATTGAACTCATGACAAAGGCTGGGATCTGCGCCGAGGATGTGTGATAAATAATTCGACTGATGAAAAGATCGTCCATCAGTTGACCTAGCCCCGCCCCAGCGGGTGAAGCGTGCCGTTGGCGCGCATCAAGTGCTAGACCTGAAAACCATGACTTGAGAAAGCTGGCCCAAACTGCCCAACCCCTGGCACGGGCTGGCCTCGGCAGTAGTGAACGGGCAGTGGTTCGTCATCGGCGGCGGGCCGCAGATCAACGTCTCAACCAGCAACCGCATCGCCTACTTCATGCGGTTCCCGCCGTTTTGGGGTACGAGCGATTCACACCTGCCCAGAACCACAGGTGCTGGGTGAATCGCCCTTACTTTGCCAGTTCCACCCTCACCGCGCACACCTTATATTCTGGAATCTTCGCCACCGGGTCAAGCGCCGCAATCGTCAGCGCATTCGTCGGCACTTCGGGGAAGTGGAAGTTGGCGTAGACCATGCCCGGCGGCACGCGGTCGGTCACCCAGACTTCGGCCTCCATCGCCCCGCGTCGTGAAGTGATCCGCACCCGTTTGTTGCCATTGATTCCGATTCGACCTGCGTCGTCCGGGTTCAACTCCACCAGCGACCGCCCGTACACTTCCATCAAGCCTTTGGCCCGCCGCGTCATCTCGCCGCCGTGCCAGTGATAGAGCACCCGCCCGGTGCTCAGGATCATCGGATAGTCGTCGTCCGGTCGTTCGGCAGGCGGAATGTGATCGATGGCCGCAAACTTGCCCTTGCCGCGCGGGAAAGCGCCGATGTGCAAGATCGGCGTCCCCGGATGATCCGGCCCCTTCACCGGCCACTGGAGCCGCTCGCCCCGCTCCAGCCGCTCGTGGCTCACACCGGTATAACTCGGCGTCAGCGCCGCGATCTCGGCCATGATCTCTGCCGTGTTCGCATACTCCCAGCCGGCAAACCTGCCTTCTGCCTTGTGCCCATTGCCTTCGGTTAATATCCGCTTCGCCAACTCCGCCGTAATCCACCAATCGTCTCTCGCCTCACCCTCAGGCTCAATCGCCTTGTTGCACATCTGGATTCGGCGCTCGGTGTTGGTGAATGTGCCGGTCTTCTCGGCAAAGCTCACGCCGGGCAGAAGCACGTCAGCGTAAACAGAAGTCTCGGACGGGAAGATTTCCTGCAGGATGATGAAGTCACAAGACTCCAAACAGTGGCGGATGTGGCTGGTGTCCGGGTCGCTCATCACGGGGTCCTCGCCGAGGATATAAAGAGCTTTGATCCTGCCCTCACCCGCCGCCGGAATCATCTCGGTCACCGTCATCCCGTTCTTCGGCGAGAGCGCCACACCCCACGCCGCCTCAAACTTGGCGCGAGCCTCGTCGTTCGTCACCGCCTGATAGCCCGGAAACACATTCGGCAGGCCGCCCATGTCGCACGCGCCCTGCACGTTGTTCTGCCCGCGCAGAGGGTTCACCCCGCCGCCCGGCAGGCCCATGTTGCCTAACAGCATTTGCAGGTTGGCGAGATCCATGACGTTGCGCACGCCGACAATGTGCTGAGTGATGCCCATCGCCCACATCACGGCCATTGGTTTGTTCGCGGCGAAAATTTCTGCCGCTTCGTACAACTGCTCGACCGGCACGCCGGTGATCTCCGAAGCCTTCTCCGGCGGATATTGCATCACGGTGGCCTTGAACTCCTCAAAACCCTCAGTGCGCTCTTCGATGAACTTCTTATCTTCCCAGCCCTTCTCCAAAATAATGTGCATCAGCCCGTTGAGCAGGGCTACGTCGGTTCCCGGCCTTTGCCGGAGGTGAAGCGTGGCAAACTCGGTGATGTCAATCTTGCGCGGGTCGGCCACCACTAACTTGACTTTGCGCTGTAAGACAGCCTGCCGAATCTTTGTGCCAAAGACCGGATGCTGTTCGGTGGTGTTGGAGCCGATGATGAACATGGCCTGAGCGTGCTCGACCACGTCGTCCATCGAGTTGCTCATCGCGCCTGATCCAAAGGAGGCGGCCAGACCGGCCACCGTACTGCTGTGTCAAAGCCGGGCGCAGTGGTCAATGTTGTTCGTCCCGATGGCCTGCCGGGCGAACTTGTTCATCAGGTAGTTTTCTTCGTTCAGGCACTTGGCCGAGGTCAGCACGCCCAGGCTGTCCGGGCCGTGCGCGTCCCGCGCCTCGCGCAGTTTTCGAGCGGTGATGGTCAGCGCCGTGTCCCAATCCACCTCCACCCACTCACCGCGATCACGGGTTGAATATTGGGATTTTGGGATTTGGGATTTGGGGTTTTCCAGCAAATACTCGCGAACAAGAGGCCTGGTCAGCCGGTCGGGGTGGTGCACAAAATCGTAGCCGTACCGCCCCTTCACGCACAGTGCCATGCCGTTGACGGGTGCGTTCGGATTGGACGTAACACGGATAATCTTGTTGTCTTTGACGTTGAGATCGAGTTGGCAACCGACGCCACAGTAGGTGCAGGTGGTTGTCACCACTTTATCGGGCTTGCCAGCGTCCACCGACATCTTGTTATCGAGCGCGCCGGTCGGGCAGTAGGCCACGCACGCGCCGCACGACTCGCACCGCGCTTCCAGCATCGTCGTGTCCAATCCGGCCACGATTTGCGTATTCGAGCCGCGCTGGCTCGTCCGCCACACAAACCGCCCCTGCACTTCGGCGCAGGCCCGCACACAGCGAGTGCAGAGGATGCATTTGTTCATATCCACCCACACAAACGGGTTGGGATCGCTGTTGGGGAGACTTCCGAAGTTTCGCAAACTTCGGAAGTCTTGCGGCGAGCGAGCGTTGTAGTATTTGACCCAGTGCATGAACTCAGTATCGCCGTCGTCGGCGTAACCGGCATCGTGATAGTTCGCCAACAGCAATTCCAGAATCGTCCGCCGATCTCGAATCAGAGCCGGAGTCTCGGTGAGCACGACCATGCCCTCGCGGGCCGCCAGCCCGCAAGCCGCCTGCGGCGCGCGCGCGCCTTCCACCTCCACCAGGCACAGGCGGCACGAGCCGACCGGCGACAGGTCTTTGTGGTAGCACAACGTCGGAATCGTGATGCCGCTGGCCCGCGCAACTTCCAGAACCGTCTGGCCTTCATTTGCTTCGACGAGTTGATCGTTAATAGTCAGCTTGCTGGTCATAGCGTCACCTCTCGTTTGTCGTTTGACGTTTGACGATTCACCGCTTCCGCAAATACACAAACCAGTACACCGCCCCCACCAGCACCGCGCCGCCGATGATGTTGCCGAGGGTGACCGGGATCAGGTTGTTGACGAAGAAGTTGCCCCAGGTGAGATTAGGGTAGTCGGCGGCGGATTTGCCGATGGTTTCCCAAAACGAGACGGAGGCCCCGGCCTTGATAAAGAGGCCGATGGGAATAAAATACATATTGGCAATGCTGTGTTCAAATCCGGCGGCCACAAAGGCAGTGATGGGGGGGATGATGGCCATGATGCGGTCGGTGGTGGTGCGGGCGCTGAACGTCATCCACACTGCCAGACACACCAGGGCGTTGCACAGGACGCCCAAAGCAATTGCTTGAGCGAAGTCGAGGCTCGACTTGGCGTTGGCCGTGGACAGCGCCGCCAGGCCTACTGCGCCTTTTCCAAAGGTGTACTGGCCGCTGACGTACATCAGCGCCGCCGTGCCCAGCGCCCCGGCGAAGTTGCCCAGGTAGACGACGACCCAGTTCTTGAGCAGGAGGCCGGTGCTCACCTTGCCGCCGGCCCAGGCCATGACGATGAGATTATTGCCGGTGAACAGTTCGGCCCCGCCGACGATGACCAGAATGAGGCCGAGGGTGAAGACCAGCCCGGCCAGCAGGCGGGTGATGCCGTAAGGCAGGTCGCCCGCCCCGGCCACGACGGTGGTGGAGAAGACCGCGCCCAGCGAGATAAAGGCCCCGGCCAGCACCGACAGCGTGAACATGCTGACCTCGTTGAGGTGGGCTTTCTTCACCCCAATCTGTTCTGCCCTGGCCGCCATCTCAGCCGGGATCAAAGCATCCAATGAAATTCCGTTAGGTTCCATACCAAAAGCTCCTGTGTTAGTTAGCGGCATTCATCTGCGTTCGCGAAGCGTCTGCGTAATCAGCGTTCCACTCCAAGCCAGCCTGAGAAGTTACGAAATCAGACGTATTCCGTCAGAGTTGCGGCTTTATCTTACAAACCCCCTGTAGTTTCGGTTAGTGGCAAATGTCTGTCAGACTAGCGCCGGATGTCATTCATAGAACCATCTCAGACCCGAAGGGTTTCTAAAAAACCCTTCGGGTCTTGCCGGGAATCAGTGACAGAGGGCAACTTTGTACATGATTTCTGACACACGACTTTCCGGGCAAGGGCGGCTAGAGTTGAATCCAACTATTACGCCATTCAAAGGGAGATTCTGCCATGACTCAAAAAACCGTTATTCGCGGCAAGGTGCGGGTTGTGCCTGCCGCCGCGCACATTCGATCCCACGGCAACGGCCACCGCAAACCCGCCGTTAAGTGGGTGTATCGCTTTGACGAAGTGGATGCCGCCGAGAAGTACGCCAAGTGTTGGGACGGGGTGCGCGCCTTGCTGGGCGGCAAGGGCGCGAACCTGGCCGAGATGACCCGAGTCGGCCTGCCTGTGCCCCCGGGTTTTACCGTCACCACCGAAGCCTGCAATATCTACCTTGCCGCCGGGAACAACTTCCCGCCCGGCATGTGGGAGCAGGAGCTAGACGCCCTCAGGCACATTGAGAAGATGACCGGCAAGAAATTTGGCGATCCGGCCAACCCCCTGCTCGTGTCGTGCCGATCCGGGGCCAAGTTCTCCATGCCCGGCATGATGGACACCGTGCTCAACATCGGCCTGAACGATGAGACCGCCGCCGGTTTAATTGCCTTGACTCAAGACGCACGTTTTGTCTACGACCTCTACCGCCGGCTGGTGCAAATGTATGGCACAGTGGTGATGTGCATCGCCGACGAGCCGTTTGAGGAAGTGCTGGCCGACTACCGGGCCAGGCGGGAAGTTGCCAACGACGCCGACTTGAGCATCGAGGACTTGGGGACCATCACCGGCGAGTTCAAGAAGATCGTCCGCGAGCAGGCCGGGCGCGAGTTTCCAACCGATCCCTTTGAACAACTCAAACTGGCGACGGAAGCCGTTTTCCATTCGTGGAACGGCAAGCGCGCCTTCGACTATCGCAAGGCGGCTGGCATCCCCCACAACCTGGGCACCGCCGTCAACATTGTGACGATGGTCTTCGGCAACATGGGCGAAGGCAGTGGCACCGGTGTGGCCACCACTCGCAACGTCTCAACCGGCGAGAAGGAGATTGAAGGCGACTATCTGACCAACGCCCAGGGCGAAGACGTGGTGGCCGGAACCCGGGCCACCAAACCGATTGCGGCTCTCAAAGACGAGATGCCCAAACCCTGGGCCCAGTTCGAGCGCATCTGCAAGAAGCTGGAGAAGCACTACCGCGAAGTGCAGGATGTGGAGTTCACCGTCGAGCGCGGCAAACTGTGGATGTTGCAAACCCGCGACGCCAAGCGCACCGCCCAGGCCGCCGTGCGCATCGCCGTTGACCTGGCCGAAGAGAAGCTGATCACCAAAGAAGAGGCCGTCAAGCGCGTGTGTCCGGAACACGTGGATTTCTTCCTGCACCCGCAGTTTGACCCGGCGCAGAAGAAGACCGCCGACCTGATTGCTAAAGGGTTGAACGTCTCGCCAGGGGCGGCAGTGGGCATGATCGTCTTCGACGCCGACACCGCCGAAAGCTGGGCCAAGCAGGAAAAGAAAGACGTGATCATGGTGCGGCCCGAAACCAAGCCCGACGACGTGCATGGCATGATCGCCGCCAAAGGCATCCTCACCAGCCGGGGCGGGCGCACCAGCCACGCGGCGCTGGTAGCGCGGCAGTTCGGCAAACCGGCAGTGGTCGGCGTAGCGGCGATGGACGTGGACGTTGAGAAACGGCTGTTCACCGTCAATGGGCGCGCCTTCAAAGAGGGCGACTGGGTTTCACTCGACGGCACCACCGGCGAAGTGTTCGCCGGTCAACTCAAGAGCGTCATCCCCGACTTCAATGATCCCTATCTCATCAAACTACTTTCGTGGGCCGACAAGATCCGCAAGCTGGGTGTGTGGGCCAACGCCGACTACCCGCGTGACGCCGAGCGGGCGCGGATGTACGGCGCCGAGGGCATCGGCCTGTGCCGCACCGAGCACATGTTCTTTGAGACCAATCGTTTGCCCTTCGTCCAACAGATGATCCTGGCGAAGACGGATGAGGAACGCGTTGAGCCGCTTGCCAAGTTATTGCCCTTCCAGCGATCCGATTTCGACGGCCTCTTCAGGGCAATGGACGGTTTGCCCGTCACCATCCGCCTGATTGACCCGCCTCTGCACGAATTCCTGCCGAGTCACGACGAGCTTCTACACGACGTGACCGAACTGGAGACCCGGCTGAAACTGCGCGATGGCGACCCGCTGGGCTTCGACCCGCTCAGCCTGACCGGCATCCTGGCGCAAAAGAAGAAACTGCTGGCCGCCGTCGAGTCCATGCGCGAGGCCAACCCGATGCTCGGCCTGCGCGGCGTGCGGCTGGGCATTCACCTGCCGGAACTGGTGAAGATGCAAGTGCGCGCCATCTTCGAGGCCGCCTGCCAGTGCGCCAAAGAGGGCGTGGACGTTCACCCCAAGATCATGATCCCGCTGACGGCTCACAAAAACGAATTGAAGGTCGAGCAGACGATGCTTGAGGAAGAAGCGAAGACAGTCATGGCCGAGCAGGGCATTGAGGTTGATTACCAGTTCGGCACGATGATCGAAATCCCACGCGCCGCCTTGACTGCCGACCAGATCGCCGAGTACGCGCAGTTCTTCTCGTATGGCACCAACGATCTAACGCAAACCACCTTCGGCATTTCGCGCGACGACGCCGAGACCGGCTTCCTGCTCGAATATCTAGAGAAGAGCATCTTGCCGGAAAATCCGTTTGCCACGATTGACGAGCGCGGCGTGGGCAAGTTGATGGAGCTGGGCGTGAAGCTTGGCCGGCAGACGCGGCCTGATCTTGAAATTGGCGTGTGTGGTGAACATGGCGGCGATCCCAAGTCCATCGCTCTCTGTCACAAAATCGGCTTGAACTATGTAAGCTGTTCGCCATTCCGCATACCAATTGCCAGGTTAGCTGCCGCTCACGCGGCGATTGGAGAGTTTGAGAAAGACTTGTAAGCAGACGGAAGCCGACGTGACCGGTCTCGTTCTCGGCGTGATGGCGGCCCTGCTCGTCGTTGACGCCGCCCTGCTGGCGGCGGCCCTGGCCCGCTTTCAAAGAGCAAAGTTGATTCTGGATTGAGAACTTCGGCCAGACCCTAAGGGTCTTGGCCCCTTCACTTCGTTACGGGGTGCTTCGCAAGACCCTTAGGGTCTGAAACGGCAATTGCCATTTCAATAAACAACGCCGACGACCAGCCGAAGATGGAAGCGGCATCCGGCGGGGCCGCGCCGGTCTGCGGATTGTAATACTCATAAATGTCGTCGCCGGCCATCATCATCGCCAGCGTCCGGCGGCGAAGCTCGCCAGCCAGATCGGCGTAGCCTGTTCGCTCCAACCCTTCGATCAGCAGATAGTTGACATTCACCCACGTCGGCCCGCGCCACATCCGTAGGGGATCGAATTTCGGATCGTCGAGAGCGACCGTCGGCACGGGATAGCGTGACCAGAACTGTTTCGCGTCGGTGAGGTGCGCCACCAGCCGGGCGGCGATCTCCGGCGGCATCCGCCCGGTGATGAGCGGAAACAGGTTGAACGGCGTGCGAACGCGCACCAGCGTCCGGGTTTGCTTCGCCGGGAGGGCGGCCCAGAATAATCCGGCCTTCTCGTCCCACATCAGCCGGATCATCCGCCGGGCCATCGCCTCAGCCCTCTGCGCCCACATCTCGGCATCAGTCGTCTCGCCGATGACGGCGGCCATCTTCGCCAGCGACTCTTGTTGCAGGCACAGGTAAGTGTTCAGGTCGGGCGCTTCCACCGGCAGGCCTTCATCCCACAGCGGGCTGTCGTCCAGCCCCGACGAATACGGATGTTGATACTCGCACAGGCCGTTGCCGTCCAGGTCGTTCTTCTCGAACCACCAGTTATTCGAGCGCACGATCGGCTCGTAGATTTCGTCGAGGAACTCGCGGTCATGGTCGGCCTCATAAAGTTTCCACGCCGCCCAGGCCACGAGAGGCGGTTTCGTCACGTCGGCTTCCACCGGGAATGTCAGGCGCGTCACCGTGCCTTCGTCATGCACGGCGTCGGGGATCATGCCGTCCTCACGCTGGTGATCGAGCACGATGCGAATCTGATCCTTCGCCAGCTTCATCTCAAGGTGGCGATAGGCCAGCGCATGAAAGTAGGCATCCCACTGCCACACGCCCACGTAGTGAATCTTGGACGGGGTCATCGCCTCGCGGGTGGTGTAGAAACGGGTAGAGATCAGCCCGGCGCGCATGATCCACCAGGCGTAATAGTATTGAGCGTGATACGGCTCGGCCACTTCGGGGGCGGCGGCGAACCACTCGTGCCAACGGCGGGCCGCCGCTTCCAGAGCAACCGCCGAATCAGGTATCCAACGGTTGAAGCCGAGGCGCGGAGTAATGTTGAGCAGGAGCGCCCGGCCTCCCGGCGCCCCATCGAACGTCAAACGAATTAACTGGCTTTCTTCGTTCGAAGTCGTTTCGTTCTTTAGCAAACAGGCGTTGGTGGTGTAAGCAATGTTGCGGCGGATGTCGCCGGTGAGGCGCAGGATGCCGCCGCGCCGGTCGGTCTGGCTTTTGTCCAGGTTGGCGCGGAAGGTCATGCCGCAGGGGACAGGCGGCAGAGTGACCAACAATGTCTCAGTGTCCACGAAGCAAATAGTGAAGGCACCAATGGCCGTCTGACAGTCCACGCGATGCGGGTAGGTCGTGAGTTCAAAGTCGAGCGGGTTGCCGTCGCCGTCGGTGAAGCGCCATTCGTCCACGATGGGCGGGCGGTCGCGATAAGCCGCAAGCTGGCCTTCGCGTTTGAACCAGCGCTCGGCCAGCCGCACGACGAGTTGATGATCGGCGTGAAATACCATCAGCCGTGAGCCGCGCTCGCTAAACGGAATCTGGCGCAGGTTAATACGATCTTTCAAGAGGCCGAGGAAAGGCGATTCGTTCAAGATTCTCTTCCAATGCAATCAAGGCCCTGAGGATCAAGCGTCTGGCTCTGCCTCGTTTGCGCTTTCGGTTGCCGCTCCATCGTTTGCATCCACCGGCAGGTGCTTACCATCGCCGCTTAGAAGCGTGTCCACCTCTGCGGCCAGTTTCTCAAACACATCCTCGGAGATAATGCCGTCGCGCTTCAGGCCGAGGAGCGCTCCCCGCTGGGCGCGCAGAACTTCACGACGGGCAGTATCCATCTCCTCGGCTTCCAGCACCGGGTCGGCGCGCAACATCTCGCGCACGGCGTCGGCCAGAGAATTGACGCGCCGGGTCACGTCATCCTTGAGAATCTCCCAGGCGTGAGGCGAAAGCAAACCGTCACGATGCAAACGGTCGAGATGGTTGTCGGCGGCGCGCAGGGCGGTGAGGCGCGCGTGGCGCATTTCGTACTCCACCTGCGCTTCACTGCGGGTGATTATCTTCAGCCAGCGGATGAGGGGCCGCATAGTGACGGCTTGCGCCAACAACGTGAACAAGACCACGCCGAAGGTCATCACCCGCAGCAAGTCGCGGTCCGCGCCGAGCGCGGCCGGCAGACTGAGGGCCAGCGCCAGGCTGATCGCCCCGCGCAACCCGCCCCAGGTCAATACATGTTGCCAGCGCAGCGGGACCGGCTCGGCGAATCGATTCATCACCCACCCCAGCCCATACACCACCAGCACTCGCGCCGCCAGAACGGCCAGGATCGCCCATAGCGCGGGTTGCCAGGCTGCGGCGAGCGCCGGGACGTGCACTTCCAATCCGATGAGCAGAAACACCAGCGAGTTCGCCAGAAAGGCGACATATTCCCAGAAATTAAACAACACAATGCGCGTGGTGGGACTCATACCTTGCGACCCGAGGTTGCCGTTGACCAGCCCGGCGGCAACCACCGCCAGCACACCACTAAAATGCAGGCGTTCCGCCAGCAGATATGCGCCGAAGGCCAGCACCGTGGTCAGGGTGGTTTCGATCAAATAATCGTCCACGCGAGCGATGAGGAGCGAGACGAGCCAGCCCAGCGCAAGGCCGACCACCGTGCCGCCCGCCGCCACCCGCACAAAATCCGCCACGCCTTCCACCGGATTGAAGCGGCCGGTGAGGGCCACGGCCAGCACCAGATTGAAGATCACAATTGCCGCGCCGTCGTTGAACAGGCTTTCGCCTTCCACCAGCACCTCCAGCCGTTTGGGGACGCCGAGCGCGCGGAAGACGGCAACCACGGCCACCGGGTCGGTGGCGGCGATGAGCGCGCCGAATACAAGCGCGGCCGGCAGGCTGAGCGGCGTGGCCCAGGCCACCAGCCCGCCGACGATGAACATGGTGAGGACCACGCCCGGCACGGCCAACACCAGAATCTGCGGCAGGTTGCGCCGCAGTTCGGCAAAGTTGATGTGAAAGGCGGCCTCAAAGACGAGCGGCGGCACGAACAGCGCCAGAATCAATTCAGGCGTCAGCTCAATCTCCAGCGGCGACTGAAACGTCATCAATAGTCCAACGATCACCAGCGCCACCGGGTAAGGGA
>Ga0247727_10013023_pt1 | contig 14121 bp, 12 predicted proteins | sample WisWelCaveWW1625_FD_202498 | JGI IMG/M metagenome (GOLD analysis project Ga0247727, IMG submission 202498) | Biofilm microbial communities from Wishing Well Cave, Virginia, United States - WW16-25 | ecosystem: Environmental > Aquatic > Deep subsurface > Groundwater > Cave microbial mat | place... | reverse complement strand
AATCCCACAGCTTGTCGAGCCAGCGCGGGGTGTGGCGAAAAATGGCCGAGCGCTGCTCCAGATAAACGCTGATGCCGCCGAAGAAGGTTTTCTCGCTGCTGACGTTCGGCTCGTCAGTCAGCGTCGGCGTGTAAAGCGGCAGCAGTGTGACATTGTGCCCCTGCCTGAGCAGTTCAGAGGCGAGCGCGTTGTCGCGCAAACAACTGCCGCAATACATTCCGGCGGCGCCAGCGGTGATGTAAAGGATATTCATTCGTGGTTCGACCGCTCACTACTGTTTGGGGACGGGCGGCGGCCCGTCTGAAATGTAAGGCTTGTAGACGAAGCCTCTGGTCTTCTCCTTGAATTCGGCCTGGATCGCCTCTCGCGCTTTGGCGTCTTCGAACAAATCCACCATCAAGCCGGCGAGCGTCTTCGCCGCGTGCATCATTCCTTTGTGCCCGATGGACATTCCGCCGCTAGCCACCACCGGCCAGGCGTGCCAGGCGCTTTCGGGCGCGGTCGTCACCGAAAGGTGCAGCGTCGGGACGACCCAGCTTACGTCGCCGACATCGGTCGAACCGCCGGGCGGATCGGGCTTGGGAGTTTCAAGCGGTTTGATCTGGCCATTGAGACCTTTCTGTTCGGTTGCCGTCGCGCGTTGAATCGCGCGCGCGAACTCCTGCTCGGCTTCGGTGTATTTGATCGGGCCGAGCCACTCCAGGTTTTGTTGCAGCAGCTTCGCGCCGGCCAGGTTGACCAGGATTTCGTAACAACCGGTTTGAACCGTGAATTTCGATTCGACTCCGGCGACCTTCGCCGCGCCCTCGGCGATTTCGCGCAATCGCTGCAAGACCGGTTCGACGCCCGTGCGCTTGGAATCGCGCGCCCAGCACCAGACCTTCGCGTATTCGGGCACGACGTTCGGCACGTCGCCGCCTTTGACGATCGTGTAATGGATGCGGGCCGTCGGCTTGATGTGTTCGCGCAGCATGTTGACGCCGTGCGTGAAGGCCTCAAGACCATCCGCCGCGCTGCGCCCGTTCCACGGATCGAATGCGGCGTGCGCGGCCTTGCCTTTGAACTCGACGATGAAATCAACCAGCGCCTGCGTGCTGTCCACGTCGGCTCTGGTTTCAGTCGCCGGATGCCACGCCAGGCAAACGTCGAGGTCTTTGAAGAATCCGTCGCGGGCCAGGTAGACCTTGCCGTAGACCGACTCTTCAGCCGGCGTGCCGTAAAAACGAATCGTGCCTCGGAGCTTGCCTGCGGCCATCAATTCTTTGATAGCAACAGCCGCGCCCAGACTTGCCACGCCGAACAGATTGTGGCCGCAGCCGTGTCCCGGCGCGCCCGCTTCGAGCGGCTCTTTGACCGGCGACGCTTTTTGCGAGATGCCGGGCAGCGCGTCGAATTCGCCCAGGATGCCGATGATCGGCTGTCCCTGACCGTAACTGGCGATGAAGGCCGTCGGCATTCCCGCAACGCCGCGCTCGACTTTGAAGCCCTGCTGCTCGGCGTAATCGGCGAGCGCTTTGGACGACTTATGCTCGCGCAGCGCGGTCTCAGCAAAAGCCCAGATCTGGTCGCTGAGCCGGATCAGCTCGGCTTTGTGCTTCTCGATTGAAGCCGCGGCCTCTTCCTTTTTCTTGATGTCTGTGGCGCCGGCTGGCAATGAAGAGCAAAGCGCCAGCAGCGCGAATGTCAAACAACGTAAGCTTGGTTTCACGCAGGTTCCTCCATTAGATTCGCCGCCAGATTGTCTTTCCGTTTCTTCAGACATCGAAGAAATCGGCTTCATGAATTGAGTTCATCGCTTGCTGCCTCTCATCGAAGTTCGCAGTTGCGGTCTTTCATAGACGCCTAATCATCCTATAGCCAAGAGAACTCCCGCAATGCCGCCGCTGGCACAGTTGTTTATTCCAGGCTCCACAACCCCAGCGCCCCCTCATCCTTGACCAGGATCTTCTTCCCAACCACCACCGGATGCGCATAAGTCGCGCTGTCGGCCACGGAGTATTTTGCAACCGTCTCAAATATTTTCGCGCTCTTCTTCGCCACGATCAGGTTGGCGTCGCTGTTGAGGATCAACAAAACATCTTTCGCGTTAAGGATCGCGGCGTTGAATCCTCCTCGCCCTTCCGTCGCCCACAACACTTTTCCAGTTGCAGCGTCGAGGCAAAAATACTGGCCCTTGCGCTTCGCTGACATTCCGAATAGATGATCGCCTTCGAGCACCGGCGAGTTCATGTACATCGCGATTTCGGGGTTGTGCCAGACCTGCTTCGTCGTCCATTCGGCGCCGTTCTTCACCACCTGCACAGCCATCGTCCCTTTTCTGACACCGGAGAGGATCAGCAAATTTTTGTAGAGCGTCGGCGTGGCGATGTTCTCGTTCCACTCGTCGGGCCAGGCCAATCGCCAAAGCAGCCTGCCGGTCTTCGCTTCGACGCCGATGACCGACTTGTCGGTCATCGTGACGATCTGCCGCGCGCCTTCAAGCTCGACTACGATTGGCGAAGCGTAACCCGGCCCTTCGCCTGTCCATCGCCATCTCTCTCGACCTGTCGCTGGGTCGAGCGCGAACATCGCGCCGCCTTTGATGTCGTCGCCAGCGTAAACAATCAGGTTGCCCTGATCCACGACCGGCGAGAAGGCCGTGCCGCAGAACATCTTCGACGTGTCGGTCGGCCCGAAATCTTTGCGCCATTTCAACTCGCCCGTCGCCGCGTCGAAGCACGACAGGATCGCGGTCACGCCCAGCGTGTAGAGCTTGCCGTCGTGCAATGCCGGGGTCGAATGCGGCCCTTTGCCCATCTGCGTGGCGTATTGGTTCTTGGTGAAGGCGACCGGATAGCTTTTGCTCCAAACGACCTTGCCCGTTTTCAGATCGAGACAGGAGACGACCTCTTCCTCGCCCTTGCGCGTGTGAATCCAGGCTTTGTCTTTCGAGACGACGGGGGACGAATAGCCCGATCCGACCTCAGTCTTCCAGACCAACTTCAGCTTCTCAGGCCAGACCGATGGGGCGACGAAATCCTTGACCACGCCGTCGCGATTCGGCCCGCGCCATTGCGACCAATCCTGGGCAGTGGCGGTTTGCGTTGTTAAAGCTGCGGCAAACAGGGTTGTTCGAATTGCCAGGCGAAGCATCGCTCAATACCTCATTCAGCAAAATGTGATCTTTATTGACGGCGATCAGGAGAATGCCGAACGCCAAACTGAGATACGCGGAACGACTCGCCACCGGTTCCGTCATTTACGTCTGTCCGGCATTCTCACTCCGGCTTGATCAACTCGGACCACCGCCGGTTCCCGTTTTCGGCTCCGTCGCCCGGCGCAGGAGCGTGCTGACGGCCTCCAGCAGTTTCTCGAATTCGGGATGCGAGGATTCTCCCTGCCAGTCCGCGAGCCGGGCAGTTTGGATGTGACTGAATTCGAGCGGAGGCTGGACGTCTGCGATCAGAACCGGCAGGAGGATTTCCCGCTTTGCGCCGACCGAGGCTTCGGCTCTCACCCAGCGTGACGAGACTGAATCGGTTGACCACAGGACGATGACGCAACTGGTCGCTGCGAGCGCCTTTTCGATCATCTCGTCGAAGGCTTCACCGAGACGAATTTTCTGATCCCACCACACCGACCACCTTTGCTGCTCGAGCGCCCTGGCCAGGATTTTAGCCATCGGTTGATCCTCCCGCGCGTAGCTGATGAAGACTTCAGCCTCGACCGCCTCCACCGCCTCCGCGTCCGGCGCAGTTGCCACAGTGGCCAGAGCCGGATGAGCCGCCGGAACTTCTCGCTTGACGGAAGCGGCAGAGCGCAGTTTGAACAGGAGCCTCAGCAGGAGGATGAGACCGGCGTTGGCGGCGGCCAGGGAGACCGCCAGCATCGGAGCCATCTTCAGGCGGTCTGCCCAGGTGATGTCCTTGCCGGCGACCCGGCCCCTCCCGGAGATCATCGCTTGAAGCTGATTCGAACCCAGGCTGAGGCTTTGAACGTTGAGCGGCGCTTCTCCGTTCGGACTGCGGGCGCTCAGAATGGGCGAGGGGGCCGATTTAGAGCGTTCCTGGAACGATCTGATCTCCACTGCGCGCGCCTGGAGAGACGGCAGATCGCCGGGATGCATCGGCGGAGTTCCCAGCACGAATGGCTCGAAGAGTCCGCTCGGGCCTTCCCAGAGAGAGACATTCTGGTTCAGGGATTTGAAGTAGAAACGAAAGCCGCTGTCTGGCGCCGCGATGACTTTGATCGGGATGGAGCCGCCCAGACGCTGTTTCCAGTCGCCGATCCTGAGAACCTTCTGGCAGCCGGGCGCCTGCGGATCGCCTTCCGGCGAAGTCGCGGCGCTCATACTGACGGCCAGCTCGACGCCGCCGGCCTTCATCTCGAGGTGGCGGTTGAAGCGAGAGCCGGGCGTCCCCATTTGGAAAAAATGAAGCTCCGCCGCCTGCTTCGGTAAAGCTTTCCGAAGAATCCTCACCAGCGTCCGGCACGGCTCGCCAGGCTCAGGCTTCCGTCCCGTATCAACGGCGTAATCAACCTCCTCGTGGGTCAGAGGCGGATTGACTCCGGCGCCGGCCAGCAGGGCAACGGTCTCCTGAGAGAGTTGCGCGCGGTCGAAGTGAACGTCCACGACTCCGTTTTCGATGCCTTCGTGCGAGAGCAGCAGGTCTTCCGCCGAATAGTCATTCGGGTCTGCGGCGAGGACGGGGTCTTTTACGACCACCAGGCTCTCCTGTCCGAGCCTGGCCGTCGCAGGAGTGAATCTGCCCGCGGCTTCGACTTTCACGACTGAGAAGCGTTTGATCAGATAGTATTGCAGCGTGACCGCCCCGGCGCAGAGCAATACCGCCACGCCGAGAACCACCCGCTTCCGCCAACCGAGCCGCGAGGCGTGAAAATACTCGACAGGTTTCATTCGCCGCTCCAATTCACCGGGAGCTTCGACGTCGCCGCCGGAGGCGACCGAAGGCCGGTCACTCGACGCGCACCAACTCTCCGGAGCAGGCGATCACCCAGTCTTTGTCGTTCGACGACTTCATCCAGGCGCGCGCGCAGAATTGGTGTTGCCCCTGCGTCGGTTTGTCCTTGTCAGTCTTGCCGTCCCACCTGTCGCCCTCGGTTCGGTCGCGCCGAAGCTGCTCCCAGGTTTTTCCGGTCCCCACCTTTTTCGCCAATACTTGGTCGTTCACCCGTCCGACCTTGTAAAATTCCACGCGCACTTTATCGAAGTCGTTGCGCACATGGAAGCTGTAGACGGCCTCTCCCCGCTGGCTCGGCCTGATCGTGCCGGGACGGAAGCTGAGCCGGTCAATGCCCACCGATCCGACTGCTCTAGGCCCGGCGCCCAAGCCGTAGATGCGGAAATAGACTGGCCCCACTTCACCGACGTTGGTGCTCAAGGCGCGGACGGTATACAGGGCGATCTGCGGTCGGTCGCCGAACCGGCCTGGAATCGTGAGCCTCACCTCCTGCCTCGCCCCGCCCTGCAGACGATAAAAGACGGGTTCGACGCCGTCCGCCACGATCGTCAGCAGAGTGATGCTTTGCGGCGACGATTCGTAGTCAACCACCATCGGCCAATTGCCCTTCACGAAACCCTGCACCGAAAAGCTGCTCATGCTGTATCCGTCCGGGAAGCGTGGCCCTTCCTTGTCCAAAACCTTGGCCGGATTGGGCGTGGAGACGGGCATCGGGGGAAATGGGTCGAAGGTCGGCATAGGCAGTATCACGACGACCGGCGGCGGCCCCGGTTGCGGCGGTGGTTGCTGCCGGTCGGTTGTTTTGGGCGGTTGCTGCGGTGTTTGCTGCCGGTTTATGACCGCACCGGTTGTTTTGGGCGCTTGCGTTGACGGTTGTCCGGCTTGCCCGGCAACGACCGAAGAAGGGAATCGTAGGATCGTCGCAACCCAAGTTGCGACGATCAGCATAACGAAGAAGAGAGTCTGCGTTGATTTGTAGAGAGTCTTTCTCATGGCCTTTACCTCCGTTGAAAAAGGTTTGTAGGCTACACACTGAGGAATTTCGATATGGATCGGGAGGCAAGCTGAAGAAACGCCGGCTTGGCTTGATTGCCGACAGGAGGCTCAATCGCGATGAGCCTGAAGCAGGCCGCCTGCGAGCTTGCCTGGATTCCACATCCCCAGGCTGAGTGCAGCCGGGTCAGGTTATACACCTTTTCGACGAAGCCTGGAAGAAGTTTTATGAGCGTGCGAGTCGAAGCCGGCGGGGGCATTGCTGCGCCGGCGTCCAGGTTCATTGACCGAAGGCCGAGATGATGTGCGGCGTCAGAACCATCAGCCGGTCGTGCAGATATTCGAGCAGCATCCCGAATCCGAACCAGAGCGGAAAGAAATCCCATCTTTGCCTTCGTACTTGTGCAGGATGGCCGAGACCGCGACTTCGGCGCAGACGCCCAGCAGACCGTAAATGACGAAGCGAACGAGCATTCGTGAATAATATTGCTTTGCGGTTTTGCGTGAAACCGCTCGCCGTCGCCCCGCGTCACATGCCAATGGCGAAAGGCGGAAAAATCTTCTCGACGCAAAAGCGTTTGGCTTTATCGGCCGGGCGAGCCGGAGTAAGATTTGGCCGCTTTTCCTGCGGCGGTTCGGGTTCTTCGAGCCGCAGCCCTCAAACGATTTCAGACAACACAGATTTTCCAGGAGGCATTCGAATGAAGCGCGCACGTTTGATCGTTTTCGTTTCGTTGATCTGTTTGATCGCCGCCGCGGTTGTCATCTCTCGCGGCCATCAAGTGGGCGCAAAGACCGCCGCGCCGACGTTCAGTAAAGATGTTGCGCCGATCTTTGCCAAAAACTGCATGGGTTGCCATCGTCAGGGCGAAATCGCGCCGATGTCGCTAATGACCTACAAAGAAGTCCGTCCGTGGGCGAAAGCCATCCGCGAACAGGTGGTCAAGCGCGAGATGCCGCCCTGGCACGCCGATCCCGCGCACGGCGAGTGGGCCAACGACCGTCGCCTCTCGCAGAAAGATATTGACACCATCGCAGCCTGGGTTGACGGCGGCGCGGCGGAAGGCAACCCGAAAGATTTGCCGCCGCTGCCGAAATTCGCTTCGGGGTGGCAGATTGGCGAACCTGACATCGTCTTTTACATACCTGAAGAATACACCGTCCCGGCGGAAGGCACAGTGCCCTATATGTATTTCACCGTCCCCAGCAATTTCAAAGAGGACAAATACATCGCCGCGATGGAAGCCCGCGCCGGCGAGCTGTCGGTCGTCCACCACATCGTCATCTACATCCGCGGGCAGCGCCCGAAGCGGCAGGACATCGGCACAGGGTTGCTGGGCGCGTTGTCGCCCGGAATGACTCCATTTATCGCCACGCCGGGCACGGCGAAATTGATCAAGGCCGGATCGAACATCATCTTCCAGATGCATTACACGCCGAGCGGCAAAGTGACGAAAGACCGTTCGATGGTCGGATTGAAATTCCTCAAAGAGCCGGTTGACAAGGTGATCACGACGACCGCCGCGTGGGACGCCCGCTTCACTATTCCGCCGCACGCCGAAAATTACGAAATCAAAGCTTCGTGGCCGGTCGAAGAGGACATCACCATCTGGAGCTTCTCGCCGCACATGCATTTGCGCGGCAAAGATTATCTCTACCGCGCAGTCTATCCTGACGGCCGCTCGGAGATTTTGCTCTCGGTGCCGAACTATGATTTCGGCTGGCAGGTCTATTACTACCCGAAGAAGCCGATCAAGTTGCCGAAGGGAACGAGGATCGAAACCGTCGCGCATTTCGACAACTCGGTGAAGAACCCGCAGAACCCCGACCCGACAAAGCCTGTGCGTTTCGGTGAACAGACCTGGGAAGAGATGATGAACGGGTTCTTCGATTACACGGTTGACGCGCCGGGCGCGAAGGCTTCCGCTTCGGGAAGCAGCGGCGGTAATCAATAACCCAAATCCTCATACAGTTTACTGATGGCGCAATTTCCCGGGAATGACTATGAAACGACGTGACTTCATGACGAAATTCGCGGCGGCGGGTGGGGTTATGTTGGCCGGGATGGAAGCCTTCGCTCAGCAGACAACTTCTGCCGGCGTCGTGATCGAGCGCCCACGCGAGGGCACGCCTCACGCCGGCAAAGTCCTGGCCGCAATTCAGCCTCATTCCGACGACGTACCCCTCTTTGCCGCCGGCACGGTGGCCAAGCTGATCAAGGAGGGTTACACCGGCCATTTGATCCGCGTCACCAATGACGACATGGGTGACGCGCTTGATTTAGGCCAAAGAGGAACCGTCGGCCAGCACGTGCTCGGCAACGAACGGGATAACCGGGAGGTCGCGCGGGCGCTGGGGTTGCAGAAGGTCTTCGATCTGAATTACAGCAACCACCGTATGAGCGGCGCCTCGCAGCTTGAGTTGCAATCGCGATTCATCTTTCTCTTTCGGCTTCTGAAGGTGGATACGGTCATTTGTTACGATCCGTGGAGCCGTGATGAAGAGAACCCCGACCATTACGTGACGGCCCATTGCGTCGAAGCTGCCTGCTGGATGGCTGGCCGGGAACACGATTACCCCGAACACTTGGCGGCTGGACTTCAGTTGCAGACGGTGCGGGAGAAGTACTACTTCGGGCGCGATCTGACCACCATCCCGGTCAACCGGGTAGTGGACATCACCGGGACAATTGACCAGAAAATCGCCGCCAACCGCGCCAACAAGGCGAAAGGTCCCGCCGGCAATCGCGGCTCGCGCCTCAAAGCCGAACTGGCCGCGCGCAACCTTCGTCTGCCCCTGTTGGGAGACGACGACGAGACCGCCGACCGCGAATACATCAGGGAGTTCGTGCTCAGACGGGACCGCGAGCTCGGACTCAAGCACGGACTCGAATACGCCGAGGCGTTTCATTACATCGGACAGCGACCGTCATCACTTGAGGAATACCTGAAGAAAAACGCCGTGCCGTTGAAGTAGAGTTAGGGTGCGACACGAGGTCGCGTGAGTAGCTGTTATGACTGAAGTAACAAAAAGTAACTCAGATGTTATGAAGGTTACCACAGGACATAACCTGATGTTCTGCCATCAGTATCCTACCAGCATAGTAAGCGGCTGGGACAATGTATCCTCATCCTTCGGGATGGTAGCTTAATCGTGAGAAGCGGCTGCGACTGCCAGCCTCGAGGCGGTCGGGGACTAGGATCGTGTGGTATGGTCAACGAAAGTGAATCGCTGATAAACGTCGTTAGTATGACAAGCGGAAGAGGCTAGCACGCTTGAGCCAAAAGGCAAGTGGTCAGGCTCAGGCGCTCCTAACTCGCCTGACGCAGACCTTGCGCCACCGGCGGAGAGGCGAGACCTAACCCGCACTGGTACTCACGTGGAACGTGGTAAGCCCGTATTTCTCCTGGTCGCGCGACCGGGAAAGCGAACCGCAAGGGGAGCCGAAGGGAATGCGGGTATGGGAGGGCGGAGCAAGCGAGGGCCGGTCGGTAATGGACCGGATAGGGATTGAACCAAGCGGTGAATAACCAATGAGTAACATCATCCCGCGCGCAAGCGAGCAGACTTCCGCCTGGTCTTTGCTCACGAGAGCGTTTGTGAACGACGCAGAAACAGGAGTTCGTTGAATGGGGGCAGCAGCAATGACTGCCGGCGCGAGCCTGCGGATGCCGGTCGCGTGGCGTCAGATCAACTGGCGACGCGCGCATCGGAACGTGCGGCGGTTGCAGATTCGTATCGTGAAGGCGGAGCAACAACAGAAGAAGCGCAAGGTGCGAGCCTTGCAGCGAATTCTGGCGCGCTCATGGAGCGGTCGCGCTGTGGCCGTGAAGCGAGTGACGACCAACCGAGGCAAGCAGACGCCCGGCGTGGACAAGGTGGTGTGGGACACGCCGGAGAAAAAGACGCAAGCCATCGAGGACTTGCGCGAGCAACACACACGTCCACAACCATTACGTCGCCTCTCGATTCCTAAAAGCAACGGTGGAACCCGGCATCTCGGAATTCCGACGATGCACGACCGGGCGGAGCAGGCGTTACATCTGCTCAGTCTGGAACCACTGGCCGAGACGCGGGCGGATCCGAACTCTTACGGGTTTCGCCCGGCGCGCTCGACGGCGGATGCGATAGACCAGTGCTTTTTGATGCTGGCGCGCAAAACGTCGGCGCAATGGATATTGGAATGCGACATCCGCGCCTGCTTTGACGAAATCAACCACGACTGGCTGCTCGACAATATCCCGATGGATAAGGCGAAGCTGGCCGGGTGGTTGAAAGCGGGTTATGTGGAAGCAGGCTCTTGGTATCCGACTGAAGCGGGGACGCCGCAGGGCGGGATCATCTCGCCGGTGTTGGCGAACCTGACGCTGGATGGGTTGGAGCGGGAGTTGAATGAGATTTTCGCGCCGACCAAAACGCTGGCGAGTCGGAATCAAGTGCATCTGATTCGATTTGCGGACGACTCCGCTATTACTGGCAGAACGAAAGAACTGCTGGAAGATAAGGTCCGGCCGGTGGTCGAGCAATTCCTGGCCCCAAGGGGCTTGGAACTCTCACCGAGCAAGACGCGGGTGACGCATATCGAGGAGGGCTTTGATTTTTTGGGCGTGAACATTCGGAAGTTCGACGGGAAGCTGTTGACGCAACCGGCGGCGAAGAATGTGAAAGCGATGCTCGACAAAGTGCGAGCGGAGATCAAAGCGCATCCGCAAGCCCGGGCCGGAGACTTGATCGTGAAGCTCAATCCGATTATTCGCGGTTGGGCGAACTATCATCAACACGGCGCGAGCTGGCGCACGTTTTGGAAAGCGGACTGGCAGATCAGTCAGGCGCTCTGGCGCTGGGCGACCCGCCGACACCCGAAGAAGACGGCGGCGTGGGTAGCCAGGAAATACTACCCGCACGCCGATGGACGGCAGGTGTTCAGTGGGACGATTCTGAATCGTGCGGGCGAAGTTCGCCCGATCCGCCTCGCTCAAGCGCACGAGACAGCGATCCGCCGACACATCAAGATCAAAGGGGCAGCCAATCCGTATGACCCGGAGTGGGAACTCTACTTTGAAGAACGCGCTCAGCGTCAGATGGTAGAGCAAGCGCGCGGGAATCAACGGTGGTTGAAACTTTGGTTGGAGCAAAAAGGCCAATGTGTCGTCTGCGGCCAGGAGCTTGAGATCGAAGGCGACTGGCACATCCACCACCTTCACCGGCGAGTGGATGGCGGAAGCGATGCGCTGTCAAACCTGGTGCTGCTGCACGTGAACTGCCATCGGCAAGTCCACCAACAAGGTTGGTCAGTTGCCAAACCGCGTCCCGTGACAGGGGCGTCGTCAAAGGCTTGAGCCGTGTGCGGTGAAAGTCGCAAGCACGGTTCTGAGGGGAGGGGGCGGCAGCAATGCCAGCCTCCTTACCCGACCAGCGTAGCCTGAGGTCGAGGGAAACCTGCGCAGAGCGCGGCTTGATATGTGGAATCATCAGACTGATTGAGTAATTGAATAAATGCACGCGATGGGTATTGACTCACAGCCCATCAAGGTCACCAGTCTGGCGAATCGCATCGCTACCAAAAGGAGATAATGATGAGTATTGCAAAAGTCACCTTGTTCATCGAGCCGCGATATGAACTCGGATCACCTGATAACCCGTTTGATATGACAATCGCTGAAGAACACCAGAAAGGGATCATTTCAAGTGCGGATGCGCAACTTGGATTGAAAGGTGAGCTAATTGACTACACATCCCGGACGCTACCAGACCTCAGGTATATCAACCCCCGGAAGAATGACAGTGAATTTCAGAAGTTTTTAGAAGGTCAGGCGTCGCAGCCTGGCTGGAAGGCGAGTACCATCGTGTACAGAAACATTCGCTTTACGGTTCTGGTGGAAGGCGAGTTATACGAAGAGCATTTTGAAGCTCTCGGTAAGGAACTCAAAGAAAAGTGGGGTAATCTTAGGCATCAACCCCAGCAAGCGGACGACAATGACAAAAATGAGGAGAATGCTGAAGCTTTCTCTCCTCTGATTCAGGCAGCGTTCAGAGGTGATCTGGAGGAATGTTCACAGTTGATCCAAAATGGAGCTGATGTGAACGCTACGAATGAAACCGGTATGACACCACTCCATGCGGCAGTGTCGAGTCGGCATAGAGCCATTGTCAGCTTACTGCTAGACAGCGGGGCGGACATTGACGCAATGACCAAGAACGGAATCACACCGCTGCTTCTTGCGAAACGTGAGGTTTCGGGGATGGAAATAGATCCCGATTTGATTAACACCCTTGAGAGGTGGCCCCAAAGCAAGAAACAAAACGTACGCTCGACAGTAAGTAGCAACAAGGCAAGGTGGTGGCAATTTTGGAAAAAGTGAATCGAAGGCGACTCGAAGTGAAAGGGGAACGCTTCGCGGTTCGGAGGTGTTCGGTTCCTGCGAGCCACACCTAACCCCGCCGTTAGGCCGCGTGGGGTCTCACCATCACCACAGCAACCATGGCAGAGGAGGAAGCACAGTAATGACAGACAACGTTGCAAACCGCCCGCGCTGGACTATCGCGCCGTACTTCATTGTGGATGACGTAGTGACCACCGCGAACTATTACCGGGACAAGCTCGGCTTCCACTATGAGCGCTTCTGGGGCGAGCCGCCGTCTTTCTGTATGGTCACACGCGACGGCATCGTCATCATGTTGGGCCAGCTCGAAAAGACCGGCGTCATGCGCCCCAACCGCGTGGTTGACCCGGAGGGTGGAGCCTGGGACGCATACATTTGGATCGAAAACGCCGATGTGCTTTATGCGGAATTCAAGTCAAAGGGAGTGACGATCGCGCGCGATATTTGCGACCAGCCCTACGGCTGCCGCGACTTCGACGTGGAAGACTGCAACGGCTACCGCCTGTGTTTTGGGCAGGACATTGAAGGATGATGAGCAAAGTGAAACCGATACCCGACGAATCCTCAGTTTTGATGCCGATGTTAGTGTGCCGCGACGTTGCGGCGGCAATTGACTTTTGCAAAACGGCGTTAGGCGCCGTAGAGCTGGGGCGCCGACCGGGTCCAGATGGGGCAGTGGCGCATGCGTTGCTGACGATCAACGGGGCGATGGTCATCATCGAAGCGGAGTGGCCAACCCTTGCGAGCCGTGCGCCGCAATCGGACGGCAGTTCGCCGGTGGTGATCTTCGTCTATGTCGAAGACGTGGACGCAGTAATAGAGCGGGCAGTCGCCGCAGGCGCGAGGATACTGCTTCCAGTGAAGGACCAGTTCTGGGGCGACCGCACCGGGCGGATTATCGATCCGTCGGGACATGTATGGACCATCTCCACTCGCATCGAAGAAACTTCGGCCGCAGAGAGAGAGCAGCGGTGGTCTAACATCGTCGTTTGATCAGTCCGAGAAATACTCAATGCTGTTGGGAGAGCTAATGCAGCACCCAGCAATTCATGGTGTTCATCACCGGGGACAGGTTGCACTGCTACTGAGATTGCCTGGCCACGCTCCGGGCAACTTCGACATCCTTTTTTATTATTATCCTGAAAAGGATGGCGTCTCTGCGAAGTGAGTGAGAGGCATCGCACTCCGCCCAACGCGTTGTTGGGCGGGATCTTGATGTTTACTGAATGAGATCATCATAACAGGAGAGATGAAATTGACTACGGACTGGAAAACCAAAGTAATCCATCCCGATGTGAGCCTTCCTGACGGATTTCAATCGCTTGTACCGCCCACCTACCGAGGGTCGACGACCCTGTTTGCGAACGCGGCGTCGGTTAAGGACAGGTGGGATCACAATGAAGCCGCCTACACCTACGGGCTGTATGGGACGCCGACGACGCTCGAACTTGCCGCTCGGATAGCAGAGCTTGAAGGCGGCTATCGAACATTTATCACGCAGGGCGGACAATCAGCCCTTGCTCTGATCTACTTTTCTTTCGTCAATTCCGGCGAGCATGCCCTCGTGCCCGACAGCATATATGGGCCTAACAGGGGTCTCGCGGAAGAGGTGCTCAGACGTTATAACGTTGAGGTCACCTATTACGACCCGCTCATCGGAAGCGGGATCGAGGGGCTGATCAAAGGCAATACCCGCTTGATCTGGTGCGAAAGCCCGGGATCGGTCACGATGGAGGTTCAGGATATGCCTGCGATTGCCGAAGTAGCCCGCCGGCATTCGGTCA
>Ga0247727_10013022_pt1 | contig 14121 bp, 15 predicted proteins | sample WisWelCaveWW1625_FD_202498 | JGI IMG/M metagenome (GOLD analysis project Ga0247727, IMG submission 202498) | Biofilm microbial communities from Wishing Well Cave, Virginia, United States - WW16-25 | ecosystem: Environmental > Aquatic > Deep subsurface > Groundwater > Cave microbial mat | place... | reverse complement strand
TACGCTTCCAGTGCCATCTTCATGTACCTCGCTAGACTTCATGCATTACTACACTTATAATGGAGGCATGAAGAACCCAGACCCTCTGGTCATTGGCATCGCAGGCGGTTCAGGCTCGGGCAAAACAACCGTCGCACAGGAAATTCTTCAACGCGTGGGAGCAGACCGAATCTCTTTTCTCCAGCACGATTCCTATTACAAAGACTTAAGCGGACTCCCCCCCGTTCAACGCGCGCAAGTTAATTTTGACCATCCCAACTCCCTCGAAACGGATTTACTGACTCAACACATCGCCTCCCTCCGCGACGGGATAGCTGTTGAGGTCCCGATCTACGACTTCTCCACTGACAGGCGTACCGGCAAAACCTTTACCGTCCAACCGCGCAGCGTCATATTGGTGGAGGGGATTCTCATCTTCACCGAAGCCGCTTTGCGAAAAATGTTCGATGTTAAAATATACGTGGATACTGACGCAGACCTGCGCTTCATCCGCCGCCTCGAGCGTGATCTGGCGGAACGCGGACGAACTACAGAATCGGTTATCAAACAATATCAATCAACTGTCCGCCCCATGCACCTGGAATTTGTCGAACCATCAAAACGATACGCGGATGTCATCATCCCAGAAGGCGGATTCAACACCGCCGCCCTCGATATGGTTGTCGCGCGCATTGAGGCGTTGTTGAAATAGATGATAAAACCGGACAGGCTTTCTACGAAAAAATCCCGGAAGGGGAATCGTCCCGAAAGACCCGTCAGGTTTAGAAAAAAGAAATCAAAGGAGAAGAAAATGGCAAAACAATGGTCGGCACCACCCGCAATGCAGATCGACCCGAAGAAAAAATACAAGGCACGCATGGAAACTGACAAAGGCACGATGGTCATCGAGTTGTTCGCAGATAAAACCCCGAAGACCGTCAACAGCTTCGTCTTTCTCGCGCGCGAAGGATTCTACGAAGACGTCATCTTTCATCGCGTTATCGCCAATTTCATGGTGCAAGGCGGTGATCCCACCGGTACAGGCATGGGCGGACCTGGCTATAAATTCGGCGACGAATTTGATTCAAGCCTCAAACACGACAAACAAGGCATCCTCTCCATGGCAAACGCAGGACCAGGCACCAACGGCTCGCAATTTTTCATCACGCATGGTCCTACCCCGCACCTAAACAACAAGCACAGCGTCTTTGGTCAGGTTGTGGAAGGACTGGATGTGCTCATGTCCATTCCGCCGCGTGACCCAAATAACCGCGCCGCCCCAGCGGTGAAGATTATCCGTGTTACCATCGAAGAAAGCGAGTAACAAAGTTTCGTCAAAGAAAACAGAGAGAGCGCAGAAGAATCCAAAGAAAACTTCTGTGCGCTCTTCACGCGTCGTTACGAAAAAAAGACGCGTTACGAAACCAGGTAATGTCGCTACACTTGCAATCACCCCACCTGCAAGCCTTCAAGCTTTCCATCCGCGCATATCCCCAACATCAAAACCTGTGGACTTTCAAACCAACGCATTGCGATTTCTGGCTTTGCTCGCAGTGATTGGGATCACGGTGTATGTTTTCAGCATCCGCGACCGTGTGGAGGAATTCTCAGCGTTTGGCTACCCGGGAATATTTTTGATCGCGTTGCTTGCCAACGCAACGATTCTACTTCCCGCTCCTGGCGCGGCAATCGTTTATGCAATGGGAGCGATATTCAACCCGATCGGAGTCGGCATCGCGGCAGGCACGGGCGGCGCGATTGGCGAACTCTCCGGCTACCTTGCCGGATTCAGCGGGCAAGCCGTGATCGAGCGGACAGATATTTACGAGCGCACCAAACCCTGGGTTGATCGATATGGTGGCTGGGCGATACTCGTGTTATCCGCGATTCCGAATCCGTTATTCGACGCGGCTGGCATCGCGGCGGGCATCGCAAAAATGCCGCTGAAAACATTTTTATTTTTCGTATGGATCGGTCAATTGATCAAAATGACAATGTTTGCATACGCGGGCAGGTATTCATTGGAATGGCTCGCGCAATTTTTGAACTGAGGAGAATAACATGTCTGACTTCACCAAAATCGATTCGTATCTTGAAAAGAACATGGATAAAAGTATCGCGGAATTATCCAAACTCGTCGCGCAACCGAGCGTCAGCGCGCAAGGCGTCGGGTTGAAGGAGTGCGCGGCGATGGTGGCAGAGATGCTTCGCGCGCGCGGCTTCACCGCCGAGATCATGGATACCGAAGGCGCGCCGGTTGTGTTCGGTGAACGCAAAGGCAAATCCAGCAAAACCTTGCTATTCTACAATCACTACGATGTTCAACCCCCCGAACCATTGGACTTGTGGGAAACGCCTCCTTTCGAGCCATCCCTGCGCGAAGGAAAACTGTACGGGCGCGGCGTCAGCGATGACAAATCTCACATCACATCACGCTTACACGCCATTGACGCGCTTCTCGATGTTGATGGCGAACTTCCGTGCAATGTCAAATTCATTATCGAGGGCGAGGAGGAAACTTCCAGCGTTCACCTGCATGGGTTCATTGTGAAGAACAAGGAGAAGCTCAAAGCCGACGCGTGCGTCTGGGAGTTCGGCGGAGTGGATCATCGCGACGTGCCCATGCAATATCTTGGTTTACGCGGCATCTGCTATGTTGAACTCTCCGTCGAATCGTTGGGCACAGATGTCCATTCAGGACTCGGCGGCTCCATCTTCCCAAATGCGGCGTGGCGTCTCACGTGGGCATTAGCCACGCTGAAAGGGCTTGACGAGCGCATTCTCATCCCCGGCTTTTATGATGACGTGAAGCAACCATCCAAACGCGACCGCGAATTAATGGACGCGCTCCCCGATGTGGCGGAGGAATACAAGAATCGATACGGAGTCAAACAATTCATCAAAGGTCTCACGGGTGGGACGGATTTGAAAATGGAAGAAGTCTTCGTCCCCACCTGCACGATCTGCGGACTCACCAGCGGATACCAGGGTCCCGGTTCAAAGACCGTTCTGCCCGCGAAAGCATCTGCCAAAGTTGATTTCCGGCTCGTACCAGACCAGAAGCCTGAAGACATCGTCCGAAAACTTCGCGGACACCTCGACGCGCAAGGCTTCGACGATGTGCAGATCCAATTCCTCGGGGGCGAGCCCGCCGCTCGGACAGATCCAGATGACGGCTTTGTAAGAACCGTTGTGAAAGCCGCAGAGGAAATTTATGAATTCCCGATGGAGCTCGTCCCTATGATCGGTGGCTCTGGTCCAAGTTATCCGTTTGTGCATGATCTTGGTTTGCCCGTTGCCACCGCGGGCTTGGGCTACCCCGGCACGCTCGCCCACGCGCCGAATGAGAACATCCGGCTGGACTTATATTTAAAACACGCGCGACACATGGCGCGCGTGATGAAAGAATTTGCAAAGTAACCCTGCCAAAATCATCCGCGATCAGATGGCTCCCGCCGGGTCTCTGACCCTGCGGCTTTCCTGAGAAATATTGGCGGCCACATCGTATCTGCGCACGGTGCAGATGCAGACCGCCAATGGGCGAAAAGTACGGTGAGTTTTTATCTGCTCTTTGCAGGTTTATCGCGTCGGGATGCTGCGCGTGATAAAGTTCGGACAGGTCGACGACTTGGTATATTCGAGCCATTTTCCTCCAACGCATTCACTTCATCATGCGTTAAATATCTCCACAGTCGCGGCTTGAGATTGCCAATGTGCAACTCGCCGATTCGGATTCGCAAAATTCTCACAACAGGCAATCCGAGTTGCGCGCACGTCTCACGGATTTGGCGCTTCCGCCCCTCGCGCATGATGACTCGCACCCACGCGCCCTTCCCCTGCGCAGATTCAAAACGGACATTCACCGGCTCGGTTCTGTATCCGTCCTCGAGAACGACGCCTCTTTTCCACGCTTCAAGCTGGTTCTGATCTGGGCGCCGCGCCAACAGGACGCGGTATTCCTTCTCGTGCCCATAGCGTGGATGTGTGAGGCGATTCGTGAGGTCGCCATCGTTCGTCATCAACACGAGTCCTTCGCTTTCATAATCAAGCCTGCCGACGGGGTAAAGATGACCCGCCACATCTACAAGATCGCGGACCGTTCTTCGGTCGTCGTCTCTTTCCTTCTCCACGGTGGAGAGAACGTTACGCGGCTTGTACAATGCGATGTAAATTAACGATTCAGCCGCCGCGATGGGCTTTCCGTCCACAGTAATTTTATCGGTAACGGGATCAGCTTTCTGGCCGAGAGAGGCGCGCTGTCCATTGACGCGGACGCGCCCAGCTGCGATAAAATCTTCACAGGCGCGGCGCGATCCGTACCCTGCGCGCGCAAGAATTTTTTGCAATCGTTCAGGCATAAGGGAAAGTCCTTCAAAAGCGTGAATTGCAGTGGAGTGCTCTGCGATTCATGATTCGTAAACCAATGAAAAGCATTATATCAGCCTGTCGCATATCATCTCTTTCATAAAAGGTTAGATCCAATGAAGCACCCGATCAAAGCCAAATCAATTTTCTCTTTCATGACAGCGAGCTTGTTATTGACCGCGTGTGCCAGCACACCTCCTATGAGCTTGCCGGAGCCAACGAACGTGAACTTTACGCCATCTCCCGTTGATTTCGCCACCATAACGCCGACACGGGTAATACAAGTCGGAATGTGGGATGAGTTGCTGACCGCGACGCCATTTCCGCACGAGTTTCCACTGCCGGCCTCACTTCAAAGCCCGCTGGACGGAATATACGCAAAAATAGATCAATCCCCTCCACAATTTTGGACTTGTTACCGATGCGCCGATTATCGCCCGATGGGCGGGATATGGAGATTGCAATTCGCTAAAGGCGCAATGCGCATTTTCTACCAGATCACGAATTGGAAGAGCATTGCGTCCTTCACCGTGGAAGGCAATCGCCTGAAAATTTTCAACGATCCGTTTTGCCCGCACGACGTTGGGGAATATGAATGGTCGGTGCAGGACGGACAACTTTCATTGAAGGCGATCAACGATGGATGCGCGTTCGATCTGAGGCAGGAGAATTTTAGCAAACAGCCCTGGCTGGCTTGCCCGGCAAACGGCGAACAAGCGGAGGGATGTGCAGAGCCTGCCGTGTTGCTGGGCGAAACCCCTTCTGAATTACCGGTTTCAGTCACGATACATGCGGGGGACAGTCACTACTTCGATACCCCGCCTGATTTATACGCGGCGGCGAACGATCAAAACGTCCCGTCGCCGGAAGGGATTCTGATCCGCTATCACGAGGAGAGCATCCCCTACGGGACGCACCGCGTCCTTTGGTGGAACGGAGACTGGATCGAAGCGTCTACTGAACTCGCTTATTCCTCCATAGGCGTGCAACTTTGGGGCTCAGGCTATCTCGGATGGGCGCGCGTCTTATTCGATGACGTGGAAGTCTGGCGCGGACTTACAACAGCGCTCGGGAAGAAACATGCTTACTACGGAGGCTATATCGAGATTACCGGTTTTGAGCCCGGAACACATACCATCCGTGTGGAAAGTTTGGGATTTGATTACCGCCCCATCAAAATCGCGGCGTTTGGGTTCAGCAACCGGCCCGTGGAAAAGTAAATCTTGCGGGCAATTTTGAAGCACGCATCGTGGAATGAAATCTGGTGTTGTGGTTTTTAATAATTGACAAACTCCACATAAATTTCAAACAGGGAGAGGAGAAACATCATGAAAGTCCGAGACAACAAGTTCGAACTGGAAGACGATGATGATTTTGATTTCCGGTTCGAAGCCAGCCCCAATGTAAATCAAAACATACAATCCATCGAACGCACCCTAATCATCCACGCCACCGAGGGACAGAATGTAGAGGGGGCGGTGGGAACGTTTCTGATCAAGAAAAAAAAGGACGACTCTCGAAGCGGGCTTTCCATCCACCTGATACTTGGAAAAGACGGCAGGGAACTCGTCCAAATGATTCCATTCCTCCGCGGCGCAAACCACGCGGCGGAGTACAACACAAAATCCATTGGCATTGAACTGGATTATCCCGGCGACGTTGCCGAAAGCGAAGTACAGGGAAAACGATATGTTTACGCCAGCGCGCTAAACAACCCGAGCTTCAGATCTTGGCCCCTGTATCCAAAGGAGCAATTGGACACGCTGGTAAGAATTTCCAAAACATTGATGGATAATTACCAGATTGTGGATGTGGCGGGGCACGAGGAATTGCATTCCTACAAAATGGATCCGGGTCCCGCGTTCCCGATTGTGCAGTTCCGCGAACGGCTGGGAGGGGTCATGGGACGCTCCGTCGTCTTTCAGGAGACGGCGAACAAGGTCAGAGTCCGCAACATGCCAGGACCGGGCTTCTCATTCCTTGACGAACCGGAAATTCCAGCCAACAAACGCGTGACCATCATCAATGAATACAACGATGAATCGGGCGCGGCGTATTGCCTGATTTCGGTAATTGACACCATCGAGGGTAATCCGTGGATCGTGGGGTGGGTGCAGAAAAAAGATGTGCGCGTCAGGGAAAACCAGAAATTCATCATCAGGGAGGATCATTACCTGGGCACCCCGGAAGGCGGTCGCTTTCAGGTGGTCGAACCGCACATCCGAGGATTCGACCAAAAACACTCCATCAAAGAACATAAGTACATCATCATGCACTTTACCACCGGCACGCGCATTGAAAGCACGATCTCGCATTTTCGAAATGAAAATTCGGAAGTGAGCGCGCACCTTCTGATCGCCCGCGACGGTCGCGTGATTCAATTTTTACCCTTCACAGCCGTTTCCTTCCACGCCGGAACCAGTTGGTGGGAGCGCGACACCGATCTGAACCGTTACAGCATCGGTATCGAACTGGATAATGCCGGGATACTGAAGGAAACGCCCGAGGGGTGGATGCGAAAAGGAGTGCCGATTTCCGAAGAGGATGTGCTGGTTACGCAACACTGGCGCGACTTTAAACCCAAGGGCTGGCACAGGTTTACGAAAATCCAGGAGAATGTGGCTGAAAAGATCATCAAAGCGCTGATGGAACATTACGGCGACACGGAAACAATCGAACTGCTTGGTCATGACGATGTGAACCTCGCAACGCGCCTGGACCCGGGTCCTGCCTTCCCCATGGAGGAAATCCGCGAAAGGGTGTTTGGTCGCAAGCAACCCAAGATGAAAATTTTCACCATGAGCAAAAACGCTGTCATGTTCGGCAACGATAATGGGAACCCCCCGAACGATAAGCAGGCAAAGGGTAATGCCGACCTCCTCCCATCCGGAGCCGAGGTGCATGTCGTACGCGATGCGGGCAAGTGGACCTTGGTCAACGTCATCCGCACAAAATCCTCAGAACTCAAAAAAACCTCGGGCTGGGTACCAACGAGGAGTCTAGCCGCAACCGGCGGCAAAAAGGGGGGAAAGCCAAAAAAGAAAAACAAGGATGCCGAGACCAAGGATCGAAGGGTCATAGAGGGAGATCAGGCATATTACAGAAAGGGGTTTGGTCCGCCAGCCCCAAAATTACGCCTGCCGGTCTTCAAGGAGGATCCGAGAATTCGCATCGAGGGTATGGAAGGTAACTGGAGTCTCGTGGTACTGCTGGACTTTAATGGAAGAGAGGGTTGGGTCGAAACCAAATTCATCACGCCGAATCCCAACCTGGAACAATAGTTCAAAGGAGTTTGAATGTACACAACCGATATGAAAGAAGGCTTGCACGCGGAAACCGTCACAATGACTGGCGCGAAGGGCGACACGATTAACGCCTATCTCGCGCGCCCACTCGGAGAGGGTCCTTTTCCTGCGATAGTGCTGGCGCATCACATGCCGGGCTGGGATGTGTTGTATCGCGAGTTCACGTATAAGTTCGCGCATCACGGATATGTGACGATCTCGCCGAATCTGTATTTCCGCGCGGGGCACGGAACGCCTGAGGATGTCGCGGCAAGAGTCCGGGCGGAGGGAGGCGTTTCGGATGATTCTGCGGTGGGCGACCTCGAGGGCGCGATGAAGTACGTTCGCGCGCTTCCAGACGTCAATGGGAAAGTTGGAATCTTTGGCACCTGTTCAGGGGGACGACATGCCTGGCTCGCCGCCTGCCGGACCCTTCAACACGCTCAGGGCGACGCCTCAGGGTTTGATGCCGTTATAGATTGCTGGGGCGGCCGCCTCGTCATGACCCCCGATCAACTGACGCCAAAGACTCCGGTCTCTCCGCTCGATTACACAAAAGATTTGCCCTGTCCGGTTCTTGGTTTGTTTGGCAACGACGACAGCAATCCAACACGCGAACAGGTAAACCGCCACGAGGTGGAACTCAAAAAATTCGATAAGGTTTATGAATTTTACAGATACGACGGCGCCGGTCACGGATTCTTTTATTACTACAGTTCGTCCTATCGTCAAGCCCAAGCCGTGGACGGTTGGCAAAAGGTGTTCGCATTTTTGGAGAAACATTTAGCATAGCATGTCATTGCGAGCCGCGAAGCGGCGAAGCAATCCCACGTAACCTACAAGAAGAAGACCTCTGAAATAACAAGATTGCCACGACCGCTGCGGGGTCTCGCAATGACATGTGGAAATGGAGAAACCGATGTGCACCATGATCGTGGAAAAAGTAAAAATTGACGGAAGCGGAAAAGGCACAAGCGGATGGTTTCAACTGGAGCAAGCCAACGTCTCGTACGACCACCCCTTCTACGCGCCGCTGGAACATGCCTTAAATATTGATTTCGTGAACGTGTCACAAGGACCTTCCGCGCGCGTGGCGGTGGAACTAAGCCAACAAGCCGCGCGTGAGTTGGTGAAGACGATCTTAGATGTGCTTGATCAGGCGGAGGCGGGCGGGCATGTATGAGGTGAGTTTCTTGATTCAGCGAAATTGACTGAAGAGGATTCCATGAATTACACAGCCGTTTTCGGATTCTTCGCTGGCATAACTGGTGGAATATATCTCGTAGGCGGATTTATTGTCAACTCCTATCTGGGACGTTACGGAGTAGTTGAGTATCAAATTCTGAGAGCTAAGTATCTGGCTGTTGGAATCATGTATTTACTTTATTTGTTGGCTGCTTCATTATGGACGCTTATTATCGGGATCGTTATAGCACCTATTGTCTTTTTGTTTGACACAGATCTGATTTCCCTATTCGATGCCGCCACTAGTCTTCTATTATTGCCGTGGAGTTTTGGGTTTTTATTCCTCGTATCCGCTAAACGTCCTTTCCAGATAAGATTTAAATTCTTTGAAGTGCTAAAATCAGGTCCAGCTTTCATCATATTTACGGGTTTTATGCTAATTTTTCCATTCATAAGTTTAGCCGCACTTATTTATGAGTTGGGCAATCCATTAATATCGAATTCGTGGGCAGTCATCCTAATGTGGTTTTTATAAGTGTTGGGTACAACGATATATTATGGACACCATATTTATGGGAACCACGAAGCATATTCCAAGCGAATGGACCTTGTAGGCAGCGGGATACCTGTTTCAGTCAGCTTGGCAGTTAATTCTTCAGAAATAAAAGTATTCAAGGAATTAGGAATGTCAACCTCAAGAAACGGAATAACAAATCTATTGCTCTTGTTAGATGAAACCGAACATGCCTATGTTGTAGGAATAGAGCAAAGGGGCGGCATTCAAGCAGCGAAAATAAGTAAAGATTACATAAAGATAATCAAGTACAACCAATTTTTCTCTTAACTATCACACCTTCAACATCTCATCGTGATTCTCCCCATCTTCCTCAGGTTTCGCGAGCGGGGGCATTTCAAGGATCGAGTTTAACCCAAAGTGCTGCAAAAATTCAGGGGTAGTTGAATATAAGATCGGGCGGCCGGGTCCATCCGTGCGACCCGATTCGAGAATCAGGTTTTTGTGCAGGAGACTCTTCAACATGCTGTCGCTGTTGACGCCGCGGATCGAGTCAATGTGAGGGCGGGTGACCGGTTGTTGATAGGCGATGATCGAGAGAGTCTCCAGCGCGGCGCGGCTGAGGTGCGTCGTCGCTTCGAGACCGAGAAAACGCTCGATCAACTCAGCGAGTCCCGGCGCGGTGGTCAATTGCACGCGGCCCGTGTGTCGCTGCAGGCTCAAGCCGCGGGCTGAGAGAGAAGCGTCCAGTTCGTTGAGTCCGCGCTCGATGACGGAAGGGGCAACATCCAGCGCGGCGGCAAGTTGAGCAGTTGTCACAGGTTCGCCCGCGACAAAAAGCAACGCCTCCAATTTCACAGAAAGTGACAATTCGATTTCGATGTGTTTCGCTGGTGAAGCGTCAGAATTGCTCATGCTATAATTACTCCACGTTCAATTTACGATTTGTGATTTACGGTTTTTCACGGTGGTCGAGTAGTCCCGCGTGCATTTTCCTGACACCGTACGTCAGGACGGTGCGCGGGACGTATCGAGACCACAGTACGAATTACCAATTACTGATTGCGAATGAAACCAAAAATATTTCTGCCATTACTTTTACTGATTGCAACAACCCTCGCCTGCACTGTCTTCGTTGGTGGACCTGACTATTCAGATCTCACGCCCATCCCGGTTTCAGCCGAAGCCGCGCAAAGCCTGAAGGACGGCATCAAAAAATCTTTTGAAGACGGCTTGCAAACCGGCGTGGTGACGATCACCATCACCGAACCGCAGATCACATCCTATCTTGCGCTTCGCATGCAGACCGACCCCAATATGCAGCAGAGCGATCAACAACCCATCATCACCGAACCGCAGGTATATCTGCGCGATGGTCAAATGAAAATTTACGGCAAAACGCAGCAGGGTATGTTCGCCGCCAATATTGGCATCCTCCTCAGTGTGGGCCCGGATGAACTGGGGCAAACCAAGATCAAAATCGTTTCAGCAGATTTCGGTCCCTTCCCCGCGCCCAATGGAATCAAGGACGCCATCACTGCAATAATCGAAGAAGCCTACACGGGTTCGCTTGGTCCGGTTGCCACCGGTTTGCGCATTGAAACCATCACCATTGCGGGTGGCATTATGACAGTCATCGGACGAATCCGATAGCCACGGATTATAACATTGTCATTCTGAGCGACCCCTTCGGCAAACTCAGGGTAAACTCCGGGAGCGAAGAATCTCAATGAAGTAAGAGGAGTCTTCGCCGCACTCGCCGTTTAAGGCTCGCGGCTCAGAGTGACACAAAACTAATGCACCGCATCTTTCCCAACCTCAGCCCTTCGATCTCACTCAGGACAAGCCTGCTCTTCGTTCTAATCGCGTCACTCGCACTGACAAGCTGCCGCTCGCCGCAGCTCGCGAGTGCAGATATGACCATCAGCGTCACAGCCGACGGAAATTCGCGTACCCTCACTCTCCCTGCGGGGAGCACCGTGAGCCAGGCCTTGCAGTCTGCTGGAATCACCATCGGAAATTTGGACCGCGCTGATCCTCCCCTCTATACCGTCCTCAGCGATGGCAACTCCATTGAGATTACCCGCGTCAAAGAACTCTTCGAGACCGAAGAACAAATCATCCCATTCGAGAAACAGGTTGTGCGAAACGAGTCATTGCCAGAAGGTGAATCGCGCCTCGTGCAAGCCGGATCCAATGGTTTGCAGGAGCTAACCTATCGCCGCGTACTTGAAAACGAAGTGGAGATCAGCAAGTCCATTGTCAAGTCTGCGATTTTGCAGGAAGCCGTTCCTGAGATTGTGATGATCGGCGCGCAATCATCGTTTGCGCCATTGCCCATCCCCGGCAAACTTGCCTATCTCGCGGGCGGCAACGCCTGGATTATTGACACATCCACCGCGAATCGTATTGCCCTGGTAACAACCGGCGATCTCGACGGACGGATCTTTAAACTTTCACCCAAAGGTGATTACCTGATCTACACGCGCAAATCAAGCAAACCTGCCGATAAAGAAATCAACACGCTTTGGGCTGTCCGCACGAATGGAGTCAAGCCGTTCAATACCGGTATCTCGAACATTGTCCATTTTGCAGATTGGATTCCGAACACAGGCTCGATTGCGTATTCAACCGTCGAGCCGCGCAGCATCGCGCCCGGCTGGCAGGCGAATAATGACCTGCATCGTTACAGCATATCAACCGGCGAGAAAAGAAGGATATTGGACGCAAGCAGTGGAGGCGTCTACGGCTGGTGGGGCATGACCTTTGCATTTTCAGCAGACGGACGCCTAGCATACGCGCGCCCCGACGGGATTGGCTTGGTAGACCTCGATGGAAAATATCTCAAACCCTTACTGGATATCGTCCCATTGAACACACACAGCGATTGGGCATGGCTTCCCTCGCTTTCATGGGGCGCCGATGGAAAAACACTTTATTATGTAACTCATGCGCCTCCGCCCAATCTGGTGGCAGATGAAGACTCGCCATTCTTTGATATCAGCGCAACCTCTTTCGAAAATGATGCAACGGTAGAGCTTGCGGGACAGACTGGCATGTTCGCCTACCCGAGCGCATCGTCATTACAATCGAGTCCACGGGAAAGACAATACCAGGTCGCCTATCTGCAAGCCATCTTCCCAGAGCAAAGCGAAACCAGCCGTTACCGCGTCGTCGTGATGGACCGAGATGGGTCGAACCGGCGAACAATTTTCCCTGCGAATGACGCGCCTGGCATCGAACCGCAGACTCCCGCCTGGGCGCCCGATCCGATTGACGGACAATCCGGCGATTTTATTGCGGTCGTATACCAGGGCAATTTATGGCTTGTGGATAGTGGAAATGGTCAGGCGTTTCAAGTGACAGGCGATGGTCTCGTCACAAGGATTGATTGGAAATAAAAACTGAGAGGATAACACCATGCGTATTTTGATCAGCGGAGCCGCCGGATTTCTCGGCTCACACTTGTGCGATTGGCTTTTGGCTGAAGATCACGAGATTATTGGGCTGGATAATTTTGTCACGGGCAACCCGGATAATATTGCCCACCTGATGGGGAATGAAAAGTTTTCGTTTCAAAAGCACGATGTTTCAAATTATATTTTTGTTCAAGGCAAGGTAGATGCCGTGATGCACTTCGCCTCGCCGGCAAGCCCAAACCCACAATCACCTTCGGGTTATTTCAACCTCCCTATTCAAACGATGAAAGCGGGCGCGCTCGGCACACATAATTGTCTCGGCATGGCGCGCGCAAACAACGCCCGCTTTTTGCTTGCGTCCACCAGTGAAATTTACGGCGACCCACTGGTTCACCCGCAATCAGAAGATTATGCAGGCAACGTTGACCCTGCAGGTCCGCGCGCAGTCTATGACGAAGCCAAGCGGTTCGCTGAATCTATGACGATGGCGTATCATCGCGCTCATGGAGTTGACACACGGATCGCGAGGATCTTCAACACCTACGGTCCGCGCATGGATCTGGAAGACGGGCGTGCATTGCCCAATTTACTGAAGCAGGCGCTGATGGGCCAGCCGCTTACCGTCTATGGTGATGGAGGGCAGACGCGTTCGTTCTGCTACGTAGACGATCTGATTGACGGCATCGTGAAGCTTCTTTATTCAGACGAGCATCTGCCTGTCAACATTGGAAACCAGCACGAAATGACCATCCTGCAATTTGCCGAGACCATCAACCACATTACCGGCAACAAAGCGGGCATCACGTATGTTGACGCGCGCAGTGTCCGCGACCCCCAACAACGCAGACCGGACATCACCCGCGCCCGCACGATTCTCAAATGGGAACCCAAAGTTTCGCTTGAGGAAGGCATTGAAAAGACAATTCCCTACTTCAAGAAAAAACTAGGGCTTGCATAAACTTGAACGACAACAAAGAACGGACACGATTCCTCAAGTTCGCGGCGGTGGGTGCGCTTGGCTCCGTGCTTGATTTTGGAGTCATGAATCTTCTGACGCGCCTGTTTGCCATGCGGCTGGTCTACGCAGGGACGATCTCGTTCCTCTGCGCCGTCGTCAACAACTTCACCGGAAACCGTTTTTGGACCTATCCCGAATCGCGTTCGCGGCACATCCTTCATCAGTTGGGGATGTTTCTTGTTGTGAATGCGGCAGGTATCGCTATTCGGGTCCCGATCCTGCACTTTGTGGAACCGCCCATGGAAGGCTTATTCAAGAGCATGGGCGTTCTGCCTGCCATCACACCGGAGACATTGGCAAAGAACGCCACCCTCGCGCTCGCCATCGGGATTGTAATGCTTTGGAATTACTTCGTGA
>Ga0247727_10013021_pt1 | contig 14121 bp, 12 predicted proteins | sample WisWelCaveWW1625_FD_202498 | JGI IMG/M metagenome (GOLD analysis project Ga0247727, IMG submission 202498) | Biofilm microbial communities from Wishing Well Cave, Virginia, United States - WW16-25 | ecosystem: Environmental > Aquatic > Deep subsurface > Groundwater > Cave microbial mat | place... | reverse complement strand
AGCCAACGGCAGGGTGCGTCGCTTAATAGCCAACCACCAAAACATCAAAGACTTAGTGGCAGGTTTTCACCTAAGAGACACGGACTCATTAGAAGATGACAAAGAAGCGAGAAAGAGAATCCTAGATACTCTCTATCGCCCTATTGTTACACCGTCAGACGCTCAAAAATCAGGACTGGACTCGTGATCATAATATGTCTAAGAAAAAAACAACTAAGCTGACGCCTCGAAATAGGACGAGTATGCTGCTGCAAGAGCTTGTTGGAGAACTGTTTTTCGTAATTCAGGGGGTGCGTCCCGAACTTTTCGGAATAGCAAAGCGGCATCATCGGCTACTTTTGGGTTCCCAAGTTGCAGGCCGATCTCTTGGCGCCACTTCTGCAAGCGTGCCTGTTTCCTCTCAGGCGGGTCGGGCCATGTTCGCAAGTACTCAAGGAAAGAGCGCAATAAAAGTGCTTCGCGGGCGCAAAACTCGACCAGTTCCCAAATCTCATCAAAGGAATCGCTAGGTTCTGACATGGACTCCTCTTTTCTATGCAGTCAGTCTATTAAAGGTGAGCACGGGGGCGGTAATCATATGACGCAGCGTATCCACAAACAGGTCTACGTTCTTGCGCCGGTTGAACCGGAAGGCCATCTCAGTGCAATAGGCTTGCAGGTGCTTTGCGCTGATTCGGTGCCAAGTCCCTATAACGCCGCGCTTCAAGAGGGAGAAAGCGGATTCAACGGTATTGGTGTGAATGTCTCCCTTGACGTAAATCTTGAGCTTGTGGCGAATCGTCTTGTGCCGCCTGTCCTGACGCAGATGCTTCGCAGCACTCCGGTATGCGCTGTGATCGTCGGTCATCAGAAAATCTACATCTTCGCTGATGTTCTCGCGGATGTACTTGGCAAGGGTTCCAGACTTCACGTCTTTTGCATGGAAGAAGCGAAGTTCCCCGCCCCTCTGCCGGATACCGACGACAACTTCTTTGTCAGAGGCGTGTGGCCCGCGCCCCATTCCGTGCTTAACACCCCCGATGAAAGTTTCGTCCATTTCTACAGTGCCGTCCAACATCGCCTTGTCTGTTTCGGCCATTGCCGCCCGGATTCTGTGGCAGAGATACCAAGCGGTTTTGTAGCTGATCCCCAGGGTGCGCTGAATCTGACAGGCGGACATGCCCTTCTTCGCTTCGCAGAGAAGCAGAGTAGCGACAAACCACCTACTGAGCGGCAGGTGGGTATCGTTGAAAACCGTGCCTGCCGTAACCGTGAATTGGTAGTCGCAATCCTTGCAGTAAAACAGGTGCTTGTCGGTTTCCAGTTCAACGACTGGCCCCTTGCAGCGGATGCATTGCGGGCCTTCCGGCCAGCGCAGACGGGCGAGCAATTCCCGGCACTTGGCATCGGTAGAGAACATCGTGTTTACGTCAATTAGGTTCATGGGAGACCTCGCGTGGAGAGAGACCATAGACGGAAGTTACTGAAGAGGGTGCCGACGCGGAAACTACTGGCAAGCATCAAAAAGGACATTCGGCAGACCATCCGTACCGTTGCCGCGTCCGGTAAGCCTAAGAAGAAGTGAGGGTTGCTTTGCATAAGTCAAAACATAGCAGGTTGCCGTTCTTTTGTCAAGTAAATAATCATGAAACGATGCTTTTGGAGAGAGTAACGGGAAGGAAGGAAGCGGCAGACCGGCCCGGGAGGCGGGAGGGGAAGGCCTGCCGGTGATGGTTAACTCGCGAGCACATCATGGTGAATAGAATTAGCAAATAGTTAAAGGCTTGTCAAGAGGAAAATTGCAAAAAGAAAAAGCCTCACCGCAGAGGTCGCAGAGGGGCTGGGGATTGACGATTGAAGATTGAACCATTGAGCCATTTGGCCATCGGGCCATTGAGTGAAGAAGTGAAGAGGGCAGTTTTCAGGAGACCGTGAACCGTAATCCGTGAACCGTTATGGGGTCGTCCGCCGTGGCCAGGGCTATGGCGAGCTGTGACCGCACGGGCAGAACTACAACAGTCGGTAGCGCCCGCCGCCGAGGAAGTCGAGGAAGCCGAGGTCCCGCAAGATTTGGAGTTGCTGGCGGATTTTAGGGCGGATGTTTCGATTGGCCGGATGGAATCGGGCAAGGCGGGATTCGAACGTGTAGGCGTCGGCAAGAGAGAATTCGCGTTTTCCGAGGGAGAGAAGGGCAGTAAAGACGTCGAGGGTCCAGCCCCGGAGTTCTGGAGGGATTTTGGCAAGAGGGCGAAGGCGCTTGTATTGCGTCCGGACAGCATCGGGCGATTGAGGTGCGCCATCCAAAATGATGGCGATGCGTGCGTTGGTGGGAATGCGGTCGAGAAGGATGTCGCAACCGACCCATCCGGCGCGGCGTGCCGTGAGGGCAAGGGGTTTGCGTCGATGAATGGCCGAAAGTGGGAAGGCGTAGCAAGGGATGAGCAACAGATTGCGCGCAGCCCATTCGTCGGGATCGTAGTGGAGGGCGAAGAGATTGGGCGTGCGGTCAGCGCGGATGGCGGAAAGCATGGCGGAGTAGGCGGCGTCCATAATGCGGGAGGCAAACGGCCGCGAGGCACTCTTCAATTGGAAGGGCGCGTCGCAATTCGGGCAGACGTAATCAATTGCAGGCGTGTTGGTGCGAGACCGGGTGAGGCGGTTCGAGGTGCAGCTGGGGCAAAAGAGATTTGCTTCGGCCCAGGATTCAGTGGCGACACGGGCGCGTTGGGAGGGAGACTTGTAGCGGGAGAGGGAGTCGGTGGGAAGTGAGAGTCTCACGCGGGGATTAGATCATGTTCCTCCACAAGAACAAAATTGAGGTCAAACGGGTCTACCGAAACTCGAATGTTTACAAGTGACAAAGCCGCACGTAGTTGTCGTGGTCTAAAGCGATATCGTTCAAGGTCTTTATTCCGACGCAAAGTTCGAGACAAGTGCGAATTCGCTGGCGGCCCGTGCCGGAGGTCTGAAAAAAGGAGTCCGCGAAATCAAGGCCTCGGGCGGGCCCCAGTCTTTCCTCGAATCGAGCAACGCTAAAGTCCTTCTCGCCTACCATTTCGCCCATGATATTACGGGCAAGATCAAAGAGAGCCTGAACGCCCACAGTCTTGCGTATGTACGAATTGTTAGTAGCTCCCCGCCAGAAAGCTGTGTCAACTGCCGCAAAGAAATTCTTAACACCTGTGTAGATAATATCGTCGCTCTTCGAAACGTAGAGCTTCCGCAAGGGACTCGGGTCAGGCGAATTGGACATGAGAACAGCACGACCTTTGCCTTCGTACCTAAGACTCCCTCCCATCTTGTAGGCATCGCGCTTAGGGTTACGGGAAATCAGTTTGACTATGCCTTCCACCAGTGTGGCTGTTGAAACCGCCCATCCACCGGTGCGTCGAACCTCAGCCATTCGGGGAGCAAAATCGTTCTCTGCCGAGACGATGATGTGACCGCAAAACGGTGATTTGGGGTCACAATTAAGCTTGCGCGTAAGGAAGACAGCGAGTTTTTCTGGGGTCCACTTTTCAGGATTTTCATCCTCAACGTTGTAACCAAACAATTCATATGTAAGGCTCTTGTTCACTGGACGCTGATTTGCGTTTATCGTGGCGAAGAGAAAAGCTTGGTACGGCTTGGGTAGCTCAAAAAAAACCGCGCACAACAAGGGCATGTCGAGTCTTCCCTGCTCTGCGGCATAATTGAAACCGAAAAGCCTGTGCTGCCCGTCAATGATCGGAGCCAGCTTTGCAGGGCTTGGGATGTGAAGTATGCCTGTTAAGCCGTCCTCGGCAATGTCTATCCTCCACTTTGCCCCGTCGACTTCCTCAATCAGGCCGTCGTCCTCTCGATAATTGGCTGCAAGAATAATTGAGTTGGGGAACGAGGCCTCCGGGGTGTCTATGAAAAGTCCGATTTCTTTAAGACGCCGTTCCGCTAGAGGTCGCTGAGAACCTCCAAGTTCATATGAGTCATCAGCTCGCCTCTCGGCGGTTAGTCTGTCGCTGTAGGCAACGTCGAGAAGGATACGCGCTGGAATAGTTGCGACAAAAAAATCCCCAAAAGGTTGGGAGATAATGAGTCCTGGACGTGAGAAAGGGTAACGTGCGTTCACTTTTTCCATTCCTTGTCCTCAGACTCTAGAAGGGGGATGGACACACTTCCACCTGTTGCGCTCCCTGGCTTAACATCATCAAAGCGCTTGTTCTGTCCATTCGCGACCCACCAGAATCCGATGCTCAAGATTGTTCCAAATAGGCACCAGAGGAACTGCCAGCCCTGCCCAGAGATTGTAGAGAAAATTAGCACGGTCAAGAAAAGACCCCCTCCAATGAGTCCAAAGGACCGGAGATAGGGCTGCGGTTCTTGATTAAAATCGAGAACGGCAGCCCCAACCAATGCGGGGAAATATCCCAAGAGTGCTACCGAAATACCCTCGATGCTCCAGCCTGATCTGATAATTGTCACCAAAACGCCTGAACCGCCACACAGGATTACCCCCACAAAAAGATAAGCGTAAAAAGTAACGGACGTACATGGTGACCGGAAACGACGGACCAAGTCAGGCCAGATCAGTTCCATGGATTTCGGAGTCGAAGTGTCCATTGAGAATTCCTCTATTTCCCCAGAGTCATCTTTAAGTCGTCATGCTCTTGGATTACTGGGTTGAAGGAAAGTGGGCTTATTCATGTCGGTCAAAAACTGTGTTCGTCAGCGGTGCGAGTATGCGCCGTCATATTCAGAATTTCAACCTTGTTACTTAGCTGTCGAGGAGGTAAATCTCGGTTTCGGTTTTGATGACGAACAGAATGTTCAGAGCGGCGCGGGGGCTGGAGTGGAATTTCTGCCAGGCGTGTTCGAGGTCTGAGGCTTCCACGGTGAAGACAATCTTTCGAGGTTCGGCGGCCACGAAGTAAAACTTTCGTTCGCGCTGAACCAATTTTCCCGAAGAAGAAAGCGCCATGGGCCGATAGACCGTGCGATCTGATCGATCCACAGGATCGGCGCGGGGATCAAGATCATTCTGCGCCACGGCCACAAAAAGTTGGACGGAGACGAGCTCAGCGACGATGCGCGACTGTGCCAGATCGGCACAGTGCTGCTCGCGTTCAATAGTAATGATGCAGCGGCGGAGGCGCAGGCAGGCAATGGCGGTAGTGCCGCTGCCCATGAAGGGGTCGAGGACGAGGTCGCCGGGATTGGAGGAGGCGAGGAGGATGCGTTCGAGGAGAGCGACGGGTTTTTGGGTGGGGTGTTTGCCGAAGCGCTTTTCCCAGGGCTCGGGCGGACGAATTTCCCAGACGGACTTCATCTGCTTGCCGCCGGCGATGCGGCGCATCTCCTGGTAGTGGAAGGTGTGGCGGCTGCGCTTGTTTTTGGCGGCCCAGATGAGGGTTTCGGTGGCGTGGGTGAAGTAGCGGCAGGAGAGATTCGGAGGGGGATTGGGCTTGACCCAGGTGATGTCGTTCAAGAGCTTGAAGCCAAGCTGCTGGAGGGCGAAGCCGACGCTGTGGATGACGTGGGCGGTGCCGGAGACCCAGATGGAGCCGTTGGGTTTGAGGACGCGCTGCGCGGCGGCGAGCCAGGCGCGGTTGAAGTCGTGGTTGGCGGCGGGGCCGCGAGAGCGGTCCCACTGGCCTTTGTTGACGCTGACCATGCGGCCAGCGTGGCAGGTGATGCCGTCGTTGGAAAGAAAATAGGGCGGGTCGGCGAAGATGAGGTCCACGGTGGCTTCGGGAATGGCGGCCAGAATGTCGAGACAATCGCCCTGGAAAATTTTGATGTGGTGCGCGGGGTCGTGGAAGACCGGCTCGGGGAGTGCGGGCGAAGCGGCGAAAGGGGCAGATTTCGTCATGGCGCGTCGAGGGATCGGATCGTTGATCGAGTGGGCAACAGAGTCAAGTAGGGGCGGCCTCGCGGGGTACGAGACCGCCCGGTTTGCGTGGAGGTGTTGTAGGGGCGGTCTCGCGGGGTACAAGACCGCCCGGTTTGCGTGGAGGTGTTGTAGGGGCGGCCTCGCGGGGTACGAGACTGCCCGGTTTGCGTGGAGGTGTTGTAGGGGCGGCCTCGCGGGGTACGAGACCGCCCGGTTTGCGTGGAGGTGTTGTAGGGGCGGCCTCGCGGGGTACGAGACCGCCCGGTTTGCGTGGAGGTGTTGTAGGGGCGGCCTCGCGGGGTACGAGACCGCCCACGAATGGCAAGAGGGCGGTCCCGCAGACGGGGCCGCCCCTACAGGGTCTGTTTCCAGGGCGGGGTCCATGCAGGAGGTTGATGTGAACGCTTCCAATCGAGCGTGTCCAACGTGAAGGAGCCGGAAAAGGGGTAATCCCAAGGCTGGGCGCAGAGGCCCTTCCGAACGGGATTGAGCCAGATGTACCAGGAGACGGAATCCGAGGAATCTCCTCCGCGAAGGATGTGGTCGTAGAAAGAGCGTTGCCACAAGGGGTCGTGAAGAGTCTTGGCGGCGGATTTTTCGGTGGATTGTTTGAACGCAAGCATGAAGGAGATGAGATTGCTCCTATCCGTGAGGCCTTCAACAAGGATGTGGAAATGGTCGGGCATGACGCAGTAGGCGTGGACGGCGAACGTGTGGTGGAGGGAGATTTGGCGGAGTTTCTCAATCAGCCAGCGGGCGCGATCGGGCGCATGGAAAATGGGCAAGCGACGGTAGCAGCAAATGGTCACAAAGTATTGGCGGCGGCCGAGGTATTCCGATCGTGACAGTCGGATTCGCTTGCGCCGAAGAGGCGATGCTGGGGGTGTTACCGTAATGGTTTAGTGTACCACAATGGAAACACACCCCGAGGCAATCGTATGGGGGCGGCCTCGCGGGGTACGAGACCGCCTGCCAAAGGAAAAGAGGGCGGTCCTGTCCAAGTGCGGGACAGGGCCGCCCCTACAGGGGCTCGGCGAATCCACAGGGATAGGGCTGGCATCGAAGGAAGAGAAACGGCAGAATAGGCCCCTCTCAGACTCAGCCGGGGGAGAAACTGTGCAACGAGCGGCCGCAGCCCCTCAGCAGCAGATCGACCAGCTTTGCATCAACACAATTCGCACGCTAGCGATGGACGCGGTGCAGGCGGCCAACTCCGGCCATCCGGGAACGCCGATGGCCATGGCTCCGGTGGCGTACTGCCTGTGGCAACGATTCTTACGGTTCGACCCGGACGACCCCATCTGGCCAAACCGCGACCGGTTTGTGCTGTCGGCGGGGCATGCGTCCATGCTGCTGTACTCATTGCTGCACCTCGCGGGAGTGAAGGCCGTCAACCCGATGTACGAAACGCTGGGCGAGCTGTCGGTGAAGCTCGAAGACATCAAAAGATTTCGGCAGCTCGAGAGCAAGTGTCCGGGACACCCAGAGTACCGCTGGACCTCGGGTGTCGAGACGACGACGGGACCGCTCGGGCAAGGCGTCGCGACCAGCGTGGGGATGGCGATTGCCGGTCGGTGGATGGCGGAGTACTTCAACCGGCCGGGGTTTGAGATGTTTGGCTACCGGGTGTACGCGCTGGCCGGCGACGGCTGCATGATGGAAGGGATTTCGAGCGAGGCGGCGTCGCTGGCGGGGCACCTCAAGCTCGCGAACCTCTGTTGGATTTACGACAACAACAAAATCACCATTGAGGGCCACACGGACTGGGCGTTCAGCGAGGACGTGGCTACGCGGTTTATCGGCTACGGTTGGAATGTGACGCGAGTGGGCGACGCCAACGACCTCGAAATGCTCGAGCGGGCGTTTGAAACGTCCCACAAGTCCGCGGACCGGCCCACGCTCATCATCGTGGACAGTCACATCGGGTACGGCGCGCCGAACAAGGAGGATTCGAGTGCGGCGCACGGCGAGCCGTTGGGCGAAGAAGAGATTCGGCTGACGAAACGCAACTACGGCTGGCCCGAAGAGGCGAAGTTTTTTGTGCCGGAGGGAGTGCGCGAGCATTTCCGCGCAGTGATGGGCGACCGCGGACGTCGGTTGCGCAGGGAGTGGATGGCGCTGTTTGAGCAGTACAAGGCGAAGTATCCGCAGTTGGCCGACCATTTGTACAAAATGCAGCACCGGCAACTGCCGGAGGGTTGGGACAAGGAGTTGCCGACGTTTGCGGCAGACGCGAAAGGACTGGCGGGACGCGATGCGTCGGCGAAAGTGTTGAATGCGGCGGCGAAAACTTTGCCGTGGCTGATTGGCGGGTCGGCGGACCTGGCGCCGTCAACAAAAACGCGGCTGACGTTCGACGCGGCGGGAGACTTCGAGGCGGGCAAGTACGGCGGGCGAAATTTTCACTTCGGCATACGCGAGCACGCCATGGGAGCGGTGTTGAACGGGCTGTCGCTCAGCAAGGTGCGGGCCTATGGCTCGGGCTTCTTGATTTTCAGCGACTACGGGCGAGCGCCGATTCGGCTGGCGGCGTTGATGGAGCTGCCGGTCATTTATGTGTTTACGCATGACTCGATTGGCGTGGGCGAAGACGGGCCGACGCACCAGCCGGTCGAGCAATTGGCTTCGCTGCGGGCGATTCCCGGGCTGCTGACGATTCGTCCGGCAGATGCGAATGAGGTGATCGAAGCGTGGCGCGTAATTCTGCAACTGCGGCACGAGCCGGCGGCATTGATCTTGTCGCGACAGGCATTGCCGACGATTGACCGGTCGAAGTACGCGGCGGCATCCGGAGTGGCGCGCGGCGCGTACACCCTGGCAGACGCGACGGGCGGCGCGCCGCAAGTGATTCTGATCGGGACGGGGAGCGAGGTTTCGCTGTGTCTCGCGGCCTATGAGCAACTCACGGCGGAGGGGATACGCGCGCGGGTGGTGAGCATGCCGTGCTGGGAAATTTTTGAGAAGCAGGAGCAGGCATACCGCGATGCGGTGCTGCCGCCACAGGTGACCGCGCGCATTTCTGTGGAGCAGGCGTCCACGTTTGGCTGGGAACGATATGTGGGCACGCAGGGGCGCGCCATCGGGATGAGGACGTTTGGCGCGTCGGCACCGCTGAAGGAGCTGCAGAAAAAGTTCGGCTTCACGCCGGAACATGTAGCGAAGGCGGCGCGAGAGCTGGTGGCGCGGCAGGGGGCGAAGTGAAGATTGTGGTGGGCTCGGACCATGCCGGGTTCGCGCTGAAAGAGGAGCTGAAGGTTGAGCTGCGACGCCTGCGCCACAAAGTGATGGATGTGGGAACGCACTCAACTGCATCGGTGGACTACCCCGACTACGCCGAGAAGCTGGGGCAGGCGTTAATCGAGCGGCGGGCGCAGCGAGGGGTGTTAGTTTGCGGCTCGGGCGTGGGGGCGTCGGTGGCGGCGAACAAGCTGCCGGGAATACGCGCAGGACTTTGCCACGATGCCTACTCGGCGCACCAGGGCGTCGAGCACGACGACATGAACGTTCTCGTGCTGGGCGCACGAGTGATCGGCAGCGAGCTGGCGAAAGATTTGCTGCACAATTTTCTGCAGGCGCGGTTCACCGGCGAGGCGCGCCACAAGAGACGATTGGCGAAAGTGCGAGCGCTGGATCAGAAGTACGGCCGAGGGACGATTCCCGCGCGGAAGCGTTAGCTACGCAACGAGCGAGGTGCGAAGATGGCGGAAGCACGCAGCGTCACCACGATGAACCCTCTTCAGCAATTGGGAACGTACGGACAGTCCATCTGGCTCGACTACATCCGGCGCGGGCTGATTACCTCGGGGGAGTTGGCGGGGCTGATACGCGAAGACGGGCTGAAGGGAGTGACGTCGAACCCGGCGATTTTTGAGAAAGCCATCGCCGGCAGCACGGATTACGCGGATACGCTGCGCGTAATGGACGAGAGCCGCGACCTCGGCGTAATGGCCATTTACGAACAGCTGGCCATCCGCGACATCCAGGATGCGGCGGAAGTTTTGCGCCCGGTGTACGAGCAGACGAAGTGGCGGGATGGCTACGTCAGCCTGGAAGTATCGCCGTATCTGGCGCGCGACACGGAGAAGACGATTGCCGAGGCGAGGCGGCTGTGGAAAGCAGTCGGGCGGGAAAACGTGATGATCAAGGTGCCGGGGACGAAGGAGGGCATTCCCGCCATCGAGCAGCTCATCAGCGAGGGCATCAATATTAATGTCACCCTGCTGTTTTCGATGGAGGCGTATGAGCGGGTAGCTGAGGCTTATTTGCGCGGTCTCGAAAAGCTGGTTGCCGGCGGCGGAGATCCGAGCCGGGTAGCCAGCGTGGCGAGTTTCTTTATTAGCCGTATTGACTCGCTGGTGGACAGCCAGCTCAATGCCAAGATCAAGGCGGCGGCCAATGCGCAACAAGCCAGCTTGGCGTCGTCTTTGTTGGGGAAAGTGGCAATTGCCAACGGCAAGCTGACCTATCAGCGCTATCAAGAGATTTTCCACGGCCCGCGTTGGGAGGCGCTGGCGAAGCGCGGGGCGCAGACGCAACGGGTGCTCTGGGCCAGCACGAGCACAAAAAATCCGCAGTTCCGCGACGTGATGTACGTCGAAGAATTAATCGGCCCGGACACGGTGAACACGATTCCGCCGGCAACGATGGATGCCTTCCGCGACCACGGACAGCCGCGCGCCAGCCTGACGGAACATCTTCCCGGTGCCCGCGACGTCATGGCCAACCTCGAGCGCGCGGGCGTCTCGATGAAACAGGTGACGGACCAGTTGCTCGACGAAGGGATTCAACTGTTCGCTGATGCCTTTGACAAGCTGTTGGGCGCCGTGGAGAAAAGTTGCGTGGCGTGTGTGCCTCCGCTGGCCAATCGCCAAACCTACAAGTTGCCAGCCGCTCTGGCAGAGGATTTGAAGGAAGCGATCCGCGACTGGCGCTCGCAGGGAAAGATGCGGAGGCTTTGGGCGCGCGACGCGAGACTCTGGACCGGGGAGGACGAGGCCCACTGGCTCGGCTGGCTCGGGATCACCGACGATCAGCGGGCCCACTTGCAGCACTTGAAGGATGTGGCCGAGGATGCCCGCAAGTCGGGGTTTACCAGCGTGCTCTTGCTGGGGATGGGCGGTTCGAGCCTCGCTCCGGAAGTGTTGGCGATGACCTTTGGGAAGGCCCCGGGCTTTCCGGAGTTGCACGTTTTGGATTCCGTTGATCCGGAGCAAATCCGCACGTTTGAGAAGAAAGTTGATCTCGCGAATGCACTCTTCATTGTGTCCAGCAAATCTGGCACGACGCTCGAGCCGAATATTTTCCACCAGTATTTTTTCGAGCGCGCGCGGCAGGCAGTCGGCCCGGCGGAAGCTCCGAAGCGGTTCATTGCCATCACCGATCCCGGTTCGAAGCTCGAAGCCGTGGCCCGCACGGAAGGATTCCGCTACATTTTCCCGGGCGTGCCCAGCATTGGCGGCCGGTATTCGGCGCTGTCGAATTTCGGAATGGTGCCGGGCGCCTTGGCGGGAGTGGATGTAACAAAATTGCTCGACCGCGCCGAGGAGATGGTCCAGAGCTGCGCCTCGTGCGTGCCCATTGAAGAAAACCCGGGCGCGATCCTGGGACTGATCTTGGGCGTTGCGGGACGCCGGGGCAAAGACAAAGTAACGATTGTTGCCTCGCCGGGCATCTGGGATTTCGGCGCATGGCTCGAACAGTTGATTGCAGAATCCACTGGCAAGGAAGGGAAGGGGTTGATCCCGCTGGATGGAGAGAAGCTCGGGCCGCCCTCGGTCTACGGGCAGGACCGGCTGTTTGCGTATTTGCGGTTGGAGGGCGGGGCCGACCCGGCTCAGGACGCGGCAATCGAGACGATTGAGAAAGCCGGCCACCCGGTGGTGCGCATCCCGCTGACGGACACCTACGACATCGGCATGGAATTCTTCCGATGGGAGATTGCGACGGCGGTGGCAGGGTCGGTGCTCGGAATTAACGCGTTCAACCAACCCGACGTCGATGCCAGCAAGATCGAGACGCGCAAGCTGACCACCCAATACGAACAGACCGGTTCTCTGCCGGCCGAGGCGCCGTTCTTTGAGGGCGAGGGAGTGGAGTTGTTCTCGGACGCGAAGAACGTCGCGGCGCTGTCGAAGGCGGAGAAGTCGCTGAGCGGTTATCTGCGCGCACACCTTGCGCGTCTGGGGGCTAGCGATTATTTCGGGCTTCTGGCGTATGTGGAGATGAACGACGCGCATCGGCGCGAACTCGAAGCCATGCGCCATGCCGTGCGCGACGCCAAGCGTGTGGCGACGTGTCTGGGCTTTGGCCCGCGGTTTTTGCATTCCACCGGTCAGGCATATAAAGGAGGGCCGAACAGCGGCGTGTTTTTGCAGGTGACATGCGACGACGCGGCGGACCTGCCCGTGCCCGGGCAGAAGTACACCTTTGGCGTAGTGAAGGCGGCGCAGGCGCGCGGAGATTTCCAGGTGCTTGCCACACGCGAGCGTCGCGCATTGCGAGTGCATCTGGGCGAAGACGTAGCGGCGGGGCTGAGCAATCTGCGCCGTGCGATGGAGCAAGCACTTGCGTAGGGAAATCTGGCGATTGCGCCATTCCGCCATTGAGTCATTGAAGATTGGCGGAGAAGGACGAGGGACATTGAGAGTGAGCCGATGGCCGAGGTGACGACTCTCTTCTGGGATGTGGGCGGTGTGATCCTGACCAATGGCTGGGACCGCAGCTCAAGAAAGCTGGCGTCGGAGAAGTTTGGGCTGGACTGGGAGGAATTTCAGGACCGGCATGAACTGTCGTTCCCGGCGTTTGAAATGGGCGAGCTCACGCTGGACCAGTATCTGGACCGGACGATTTTTTACCGGGCGCGGTCGTTTTCGAGGGATGAATTTGCGGCGTTCATGTTCGCGCAGTCATGCGAGCTGCCCGAATCGCGGGCAGTGGTGTCGCAACTCGCGCGCGGATGCCGCTATTTTCTGGCCACGATTAACAACGAGCCGCGCGAGCTGAATCAGCGGCGCATCGAGCAGTTCGGCCTGCGCAAGGAATTTCGCGCGTTTTTCAGCTCGTGTTACGTGAGGATGCGCAAGCCGGAGGCCGCCATCTACAAGCTCGCACTGGATGTGACGCAGCGCGACCCTCAGGAATGCGTGTTCATTGACGACCGCGCGCTGAATCTGGAATGCGCGGGAAAGTTGGGCATGCGCACGATTCATTTTCAGAATGCCGTTCAGCTCGAGGACGAGTTGCGCCGAAACGGTGTCGCCGCCTGACGCCGCCGGCAGGAGGACATTCCATGGACATCACAATGGTGGGTCTCGGCAAGATGGGTCTGAACATGACCAAGCGGCTGCTGCGCGGCGGACACGCCGTGTACGCCAGCGACCGCGCCGCTGCCCCGCTTGCCGAGGCCATTGCTGCCGGCGCAAAAGGGCTGGCCACACTCGCTGATTTAGGAAAGATCCCCGGACCGCGCGTGGTTTGGGTCATGGTGCCCTCGGGCAAGCCGACGAGCGAGACGATTGATCAGCTTGCAGGCATTTTGTCGAAGGGCGACATCGTAATTGACGGCGGAAATTCGATGTTCCGCGATTCGATTGAACACCACAAGAAATTACAGGCGGCGGGGATTTCCTTCCTCGATGCCGGCACGAGCGGAGGGATCTGGGGACTCGAGGTGGGATACTGTCTAATGGTGGGCGGGGAGAAGGAGGTCTTCGCCAAGGTCGAACCGATTTTCAAGACGCTGGCGCCGAAGGATGGATACTTGTATGTGGGCGGGCCGGGGGCGGGACACTTCACGAAGATGGTGCACAACGGAATCGAATACGGAATGATGCAAGCCTATGCCGAAGGGTTCGAAATCATGCAAGCCTCGGGCTACGGGCTGAATTTGAAAGAGATTTGTCATTTGTGGAATCAGGGCGGCGTCGTGCGGTCGTGGCTGCTGGAGCTGGCCGAGCGGGCGTTTGCCAAGGACGCGGACCTGTCGTCCATTGCGGGATACGTGCCGGACTCGGGCGAAGGGCGCTGGACGATTTTCGAAGCGATCAACCACGACGTACCCGCGCCGGTGATCACGATGTCGCTGTTCACGCGCTTCCGGTCGCGGCAGACGGAGTCGTTCCAGTCCAAAGTGCTGGCGGCGTTGCGGAATGAGTTTGGCGGACACGCGGTGAAGAGCGCGCAGAAAGCGTAGGGAGGCCGAATGTCGCCGGAAACTGCGGAAGTGACGCAAACGCTGGCTGCCGACAATCTGATGTGCACGATCCCGACCGACCCGG
>Ga0247727_10013020_pt1 | contig 14122 bp, 14 predicted proteins | sample WisWelCaveWW1625_FD_202498 | JGI IMG/M metagenome (GOLD analysis project Ga0247727, IMG submission 202498) | Biofilm microbial communities from Wishing Well Cave, Virginia, United States - WW16-25 | ecosystem: Environmental > Aquatic > Deep subsurface > Groundwater > Cave microbial mat | place... | reverse complement strand
GCGAGCAAGCTGAGCGCCGTCAAGTTCAATCGAAATGAAGACAGCATCGAATTCACATATTCACTGCGGCGTTGCGGACGAGTGAGTCGAAGAGGCGACGGCAATTGTTCGGCGAGTTTTTCAATCGCGGCCTCGTCGCCCAACAAATCGACGCGATCTACTGCGCCGAGGCGATCAAGAAGTTCCTGGCCAGTCGCGATATCAAGCACGAGCAGATTTTCATCTGATAAGCGATCGCCTTCTTGCCGCGGAATGATTCCGGCGATCACAACTTCTTTCCACACGCTGTTGACGAGGACATGCAGCGAATCGCCGGCATGCAATGAACATTGCCTCGCAAATGATTCGGTGATCAACGCGTGGTTAGGCCGTGTTGCGAACTTTATGAAACTCTCGAATGCCGAATCAACATCCTTTTGAGAAAGCGACGATCTGACTATTGAAGCAGCGGGATCACTTTCATCGTCACCCATTCCACTTTGTTTTTGCAAAGAAATGCTGCGAAGAGGTGAATCGACAAATGGGTCTATGGCGAGAAGACGGACTGGGCGACTGTCTGCCTCACGGCAGAGTGCGAGATATTCAATGACCGGCGCGGCGACAATGCTGCTCTTCTTCATCAAGCTTGCGACGACTGAATCCGGCACGCCTGACTGGCCGCCGGTGATTTCATGCGTCGCTCTCCCGGCGACGGCCTCGACACTATCGTGAAATGATCGCAAGGCGTTTTCATTGGCGAGATCGATTCCCACCATCACCGCCACGCCAAGCGCGATGCCCAGCAGAACAAGAAAAGTCTCAAGCGGCTTCCGCCGCAAATGGCGGGCGCTGAAAATTTTGATGAGCCGGAACATGCGTTAGCGATTTGGGTTGGCAACAGATGGCGAAGCAAAAGCAGAAGATTGTGAGCGCGACGTTTCGAACAGCTCGCCATCGCGCATGTGAAAAAGCCGATCGGCAAATCGAGCCGCCTCGTGGCTATGCGTAGCCATCACCACGGCTTTGTTTTGCTTCTGTGAAAGTTCTTTGAGGATCGAGAGAATGTGCAGGCCGGTTTCGGAGTCAAGATTTCCCGTCGGCTCGTCGGCCAAGATCACCGGCGGATCGTTCATCAACGCGCGACACAAGGCGACGCGTTGTTGCTGGCCGCCAGAGAGTGTATCGGGCATGGCGCTCCAACGGTCAGCAAGACCGAATTGCGCAAGCAAAGCGCGTCCACGTGCTTCAGCCTCGTAATGGTTTACGCCGTTCAATTGCGCGGGCAGGATCACATTCTCCAATGCATTGAGCGTGGGCAGCAAATTGAAGAACTGAAAAACAAAACCGACGGTGTTGCGACGAAGGAGAGTTGCTTCGAGATCATCCATCGCCGCCAAATCTTTGCCATCGATGATGATTCTTCCTGCGCTCGGCGTATCGACGCCACAGAGCAAATTGAGCAGCGTACTCTTTCCGGATCCGCTGGCGCCATACAGCGCAATAAATTCGCCAGCAGCAATCTCCATGTTCACCAAACGCAACGCTACGATTTCGCTGCCGGCCTGGCCGTAGCTCTTGCGCAGATTTTCAATTCGAATCATTCGTGCTCGTTGAATCCGTCGATGAGTCAGTCCATGTGCTGATAAAAGAAATGACTTGCTCGATCTGCAATGAAGCGAGTTCTCCTTCAAATCCTTCCATGCGTTTTTCGCCGGCTCCTCTGCCAAAAAGAATAATCTGACGCGCGCTGTCCGCGCCGATTTTTTTCACGCTGCCGCGAAGCGAAGGCCCGAACATTCCGCCCTGGCCTTCTTGTCCATGACAACGACTGCATTGCGCATATTTGTCGGCGTAGCCGAGATAAATAAGCTGGCCGGGGTCCGTGATGTCCGGCGGTGGGCTTGGGGAGCAGGCGAGAACGCACAGAGAAAAAGTAATCGCTGAGAGTAATTTCATGGATTCGTGAATCAATGGATTGCTGGATTATTGGATTGATGAATGGAGAATCTGGCAATTGTTGTTTCCAGTATTCAAACCATCCAAAAGTCCATCAATCCAAAACCAGCTTCAATTCTTGAGATCGACGCGCGCGCCCCATTTGAGAGAGTAACCCGGCGCGGCAATTCCTGGTCGCCATTCAAAAGTTTTATTTAAAATATTCTCGAAAGAAAAATAAAAAGAGAGGTTGCGGTGTCGCAGAAAAAGTTGAATATCGAATAATTGAGCGCCGGGGACTTCGACATCTGTGAGCAGAGGTGGAGTCGTCGAATTGATCGGCGTAATACTTTTTCCGTAATGTCTTAAAGCGACTCGTAGCCGCGTCGCCAAATCTCCCGCAAAAAAGTCGTGGCGAAATTCTATGTAAGCTCGCGCAAAACTGCGCCGGACATTTTCATACCAATACAGCGATGAAGCATCGTCCAGCATTAGGGAACCATGCGCACTTAAGTTGATTTTGCGGCTCAGTAGCCAGTCGGCCAAAAAATCGAGACCCGGCACATTTTTATTTCCACCGTTAATGAGAATTGCGTTGTCCCCACTTAGAGTTGACTCCAAGACGAACGGTTCTTTCAAGTGATTCAGCGCGAACTGTATTTGCACTACTCTTTGAGTCGCAGGCTGCCACCTCAGCATGATCGCGCCGCGCTGCAATTCCGCAGGCTGCAAGCCGGCATTTCTGTTTATGATTCCAAGCGTGTCAGCGTATTCGGCAGGAGCGGGATTGATCACTCGCCGATTGAGCATTGCTTGCGCACGAAAGTTTTTTGCAAGACCCAATCCAAAATCTAAATCGAGATCAAGCGTCGCCGGCCATTCGCCATCTTTATGAAAGCTCAACGCTGCTCCAGCTTGCAAATTATTCTGAGATGCCCAAGCCATTTCGCCTCGTGCGCGATAAACCTGTGAGCGCGGAGCTATTAACGATGTGCTGGCGATGCGATTATCCGCGGCTTCGGCAACAAGTCTCGTTCTCAATCGTTGCCATCGCTTTTCCCAGCCCGTTTCGACGCCGGCCTGTTCGGTTCGATGAGAAAATCGCGTCGCATCGCCGCGCCATTCATTGCGCAGATTCCAATAAAAGCCTCGCACAAAAACCGCCGGCAAAGAAAATTCGATTCCGTGATATACTCTCTCCTCCTTGCCAACGCCGATGCTGTCGTTCTTTGTCCACACGGGATAGATTGGCGACATCATGCCGCTTTCATTTCTGCTGTCAACATAGTTGTAGCGTAACGCTGCGTTTTTGGAGAGCGCGTAATTCAATTCCGTATGGAGCTTTTGGCCGTCATAGGGCAGATCGGAAAACTGCCCGCTGCTATTGGCTTCGTCGAGACTGAAACGAACGCGCATTCTTGAAGAAAGCCGTCGCGCGATAGACGCTCGAATTGCGTCGCCGCCGAACGGGCCGCGCACGAAACTTAGAGACGAAATGGGTGTGCGGAAATCAACGGGCTTGGGAGTGAAGGAGAAAGCCAAAGCATTTTGCAGCATGGAGTTTTTGAAGTCGCCACGGATGTTCTGTTGAGATATTTCCTCGGCCAAGATTTCCGGAACTCCCGTTGCATCGACAAGGCCATGTACTCCGGGGAGCCAACGAATTCCATTAACATAAATATCGACAAGACGCGGCGGCAATCCACCAGCGCCGAGAAAAGTCGGCAATCCAAAATCGCCGCTGTGAACCGACAGCACGGGCAGCGCGGATTCAACAAGCTGCAACGCATCCTGGCCGATTTGAAAACTGGATTTTTCGTCGCCGGCGCACCATTCATTTTTTGAAAAAAGGCTGTCACTGCTTTCAGCGCGCGTCGTATCGCGGGAGGATTCCACCAACAGCGTATCGGGGAAAGAATAAGTGACGTTGAGAAGCAATTCACATTCAGTGGAGTTACCAAACGCCCGGCTGGTCATTAAAAGAAGAACAGTCCAAACAAAAAAACGTCTCAAGAATATTTTCATTTTTGAGTTCTTCTACTCGTTGGCTGCAATTCGGTGGGATTTTAAGAAAAACTTACTCTATTCACTTCCATTCAATCCTGGTGTTGTCATCAACGAGTTATTTGCCGATCAGGCTTTGTGTCGTGCAATTCTTGACTGAAAGATTGGTAAAGCCGATAATCGCCGAATGAGTATAGGCAAGATGATTGCAAATATCAACGTGTTTGAAAGAACGTGCAATCCCGAGAACCATGCGCTCAGTGTAAGGTTGGCGAGAACAGCATTCCAATTCAAATTGGTGGAAATCGCATAGCTGGCGGCGATCAGGAATTGATAGACGACGGTCAGCAGCATGCCGTAAGCTCCCAGCATGATTTGCGACGCGAGCGACACTTCACGACGAACCGGCACTGCTCCGGCAACTGCGCCGCAAAGCCCCCATGCTAATATTCGCGCGATCAAAATCGAGTTCGGTGTTGCTCCCAAGGGATTAAGCATTGAAAATAGATAAGCCGTCAAGATTCCTGCCACCAAACCAGACACCGGCCCCAATAACGCACCGGCAAGAAAAACTGTCATCGTCACAATTTCGACATTCGGAATTTGTTCGGCAAAGCCGCCGCCGACAGCCAATGCCACAAACGTGGCAGTAAAAACGATCTTGCGGGTATTGTTGGGCATAATTTTCTCACAATAAAAATCAGCTTTCATCAAAAAGAAAAATGCGCGGGGAGTAATTCATCGAAAGGATTTATGGCAGGGTGCAGCCATCGAAGAGGTCAATAACTTTCATCGGCGGATGGGAAGCTCCCGGACTTCACATCCTGCGCGAAGCTTTGAGCCGCCTCTCGAATCGTCGAGCCGACTTCGGCGTAGCGACGCACAAACTTCAGCCGGAATTTTTCATACAAGCCGAGCATGTCGTGAGTCACCAAGACTTGGCCATCGCAGTGTGGGCCGGCGGCGATGCCAATCGTTGGCACAGCGATTGATTCTGAAATCTGCTTGGCAAGCTGTGCCGGAATTTTTTCGAGGACGATTGCGAAAACGCCGGCTTGCTCAAGCAGCTTGGCATCGTTCAGCAAACCTTCGGCAGCTTTTGCGCTCGCGCCTTGCAGACCGTAACCGCCGAATGCGTTGACCGACTGGGGCGTCAATCCGAGATGTCCCATCACCGGAATGCCTGCGTCGACCATCCGACGAATGGCATCGACAACTCGTTCGCCGCCTTCAAGCTTCACGGCCTCGGCGCCGCCTTCTTTCAAACAGCGACCGGCGTTGCGCAAAGCCTCTTCCGGAGAAACCTGATACGACAAGAACGGCATATCCGCAACCAACAATGCGCGCTTTACACCTCTTCGCACAGCGCGGGTGTGATAAATCATTTCGTCGAGAGTAATCGGCAGGGTCGTGTCGTGCCCGGCAAAAACCATCGCGCCCGAATCGCCGACAAGCACGATCTCGATGCCGGCCTCGTCGAGAATCGAGGCGAAGAGAAAATCATACGCCGTGAGCGAAGTAATCTTCTCGCCGCGCTTCTTCATGGCGACGATTTCGAGGACGGTGATCTTTTTTTGCTGATTGGTTGCGCTCATTTTTTTCAAAAAAGCTTGCGACGTTCGAATGTTGTTTCATCACCAAACAAAACGGCTCTTATCTTTCAGATCAATCTGCGGCGCGGTGCCGACTCGCAAACTTCTTGGAAGGTTTAATCCTTCTTGCTCCATCGCCCCTCTTCGTCTTCTTGGATGCAATTTGAGATCGGTCCGGCCACGACCGCGCCATTTCAATCATTGCATCACCGACTTTGTCCCAATCATGCAGCGTGGCCGGATCGAAGTCTGCTTCATTTGGCCAGACCAACACGCCGGATTCGGCATCGAGGCGAACTCGATTGAAGAGGCTGATGACTTGGAGCGGACCGAATAGTTCACCACGCAATATGGGTAAAAAATCGATAACACGCTCGCTGTCGTCGTTGAACTTGATACGCAGCGTGTAAGGCGAAACTATCTCAAAATCGGATACGCTGAAAATTTCATGAGACATTTCTCACCTATGACATCGACTCGATCACCCCTCCACCTACTACCCGATCATCATCATACATCACGGCAGACTGCCCCGGCGTAATCGCAAACTGCGGTTCATCGAAGCGTAGTCGAGCGGTATGAGTGTCGGCGCCTATAATCTTGGCTGTAGCTCCCGCGTCCTTGTAGCGAATTTTGCATGTCACGTCGCGCGGCAACTCAGGTAGAATGCAGTCAATCCAATTTACATCTTCAATAAGTACATCTCGCTCCGCCAACTCATCGCGGTCGCCCATGAAGATGGCGTTGCTCTGTGCATCGATGCGAGTGACGAAAAGTGGTCTGCCCGCGGCCACACCAATTCCTTTGCGCTGTCCGATGGTGTAGAAAGGAGTGCCTTCGTGCTGGCCGATCTGCGCGCCCTCGGTATCATAAATCGGACCGGCAGCTATCGGTAGTTCCGTTGCAACGGCCTGATCGCGCAGATAGCGGCGAAAATCATTGTCGGGGATAAAACAAATTTCCTGGCTCTCGGGCTTCTCCGCGGTCTTCAAGTTTAGGTGACGGGCAATATCGCGCACTTCGGGCTTGGTCAAATTGCCCAGCGGAAAAATTGTCTTTGCCAATGCTTGCTGCCGCAGTCCCCACAACGCATAAGACTGGTCTTTGTTCATATCACGCGCACGAAGAAGAAGCCAGCGATTGCTCTCTGCGTCAAAATCAACACGAGCGTAATGGCCGGTGGCCATCTTCTCCGCGCCAATATTCTCAGTGTGTCGCAACAGCGATCCCCACTTGATAAAAGTGTTGCACCGCACACACGGATTCGGCGTGCGTCCGGAAAAATATTCATCGCGAAAATTATCACGAACACCGGAGCGAAACTCCTCCTTCAAATCCAGCACGTAATGCGGCGCGCCGAGCCGATGGCACACGGCGCGTGCATCGGCCATCGTATCGATCGAGCAACAGCCGCTCTCGCGGTTTACATTACCGCCGCTGGAGGAATAATCCCACAGGTTCAATGTAATGCCGATGACGCGATAGCCATGCTCGTGCAAAAGCGCGGCGCTGACGGAGCTGTCCACGCCGCCGCTCATCGCCACGACCACAGTCTCGCCGCCTCCCGGCGCGACGTGATGCTTGTCAGAATATGGAAGAGTCAAAAGATTTCCTTTTAAAAGCCGAGCCTGATTCAACATCGACAGGGATTTCACTCTCGTCAACTGAAAAACAGAGCGACTCATGCCGCTACTGGCGTCTTGCGAGATGCTGGCGCTGTCGAATAGATTTTTCGAAACACCTCAATTGCCTGATCAATTTCTGTCGTCGTTGTCGGGCGGCCAAAGCTGATACGCAAAGCCGTCGTGCTGCGTTCCCGGGGCAAGCCCATCGTCTCCAAGGCTTTTGATGGCTCGGGGCTGCCAGAGCTGCACGCTGCACCGGTGCTCACTGCGATGCCCGCGACATCAAGGCGAGTTGCCAAGGCAACGGAATCCAAAATCATGAAGGACAAATTGAGAACGCCGGTAAGCCGCTCCGAACGATGTCCGTTCAGCTCGACAATCGGCCAAACGCTTTTCAACTTTCCCCAAAAGTATTCTGAAAGATTCGAAAGATGAGCACGGTCTCGTTCTATGCTCTTTTGAGCAAGCTCGGCAGCATATCCTAACCCGACAATCGCGGCGGTATTCTCGGTACCGGCGCGCCGGTCACGTTCTTGATGCCCGCCATAAAGCATCGGCGATAGTTTCGTTCCAGCGCGAACATACAATCCGCCACATCCCTTTGGGCCGTAAATTTTATGGCCGGAAAATGACAGGAGCGTTACGGGAGTCTGCTGAATATCTATCGCTAATTTTCCGAACGACTGCACCGCGTCGGTATGAAAAGGGATGCCACGCGAGGCTGCAAGCTCGGCAATTTCAGAAATGGGGTTGATTACGCCGGTTTCGTTATTCACGTGCATGATGCTTATCAATGACGTATCTGGTCGGATTTCTTTCTCAACAACACCGGCTTCGATACGGCCATGCAAATCAGGGTTGATGTAGGTTATCTGCCAACCTTTCTGCTCCAACGCCTTGCATGTATTCAGAACTGCTGGATGCTCGATTGCCGAAGTAATCAAATGACGCGGCCCGGAGAAAGTCTTTGCAACACCAACTATAGCCAAGTTGTCGGATTCGGTACCACCGCTGGTAAATACAATCTCACTCGGAGATGCATTCAGCACATGTGCGACTTGCTCGCGAGCAGTGTCGATAGCGATTCGCGTCTCACGCCCAAAGCTATGCACGCTTGAAGGGTTGCCAAAATCCTCCCGAAAGTAACGCAACACCTGCTCAAGTACGGATATATCAACAGGCGTCGACGCGCTGTAATCGAAATAGACTCTATTCATATTGACCCAAGATTGGAAAAAATATACGCCCACATCATTATTTAGTCAAGAGATTTCTCCAAACTGCTGGTAAAGCAATGAGCAATGTGTGAGTCATTGAGCCACAAGGATCGAGTAACAGAGTTGAGTACTGAAAGCAGTGATGAGCAATTGGATGGCCTGTAGTTTGCTTAGTTCATCTTCAGTATTATGATATTAAAGACTCTGAAACCCCTACCAATGCGGAGGCCCCCTCGAATTTGAGGGGGCTTTTGCATCTTCGTCAATAAGACAAAGGCTGGGCTGAAGAAAAAAAGTAGTCGATGCTAACAAATGAGCAGTTTAGGAGTAGGCTGTAATTCTACATTGTGATAAAAAAATTGGGCCGCAACGGAACAAAATTCTTCTTTCGGACGTTATCTGAATCAAAAAACCGCCGGGAATTCGTTCCCGACCGGTTAACGGCTACCAGTGCAGACAATGGCGGCGCTCACTGGTAGCTTTTTTATTTTAAACAAAACCCGGTAGCCGCTTAGTCGAAATATTTATAAATTTTTTATTTTCAAATACAAACAAAATAGAGGCGTCTTTGCGCAGCACAACAAAAAACTCGCCGCTTGGGCGAGTCTAAGTGCACCATTTCGTAATTACTATGACGAGTTTTTTCAACTCACCCCAAACCCCTCTCTTAGAAAGAGAGGGGCTTTATAGCCCTCTTCTCTTTGCAAGAGGGGGTTGGGGGCATAGGTGTCAAGCTAAGAGTTTTTGCAGCTACGCAACTCATCCCCCCTCCGCCCCGCTTCATAAAAAACCAAGGTAAAACAAAAATGTATTAATGCTTTTGGTAGCTTAGAACATCACAGACAATGAGAGACGGTTCAGTGATCCGACCTCTCCGAAGGAAGAGAAAGCGTAGTCGAAAACGTATTCGTTGTACGAAAGACCAAACCCGAGAGCAAGCCCGGCAAAACGGTCCCCGGTTGAACCCGTATCGAGTTTTTGATCCTTGCCCACGGTATCATACCCCAAACGCGCATAAAATCTTTTTGAAATCTCAAACTCACCGCCGAATCGGAATCGAAAATCCTCATCGCGGTAACGTAAAATAACGGCGCTATAGGTAAAGGGCAGATGCGCCAGGCGTTTTGAGACGCCGAATTGGAAGTTGAATGGAATTTGTTCTTTGGTTTCAATATAAGCCGTGCGCGCCCCACCAATGTTGAAAATACCCGCCCCGAAGTTCAAGTTGTCAAATAATGTCGAGTGATAGATGACCCCAATATCCAATCCAAAGCCGTCGGCGGCGTATTGATCGATCTCTGATCGAAAGTATTTGATGCTCGCGCCAAACAACCAGCGCTCTGCATGGATGCGCGAGTAGGCAGCGTAGAGAGCCATGCTGCTTGCGCCAAAATCTCCCAGCTCTTCTCCGAATTTGTCGGTGCGCCGCAGCGTTCCATAGTCCGTGTAATGAACACCCACGCCGTAACTCCCCTGCCGATGCGTGTGCACATAGGCGCCGACAAAGCTCTGGATATCCAGGATGTGATTCAAATAGCCAAAAGCGCCGGCGCGCGTCGACATATCGGCGATTCCTGCCGGGTTGTAAAAAATCGCGTGCGGATCTCGCGAGATCGAAACCATGCTTCCCGCCAATGCCGCCGGGCGGGCGCCAACCAGCGTTTTAAGAAAAGTAAATGAGACTGGTTGAGAAAAAGAGAGCTCCGGAGAAATCACCAGTATCAGTACAGATGCCGTTGTTAGAAGTTTTCGCATGATTGACACCAATTTTCGGCGGGGCTCGAGCTGGTGAGCGGGATCGAACCGCTGACCTGCGCATTACGAGTGCGCCGCTCTACCGACTGAGCTACACCAGCTTCGCAGATGTGAAGAATGTTCCGACCGGTAACCGGAAGGATGAACTTAAAACAGAAGTGGTGGCTCGCAGAATCGAACTGCGGACACACGGATTTTCAGTCCGTTGCTCTACCAACTGAGCTAAGCCACCGGAAATTTCTTTCGCCACTCAATACTGAGTTTAAAAACGTCAGCAAATATATTACATCTTAGTTCTAAAATCAAGGCAATTTCCGAAGCCCCTTCAAAAATTCAGCAGGTTAAAGAGGTTCACGTTGGCGCCTTTCAGGTAGCGTCCTAAATGCAGCCGCAAATCATTGGCGGTGGAATCAACGCGAAGAACGGCGCGCTCGAGACTTACGATGAGCTGGTCGTCATAAAGCAATCGACCGACTGCGCCCTCCTTGTTGCGCACACGCTTCGATATCTCTTCGAGAGTTTTGGAGAACTCGTTCAATCGGCCCGAGGCTTCGGCCAGAGCGATAAGCGTGCTGTCAACTCCATGACTACGTCGTTCAACAACCGCTCGCAATTCAGACGTCGTATAATCAACATCCGTGGCGACGCGTTGCAGCAAAGTCTCGTTGTCTTCCAGCAATCGACGAAGTTTTGTGGTCGTTGTTTGCAAATCAGTTAATGCGTGGTGTAGTGGCTGCTGAAGACGGTCTTTATCAAGCACAGCATTCACCAACGCGAGGGTTGTATCCAAGCGCGCGGCAATGTGAATCGTGCGTCCGGCAAGATCGCTCGCCACCAGCATCAACTCCGGGAAGCCTACGGTTTGTGTACCAACAAGCGGTTCTGTTAGCGCAGTGAGGTCGAGACGAGGTTCTATTGTGCCCGGCAGGATTTCAACTTTTTTTCCGCCCATCAACTCAACCGCGGTGATGTAGGCGCGAAAGTCGGGGTAAAGCTCGACGTTGCGATCAAGCATGATCGTGATGATCGCGCGGCCTCGATCAAGCTCGATAGCCGAGACCTGCCCCTTATTCACGCCGCTGACGGTCACCGGGTCGCCGGGTTTTAAGCCGCTGCTGTTATCAAAAGAAAACTGCACCATCTGTTGTCCGGTGGTCAAGCGGTAATTTTTCCCCCACATGACTCCAAACACCAAAATGATCAGGGCGGCGATGACCGTTGCCCCAACTTTAAGCTCCAAAGATTGGCGTGCCATTATTCAAAATCAAATTGGAGATACTTTTCAAGCTCGAGATGATCGTCCGAGCGTTCGCGCATGCGGTTGATGAGACGATCATTGAAAGCCTGCGCCGGATCGTATCCGGTGAGTTTGAGCAGCCGATTGAGCGCAATGACCTCCGCAATAACCGTGATATTCTTTCCGGGAAAAATCGGCAATTGAACCGCAGGAATTTCAACATCGAGAATTCTGGACGTCTGCTCTTCGAGGCCGGTGCGCTCGTAATCCTGATCGCTGCGCCATTCTTCGAGATGCACCTCCACCTCGATTCTCTTTTGGGCGCGGATGGAGCGGATGCCAAAAATGCTGCGGACATCGATAATCCCGAGACCGCGTATTTCCATGTGCTGCTGCAGCATCTCGCTGCCGCGCCCGATGAGGATGCCCGCCGCCTGCCGGCTGATGTGAACGACATCGTCGGCAACAAGACGATGGCCGCGCTCCACCAAATCCAATGCGATTTCACTTTTGCCGATGCCGCTGCGGCCGGTAAACAAAACACCGATGCCATACACATCCACCAACGAGCCGTGGACAGTGATCGTAGGCGCAAAGCGTTGATCGAGATAACCGCTCAACAAATGCATCAGCTTCGAGCTGTTCAACGGCGAGCGAAAAATGGTGATGCGCCGCGCATCGGCGATGGCCACCATTTCGGGCGGAACCTTATTCTCCGCCGTGACGATGACGCACGGAATATCAAAACTCAATAATCTCTCGAGAGCGGAGTGCCGAGCGGCGTCGCTAAGTGTGCCGAGGTACCCGATCTCTGCATTGCCAAGAATCTGCACGCGCTCGTACGTGAACACCTTGACAAACCCGGTCAGCGCCAGGCCCGGACGATTCAAATCAGCATCGGTTATCGCATGCTTGAAGCTGTGCGTGCCATTCACGATCTCCAGCGAAAGCTGGGCGCGCAAATCGTTATAGAGCGTTTCAATCGTGAGTTTGCTCATTGCAATTCAACTTGAAATGATTTTGAATCTTTCTTTGCCATTGCTCCGTCCACATTCTTCAAGCTGCTTTTCGCCCGCGTTTGTTTTTTCCCTTTGAGCTTCTTGAGCTGGCGTTCGAGCTTATCAACGGCGAGCGTGATGGACTTGCGCATTTCCTCACTTTTCTCTAATGCAGCAAGATTTTGTCTTGAAACCTTCAGAGTGATCTCCGCAACTTGGTTCAACTTTTCCCACGAGAGAATGACATCCGAACTCATGGCACCTTCATAGTATTTCTCAAGCCGTGACACCTCGTCCCGCACAAAAGTCTTCAGCGCCTCGGGGGCCTTGAAATGTCTTGCCGTGATGGTGATTCTCATAGGATAATCCTCCAATCTGAAGTGCGCAAAACTCGCTTGTTTGATCTATGGCGAAACTGCCGGACATTCCATGTCCCCGCAGTTTTATAGCCTCGAGAAATTATTATTTTTGCTTTGCCTTTTCACGCTCTGCTCGCGGATGCGCTTGGCGATAGGCCGCCTTTAAGCGCTCCGCCGTGACGTGCGTATAAATCTGCGTGGCCGCCAAGCTCGAATGGCCGAGCATGTCTTTGACGGCGATCAAATCTGCGCCCTCTTCAAGAAGATGCGTCGCAAAGCTGTGACGCAGCGCATGAGGATGCGCTTTGCTAGGATCCGTAAATCGACCCAACAATCGCGCCACCCGCTTGCCGATGATCTGCGGAGACAATGCTCTGCCGTTTCGATGCAAAAACAAATGCGCATCGGGGGTTTTGATGTTGAGCGTTATCTCATTTCGTCTTTCGAGCCAGGCCTTGACGGCGAGAGCCGCCACCCTTCCCAAAGGAACGAGACGTTGGCGATTGCCCTTGCCCACGACAGACACCTGCATGTTCGAAAAATCAACATCAGTCGTTTTTAAACCAGACAACTCGCGCAGACGCAATCCGCTGCCGTAAAATAGCTCCATGATCGCAGCGTCGCGCGCGCCTTCCAGGGTATCTCTCGGAATAGCAGCAAGCGCCGCGCTCACTTCACGTTGGGTAAGAAAATCCGGCAGCCGTACCGGCTTTTTGAGGAAAGGAAGATTGCTTGCGGGATTATGCTGAACGGCGTTTTCCATCATCCCGAATTTGAAAAAGGTGCGAATACAAGCGAGCTTGCGATTGATCGTCACCGCCATTAAACCGCCGCGTGAAAGCATCGAGAAAAATTTTCGCACCAGCAACCGGTTAATGTCGCCGCCGGTGTGTTGGGTTTCCAAAAATTCTTGAAATTGCCGCAAGTCGCCGCTGTAGGTGAGCACCGTGAACGGCGAGGCCCGGCGCTCGTGTTGAAGATACTCAAGGAATCTTTGCGTCCACAGCGGCAACGTTTCAACTGAAAGAGGCTTCACTGACGACGCCTTCGGATTCTGCATCCAGCTCATTCTTGCATTTGGGGCAGCGAAGAAACGCCCCGCGCGCTTGCGTGTAGCGTTCTTCGACATAAGGGCTGTCACACTTCGGGCATGGAGTTGCGACGGGCTTGCTCCATGACGCAAAATCACAATTCGGGTAATTGCTGCATCCGTAAAAAGATCTGCCGCGCTTGCTGCGGCGCTCGATTACTTTCCCGCCGTCTTTGGGACACGTCACACCGATTGGATAGGGCCGCGAGGTTTTGCAATCCGGATAGCCGCTGCACGCCAGAAATCTTCCGTACCTGCCGATCTTCACGACCATCGGCTTGCCGCATTTCTCACAAAACTCGCCCGGCACTTCTTCTTGCGCTTCCAGCGG